>Ga0315293_10002313_pt1 | contig 18373 bp, 13 predicted proteins | sample YL17G13_20_MG_FD_203071 | JGI IMG/M metagenome (GOLD analysis project Ga0315293, IMG submission 203071) | Sediment microbial communities from Yellowstone Lake, YNP, Wyoming, USA - YL17G13_20 | ecosystem: Environmental > Aquatic > Freshwater > Lake > Sediment | place: USA: Wyoming | collected... | reverse complement strand
CTGGGCGATGTGATGAACTTGAACCACGACGATGGCTTCCCTATTCAGCCGGGGTGAGCCCCGGAGCGCAGTCTCCTTGCCGTTGTCATTATGAGGGAGCGGCCGATAAATCCATTCGGCGACTATAATAGAAAAAGCGCCGGGAATAATGATTATCGCTGATCACTGGATCGCGTCCGGCCCGAGCGGGACGCCGGGCCTACGATCCGGAGAAGGCGGGCGGCCTCTCCACGAAGCGATGATTTTTGATTCGGGAAACGGGGAATTCTCCGTCCGGCAAGGGCGCTGGAAAGCCGTCGCCGGAACCCTGGATAACCTTAAGGCGATATCCGCAGACACGAAACCCGGCCAACTCTATGACCTCGACGAAGACCCGGGCGAAAAGAACGACCTCTGGGCCAAACACCCGGATATCGCCAAGTCGATGATCGAGCTGCTAATTAAGTATCGCGCCGAGGGGCGAAGCCGGCCCCCAGGAAACGCCTTCTGCCGAACCTGACCGGGCCTTTGAATAAAGGCGAAGGTTCGCCGCCGAGCGCCATCTCGATCAACCCCAAGATCCTCCCTTCTATTGCTTCTCCCAATTGGCATCGATGATGGCCTGGATGAAGGGATATTTCTCGTCCGTTTCGCTCAGCTCCGCCCGGGTCTTCTTCAGTTCAACCTTCATGGATTGGATGACCGCCCTGTATTCCGGATTCCGGTACTGGTTTTTCATCTCGAACGGATCTTTCTCGAGGTCGTAGAATTCCCAGGCCGCCGGCGTCCGAGGACCGCTGCCGTCGGGATTACAGCCATAGAAGAAGATGAGCTTGTAACGCTCGCTACGAATCCCGAAATGAGCGGGAACCTGCAGGTCGTGGGCCATGTGCATCCAGTAGCGGTAGTACGTGACCGTCCGCCAATCCGCCGGTTTAGCCTGGCCCTTCAGGGCCCCGGCGAAGCTGCGGCCTTGCATGAACCTGGGCGTGTTCGGAGCTCCGGTGAGCTCCAGTATCGTCGGAGCGAAGTCGGTGTTGTTGATCAGCCAGGCGTTGGTCGAACCGGCCTTGATCATTTGGGGAGCATGAACGATGAAGGGCATGCGGATGGCTTCCTCATACATCCAGCGTTTGTCGATCAGGTCGTGTTCGCCGAGGAAATAGCCCTGATCGCTGGTGTAAATAATAATCGTATTATCCAGTTCCCCCGTCTCCCTGAGGTAATCGATCAGGCGCTTGACGTTGTCGTCGATTCCCTTGACGCAGCGCAGATAACGCTTGAGAAGCGTCTGGTAGACCCGCTTGCCGTATTCCGGCTCGGGTAGATTTTGGTCGACTCCGAGCCTTTTTCCCATGCCCCAACTCGGATGCGCCTTCGTCACGCCCGCCCCCAGTTCCCGGGTCGCGACGGAGCCGAATCCCTCGGCGGGTTGGTTGTGCAGGTTGTCGGGTTCGGGAATCTCCACATCGGCGAGATAGCTGTCGTAGCGCTTCGCGTTCACGAACAAGTCGTGCGGCGCCTTGAAATGATGCATCAGGAAGAATGGTTTGCCCTTGTCCCGGCCGTGCTTCAACCACTCCAGGCTGATATCGGTGATGGCGTCGCTCGAGTGCTTGCCCTTCTCCGTGATCACATTCTGCGGCCACGACTTGGCGCCGCGGATGAGGAAATCCGGATCGTAGTATTTGCCCTGGCCCGGCAGCACGCAGTAGTAATCGAAGGCGGCCGGCTCATCCTTGAGGTGCCATTTGCCGATCATGGCCGTCTGGTATCCCGCCTTATTCATCTCCCTGGGGAGGAACTGCCTCTCGGGGGGGAGATGACCGTTCAGATCGAGCACGCCGTTGGTCTGCGAATACTGACCGGTGATGATGCTGGCCCGGCTGGGCGTGCAGATGGAGTTGTTGCAGTAGACCCGGTCGAAGCGCATCCCGTTCTTTGCCAGGGCGTCGATGTTAGGCGTGGGATTCAGCCCGGCCAATCGGCTGCCGTAGACGCCGATGGCCTGGGTGGTGTGATCATCGGACATGATGTATAAAATATGCGGTTGCTTCGCCCTCGGCTTGGGCCCGTTCGCCGAGGCCATGCCTGGCATCCTGGCCCCCGCGATCCCCGCCACGGCCATGCCCGCCCGCCGTAAGAAGACGCGTCTGTCCATCATTGTTTTCCTCCTGCTCCCCGTTTCCCGCCTATTTTGTCAGCCACTTTTTGAATAGGCAAGTTTGACCTGCCTCCAATTATTGTACCACCGCTAGAGTGAGTTTTCGAATATCGAACGCACCAGTCTGCGCCGTCTTACCTTTGAGCTTTTCACGAAAATTCTTACCGGCAAGAGGATCAACGTTACACTGCGGTTACTCTTTTCTTTTTCACCAGGAATTACGATTCCCTTGTCTTATTTTTCAAATAGTAATCCAGCTTATTCTGCAACTCATCCTGAATATCTTTGTAGTCACTTTTCCCAAGCAGATTGTCCATTTGGTACGGATCTTTTTTATTATCAAAAAGCAAGTCAGGTTTACCGTCTTTTATGACATAGGTATATTGCTTCGTCCTGACGCCGAACCATCCTTCTCCCATAATAAACACTGAGTTCGGGCCTTCTTTTTTTTCAGCGCCAGTTATAATACTTGCCATGTCGACGCCTTCCATTGTTTCCGGAACAGGAATGCCGGAAAGACCCAAAAGCGTCGGAGCTATATCAACTGTACTGAAAAGTGTTTCCAGCGTTCTTCTACCTGAAATGCCGGCAGGCCAGCGAATAAAGAAAGGCAACAGAATAGATTCTTCATACGGCACATTTTTACCATGAAGGCCACGTGACCCAAGCATGTCACCGTGGTCACTAGTATAGACTATTATGGTATTATCATCTATTCTGAGTTCTTTTAGCTTTTGTATTGTTCGTCCTACTTCATTATCCAGGGCAGAGACATGGGAATAATATCCTTTAGTCTCGACGTCCAATTTCTTATTTCGTTCTTTTTCAGGTACATTTGGCCTGTACTCTATGGTCATATTTTCATATATTTTTTGATAACTATCAGGTGCCTCAGAATACGGCACATGCGGCGGGTGCCATGAGACAAAAACGCAAAACGGTTTGGTTTTATTTGCCTCAATAAACTCAAAAGCAAGATCCATTTGTGACGCAGGAGCATATTTAGGCAATATATTCACTTTGCCGAATTCATCAAGATACCGGGTATCATAGCGCTTTGTGTAGTTGTAACAGACACGCCAGTAGTCAAATCCATACCGGTACGGTCCCACAGGCACAAGGTAGGGATTTGCATTGTTTCCCTGATTACCGTCTTTCGCATACAGGTGCCACTTCCCAACATATCCGGTGGCGTATCCATGCTCTTTTAAACAGTGTGCTATGGTCTTCGTGTCAGTGGAAAGCAGAGCACTGTCTTTCTTATTAACATTATCTACAACTCCGTTTGTTCGTGCATATTGTCCGGAAATGAGACTTGCCCGGTAGGGTGAACACAGCGGGTAGTTGCTGATACAGTTACTAAACACAACTCCTTCTTTTGCCATTTGCTCGAGATATGGCGTCTTAACTTGCGGGTCCCTGCCGGACCATGTTTGAGCGCGTTGCTGGTCAGCGAACAGGAAAACAATATTGGGTTTCTTACCTTCTTTTGTGGATGCAAAAAGGCTTTGTTGTGCACTCATCAAACCGTATCCACAGGCAGCTATTCCAACTTGTTTAAAAAATTTGCGGCGTTTCATTAGGGCCTCCTGATATTTGTTAAGACATACGTATGTAAATCAATGTACACCCAAGTACGAGATATTATATGTAACACAAAAAAAAACAACAAAACCATTTTCAGAATAGATATCACCACTATCGGCTACTGCTTAATTGAACAAAACGCTCAGTAATCCTTCCTTTGAGCTCATCGAAGTCCTGGGGTGAGTCGGTCTTGTACAGGATGATGTTGCGGTGTTGGACATCGAAAGGTAGATATTGTCAAATGTTGTGTATGAGCCGGGGTTGAGCATATCCCGTTGATCCTTGTTTAAGCCGCCTTTTCCATGATGCCGTCGGTAAAGACGACGCCCCGAATCGGCCCCCATCTTAAACTCGTGATCTCCGCCCAGGAAATCATCCTCGAAGTGAGTCCACTTCAGAGAGGCGTTGTAATTTCCTTTTTTGCCGATCCGGTTCTGGACGCCGCTGCTAATCACTGGGCGTTTGCCCTAGGCGTTTCCTTCTTCTGTCACGGAGCGTCAACGCCGGTTGACGATTCCTGGCTGGTCTTCGCCCTTCGCGCCGCCCGCGACAGGCCATTCCAGGGTGAGGCGGCCGATCCATGATCTTGGCCCGGTTCTTGAGGCTTCTCTCCCGCCATGGCGGGAGTGTATCGTGCGCGGCATCCGGAGCGGACCGTCCTCTACCGGGTGCTGTTCCATCAATTCGACAGGTTCCTAACCGAATATGAGAGCCGGTTCGAGCGGGAGTACGGGCTTTGCAGTCCTCAGGCGCGAAGCGAATGAGGGCGGGTATTTCCGGCCGATCGTCAAGGAGGTGGTCGAAAAATACCTCGACTGCGGCAATCCCCGCTGCGGGTTCGCCCTGATTCGCAAGGCTCAAGTAGGACAGACGAAGCGTCGCCCGGATCCGCTGTCCGGACTGCGCCGAGGAGCGGCTGGTTATGTTCTCCTGCCGGACGAGGGGATTCTGCCCGTCGTGCCACGCCAAGCGCGTCGAGGAATGGGGGGAGTGGATGCGGGAGACGCTTCTTCTGGACGTGCCGCACCGCCAGGTCGTCTTCACGATCCCCAAGAGGCTGCGGGTCTTCTTCAAGTTCGACCGCCGCCTGCTGGGCGATCTCTGCCGCTCAGCCCTCCCGGCGCTGAACCGTTGCTTCGAGATCATGACCGGGCGAGCGCTTCGGCTCGGGGTCATCGCCGTCCTCCAGACTTTCGGCGACCGGATCAACCTTCACGTCCACCTCCATTTTCTGGTGACCGAGGGCGGGGTGGACGCGGCGGGGGTCTTCCATAAGATCCCCGGGATCGACGACGCGCGCCTGGCGGAGCTCTTCGCCCGGGAGGTCCTCCGGATGCTGGTCGGCCGGAAGCTCCTGAGTCCCGAGTGGGCGGAGCGGATTCTCTCCTGGCCGCACTCGGGCTTCAACGTCCACAGCCTGGTCCGGGCCAGGACAAAACCGGAGGCCGAGCGGATCGGGAAATATATGCTCCGGCCGATCCTCGCCCTCGAGCGGCTGACCCTACTGGAGGGCGAGGGCAAGGTCGGGTACCGGCACGGCGAGAAGGGCGCGGAGCTTGAGACGATGGACTATTTGGAGTTCATCGCCCGGGTGACGTCCCATATCCCCGACAAAGGCCAGGTCACGGTTCGCTACTACGGCCTGTACGCGAACGCCCACCGGGGCAAGGTCCGCAAGGAGAGTCTGGCGGCTTCGCCCCTCCGGATTGTCGAGGAGGAGTGCCGCCGGCTCCCGGCCAAGGGCTGGGCGGCCCTGATTCGGAAGCCTCATTGAGGACTGCGAAGCGCTGCCCTGATTCGGAAGGTCTACGAAGTCGATCCCATGGTCTGTCCCCGCTGCGGCGGCGCGATGCGCGTCGTCGCCTTCCTTACGGAGCACGCCGTCGTCGACCGCATCATCGACCACCTGAAGCTCACCTTCGCGGCGGAGAAGCCGCCGCCGCCCACATGGGCCTTTCGGGACCTGGACTTGGTTGCCGATCCCCCGGTCGAATATTTTCCGTGATCATTTCCCCGCGGAAGGGGAGAGGTCCGGTCGGTTTTCGGGTTCATCGGCGCCGTCCTCGGCCGGCTTGACCCGTCCGGAGGATTTCTATGCGTGGCCAATCCTTCTTGACATCGCCCGAGGGCCGGACTATCTTCGTTGACGAGGTCAGGATGGGGTTTCAAGCCGATTCCCAACCCGCCATAGGTTTCGGGCGAAAAAGGAAACTCTTATCCCTCTATATGCAGGGCCGGAGCTTCCTTCCCGTCCTGCGCGGCCGGACTCCCTCCGATTGGAAACAGGAGACCTACTACCGGGACTGGATGCACATGTCCCATTTCGCCATCCCCGCCCACTACGGAATCCGGACCCGGAGCCACAAGCTGATCTACTACTACGGGGAGCCTCTCGGCCAAAAGGATACCGAGCTCGTCAGGTCCTGGGTCAAGGGGTCGCCCCGCGTCGAGCCGACCGAACCGGAGTGGGAGCTCTTCGACCTGGACACGGACCCGCGGGAGATGGTCAATCGGGCCTCGGATCCCGAATACGCCCCTCTCTTCGCCGGACTGAAGAAGAGGCTGCTCGAAAAAAAAAAGGCCGTCGGGGATACGGACGACCGCTATCCAGAGCTGATGGCTCAGAGGGAGAGATACTGGTGAACGCCCTTTCTCTCCGGCCTCGCCCCCCGAGATCGACGGGGCGGAAGGGGCGCTGACCGCGCCGGCCACTCCGCAGCGAGCCGCTTGAGGGCGGCCTCTGCGGCGCGCGGGACTGGCGTCCCGGGCCGGTTAGCGGGGCAGGATCCGGATCTCGACCCGCGCCGCGCTCCTCAACGGCAGGAACACCAAGAGGTCCGTTCCCAAGGAGATGGCGAGGTGAAGCGGCCATGATCCCTCGTTATTTCCGGGATGAATGAAAGGGATGATTTCCCTATCGAACGGTGCTCCACCACCGATTTCGGTGATTTCTTTTGACTGCGGGACAAACATTATCATACATTGCTTCCTAAAGTTCGGCTCCGACCGGCCGCCTTCGGCGTCGTCCGGGAAAGCGAGGAGATCATGGCCATGAAGCGATATGGACGGTTGGCGGCGGTTGCGGCGATCGCGGGACTCACCCTCGGCTTCGGGCCGGCGCCGCGACCGCCGGAATCGGTCGCCGGTCCCGCGGCGACTTCGTCGGCATTCCCCCCCGTCCTCTTCGTTTCCGCGACGGGCAGCGACTCCAACCCCGGGACGGCGGCGGCGCCGTTCGCCACCCTCGACAGGGCCCGGCTGGCACTGCAGACTTACAGGCAGCCGGCGGTGACGGGGCCGATCGTCGTCCTGGTGGGCGAAGGGACGTACCGCCTCGACCGGACGCTGGTTTTCACACCCGAGGACTCTGGAACCGAAACCGCATATCATCTCTTCGCCGCAGCCCCGGGGGCCAAGGTCACCTTGAGCGGGAGCCGAAGGATCGAGGGCTCTTGGAAGCCGTATAAGGACGGCATCCTGATGTGCGAGCTGCCGGCCGCGATGCGGGGCGATGCCCCGTTTACCCAGCTCTTCGTGAACGGGAAGTGCCAGACGCGGGCCCGGTTCCCGAACCTGGACGACTCCCAGCCCGGCCGGAGCGGCTATATCAAGCCCGCGAAACGCATCCCCGACGACATGCGCAATCCGAAGCCCGGCGCGGACGACGACATGACCTTCTCCGGCGGCGCGCCGCGCGGGATCCTCTACGATCCGGCCACGTTCACGGCCAAGCGGTGGGCGCGGCCCGAGGAGGCCGTCATCCACATCTATCAGGGCTGGGGCTGGGGCAATATGCAGTGGCGCCTCGCGTCGGTCGACGCCGGGACCCGGGCCATTTGGTTCGGCGCGGGCGGATGGCAGATGGGCGCCAAGTGGTTCGAGGACCCGGCCAAGATCGAAGCGGAATCGCGCTTCTTCGTTGAAAACGTCTTCGAGGAGCTCGACGCGCCCGGCGAGTGGTATCTCGACGCCGAGGCGGGGAAGCTCTACTACCTGCCGGAGGCGGGGGTGGACTTGGCCCGGGCGGTCGTCGAAGCGCCTGTGCTCGAACAGCTCGTCCGCTTCGCCGGAACCCAAGACCGCCCCGTCGAGCACATCGCCTTGGAGGGCTTCCGCTTCACCCAGACGGCCTCGACCTTCCTCGCCCCCTACGACGTGCCGTCCCTGAGCGACTGGGCCGTCCACCGCGGCGGGGCCGTGTTCCTGGAGGGCACTCGGAATTGCTCGGTCCGGAAATGCTGGTTCGACGCGGTCGGGGGCAACGCCGTCTTCATCAACAACTACAACCGGAAGGCGGAGGTGAGTGCCTGCAAGTTCACGGAGACGGGCGACAGCGCGGTCTGCCTGGTCGGGACCCTCGGGGCGACGAACGGCACGCGGCGCGCCTTCCCCTACGAATGCGCGGTCTCCGACAACCTCATCCACGACTGCGGCGTTTTCGGCAAGCAGATCGCGGGCGTCTACATCTCCCGGGCCAAGCGCATCACGGCCGCGCACAACACCATCTACAACATGCCCCGGGCGGGCATCTGCATCGGCGACGGGACCTGGGGCGGGCACGTGATCGAATACAACCACATCCACGACACCTGCCGCGAGACGGGCGATCACGGGCCGTTCAACGCCTGGGGACGCGAGAAGTTCTGGAGCCTGACCCAATCCCACGGCTCCTACAGCAAGGCGCGGAGCCTCGAGGCCGGCGACGTCAAGATCGACGCGATGGAGCCCGTGATCGTCCGGGACAATTTCTTCGAGGAGCGCTCCGGCTGGGGTCTCGATATGGACGACGGGGCCTCCAACTACGAGATCTACAACAACATCTCCAAGGGGATCAGCATCAAGCTTCGGGAAGGTGCCTGCCGCTCGGTCTATAACAACATCTGGGTCGACAGCAACGTCGCCCCCTGCTTCCACGTGGGCAACGAGGACAACCACGACCGGTACGTCAACAATATCACGGTCATGGCCAAGGACGACGTCTATTCGTTCATCGCCCCGCCGGCCCGCGGTCCGTGGCTCGAGGAGATCGACCGCAACTGTCTGTTCAGCGCCTCGGGCAAGTTCACGGCCCGGATCAGCCAGGTCCGCGGCGAGAACGGGCCCGAGCGCGGCGCGCGCCGGGTCGACCTCGAGGGCTGGCGCGCCCTGGGTTTCGACAAGAACTCCGTCTTCGCCGATCCGATGTTCGTCGATCCGTCGAAGAACGATTACCGGGTGAAACCGGAGTCTCCCGCCCTCAAGGTCGGTTTTAAAAACTTCGAGATGGGGCGCTGGGGGATCAGGGACTTCTTCCCCGCCGAGCTGCGCTGAAGGGGATCCCGATACCCAATCCCTGCTCGCTCCTCCATCGCCGGGAGTTCCCGAGGCGCGGCCGGAGCCTCCCTCGGCATTCGGGATACCGAAGCCCCGGGGGCGGCGGCGAGGGCGGACGGATGCCGCAGGGCGATCCTCAGCCCCGCTTCGGGACGCTCCGGCCGTCCTTCTTAAACTTTTCGAGGAGGGCGGTCAGCCGGGCGACGATCTCGGGTTTCTCGTCCCAGAGGTCGTTTTGCTCTCGAGGATCCTCGGCGAGGTTGTAGAGCTGGCCCGGCGTGCCCGGCGCGGGGGGCTTGCCGGCCGGCGTCATCCAGCCCCCCGAGGTCTTGTTGTCGAGGATGAGCTTCCATCCACCCTGGCGGATGGCGAACGTCCCGTTCTGCGAATGGGACACCAGGGCCTCACGGATAGGCGCCGCGCCCTTCTTCCCCAGCAGTGCCGGCGAGATGTCGCAGCTGTCCGGGCCGGCTTCATCCGATACCGCGGCGCCCGTCAGGGCGGCAAACGTGGCCAGTATGTCGACCAAACAGATCGGCTCGTCGGTCACGAGGCCCGCGGGTATGCGCTTCGGCCACTGAGCGACGAAGGGGACGCGGTGGCCGCCTTCCCAGATCTGGGACTTGAGGCCGCGCAGGGCGCCTTCGGACCTATGGCCGTTGGTCCCGGGGTGCGGCCCGTTGTCGCTGGTAAAGATGAACAGGGTGTTGTCGGTCACTCCCAAGCGGTCCAGAGCCTTGGCGATTTCGCCCGTGCACCAGTCGGCCAGCATGACCAGATCGCCGCGCGGTCCGTCCAAGCTCCGGCCTTTGAACTGCGCCGGGGGGAGCCACGGCGTGTGGGGGGCGGAGAGGCAAAGCGAGACGAAGAACGGCTTCCCCGGGGAATCGCGGCGGCAACGCTCCATGAAGGCGATCGCCTTTTCCGTGAAACGGTAGTCGACCTCTTCGAGCTTGAAGCCGGGAACGATCCAGCCCTTGCGTGGGCTCCCTTCCTCCCCGCCGCTCATGTCGTAGAATTCGGAGACCTGCTTCGTCGGGAGGCCGACCGTCCGGCGGTTCTCGATGAAGGCGAAGGGGCCGTCGATCGTCGAGCAGGCGGCCGTGAAGTACGCCTCGTCGTAGCCGTGGTCCACGGGCCCTCCGGCCACGGGCTTGGTGAAGTCCGCGTTCATCCCGGTTTTCGGATCGGCGTCCTGCGAGGACCCCGGCCGCAGCTTCTCGGCCTCGCGCCAGTCGGGCGCGCTGCCGTTCATCCGCGTCCAGGTCAGGCCGAGATGCCATTTGCCGAAGAAGCCGGTGGCATAGCCGCGGCTCTTGAGAAGCGAAGCCGTCGTCGTCCGGTCCGGCTCGACTAGGGGCGGCGTGTATCCGCCCAGGACGCCCTGCTTCAGCCACGTCCGCCAAGCGTAGCGTCCCGTCAGCAGGCCGTAACGCGTGGGCGTGCAGACCGCGGAGGGAGAGTGGGCGTCCGTGAACCGGACGCCTCGGACGGCCATCCGGTTGACGGCGGTCATCGGGATCTTTGATTCCGGGTTGTTGCAGCCCGGATCACCGTAGCCCAGGTCGTCGGCCAGGATGAGGACGATGTTGGGAGGCTTCGGCGGCGAAGACGCATTCGCCCGCGGCCGGCCGAGCGGTCCGGCGCAAGCTGCCGCGCCGACCACCAGCGTTCCCAGGAATTCCCGTCGCTTGATCGCGGCCATGACACCCTCCTTATTTTATTGAAGTCATCGAGGCCGAGAATTCGTACCGGCCCGAGCCGATCGCGAACACGCAGCTTCCGGCATCCATCCGGAGGAAGGCGACGCCGGGGGCCGAGACGGCGGCCGCTCCGCCCTCCCTGACGGAGGCCGGATCAACGCCCGGAATGAAGACGACCGCTGTAGCGTTGGCCGGCACGGCCACCGACAGGACGAAGCGGCCGTTGTCGATCCGCCACGCGCCGGCGACGTCGCCCCGGGCCGTGCGGAGGCTCGCCCGGGCCCAGGCGAGACCGCCGACGGGCTGAGGACGGAAGACGATCCTGTCGAATCCGACGGCGTCCGGTTCGGGCTGGATGCCGGCCAGCCAGGAGAAGAACCACTCGCTCACTGAGCCGAACATCGGATGGTTGTGCGAATAGGTGTTGTCGCTGTATTCCCAGTGCTCCCAGAGCGTCGTCGCCCCGCGGTCGAGCATGTGGCCCCACCCCGGGAAGGAGGTCCGGTCGACGAGAGCGTAGGCGAGGTCGGCCCGGCCGCCCCGGGACAGAGCCGCGAGGAGGAACTTCGTCCCGAAGATGCCTGTCGACAGGCGCGGTCCCTCCGGTCCCTCGGTGGCGGCGACCATGGCCTTGAAGGCCGCGGCCCGCTCTCCTTCCGGTACGAGGCCGAGCTCCAAGGCCTCGGCCAGCGCGGCCTGGGTTAGGGCCGCGTATTTGTCCGGGCCAGATCCGAGGACCTTCTCCCGGTAGGCGGTCCCGACGGCCGCGGCGAGATCCAGATTGCGGGCTTCGTCGTGCTTCCGTCCCAGGAGACCGGCGAGGCGGGAGGCCAGCCGGGCCGTCTCGCCGTAGAGCGGCATGACGAGCGCCGGGACGGGCGTGGCCTGGAGGCTCTCGTGGTCGGCCAGCCCGTCGGTGATCACGCCGCCCGGATTGGTTTGCGTCACGAGGTCCAGCCAGCGTTGCGTCGCACCGAATTGCTCCTCGACGAGGCGGCGGTCGCCGTAGTATCGGAGGAGCCGGTCCTGGATGAGCGGATGGGCCATGGCCCAGGCCAGGCCGCAGTATTGGATCCCGACGAAGGGCGCCGTGTCGGTGAGCATGCCATCGGGGCGGGCGGCGTCCGTCCAGTCGGCCGCGGCCTTGGCGTAGAAGCCCTGCATGTCGAAGTTCGCCAGGAACGCGTCGGCGGTCGCGACGAGGTCTCCGCCGTAGCCGAATTTCTCGCGGTGGGGGCAGTCGGACTGGACGCTGAAGACGTTGCTCAGGAACGTCCGCCGGGTCATCTCCTGGATGCGGTTGAAGAGATCGTTCGAACAGGCGAACGCGCCGGCTTCCGAGAGATCGGCGCTCAGAGCCAGACCCTCAATGTCGCCGAGGGCGGGCGCCGCGGGCAGCCCAGAGATCTCCGCGTAGCGGAAGCCGTGGAACGTGAAACGGGGGGCGTACGTCTCCGCGCCGCCGCCCCGGGCGACGTAGACGTCGGCTTGCTCGGCGATCTCGGGCGCGCCCGGCCCGCCGATGAGCGTCCCGTTCCTGCGCTTTCCCTTGATCTGGCCGGCGACCGAGGTCATCGGATTGAGGCCGCCCTCCTTGTCGAGCAGCTCTCCGAAGCGGATCCGGACCGCCGAGCCCGCGGAAGCGCGGAGGCGGAGCCGGGCCCAGCCGGCGAAATTGCGGCCGAAGTCGACGAGATGGACGCCCGGCCTCGGCTGGGTGATTGCCACGGCCGGAATCCGAGTCCGGATCCGGATCGGCGGCTGAGGCTGGGCTTGGAGAACTCCCCCCGGACCGGATCCGGGGACGGCCGGTGACCAGCCGGCCTCGTCGAGGCCGGGCGCGTCCCATCCCGGAATCTCGTGGCGGGCATCGTAGGTTTCGCCGAGATAGACGCTGTTGCGCAGGAGAGGTCCGCCCCGGGTCTTCCACGTCGCGTCCGAGACCACGACGGCGGCCGAGCCGTCCTCGCCTTCGATCCGAAGTTGGGCGATCAGGCAGGGCCGCCCCAGGGGCAGGTCCTTGCGCAGGTTCCGGTTCCCCCACATGAGCAGGGGAAGGGGATTGTACCAGCCGTTGCCGAGCATGACGCCGAGGCAATTGGCCCCTGGCCTGAGGAGGCCGGTCACGTCGTAGACGCTGTAGAAGACGCGCTTCGCGTAGTTCGTCCAGCCGGGATCGAGGACCCGATCGCCGACGCGCGTCCCGTTGATCGACGCCTCGTAATATCCCAGACCGGTGATGTAGAGCCGCGCCTTCCGGATCCGCTTCGGAGCGTCGAACTCTTTCCGGAAAAGCGGCGCGGGATCGTCCTTGTAAAAGTCCTCGTCGCGCTCGGGGAGCGGCTTCCCGTCGCTGATCCAGCGGGCCGTCCAGTCTTCGGGGTGCAGGAGGGCCATCTCCCAGCGCGCGGGAGCGCTCCAGGCCGACGGCTGCCCGTCCTGGTCCCAGGCCCGGACCTTCCAATAGCAGGCCAGCCCGGCGGCGAGAGGTGCCCCGGCATAGGCGATGGATAGGCTGTCGGCGGAGGCGATCCGGCCGCTGTCCCAGAGATCGCCCCGGTCGGCGGCCAGGGCCTCGAGCGACCGGGCGACGATCACCCGGTAGGCGGTCTGGATCTCGCCGCGCCGGGGGGAGGCGAGGACCCAGCTGAGCCGCGGGCGTGCGGCGTCGACGCCCAGGGGATCGACGCGGTATTCGCACCGGAGATCGGAGACGGAGAGTCCGGCCGGAGGCGGAGCCGCGGTCCGGGGGACTTGAACGGCGCCTCCCGCTCCGGCCGCCAGAAGGATCGCTAGCGCCGCCGCGGCGAGGAAAGGAGTTCTGCGGAAGTCGGCGGCGGTCATTCGAATTTGGCCTGGTCGGCGAGCAGCGCCAGAATCCGAGCATTGCAGCGCGCCCGAAGCTCCGCCAGCTCTTTCGCGAAGCGGGGGTCCTTCGCCAGGTTCCTCTTCTCGTCGGGATCGTCCCGCAGGTCGAACAGCTCGATATGCTCCGGGTGGGCGGGATACTGGATGTATTTCCACCGGTCGGTGCGGATGCATTCGCTGCGCGGGATCTCCGGATGGTCCCAGAGCTCCTCGCAGAAGATCTCGGTCCGCCAGGCGAACGCCGCCCGGCCGAGGAGCGGCTTCAGGCTCCGCCCTTGGACGAGGGAGGGGATCGGGGCGCCGGCCAGGTCCATCATCGTCGGGCCCAGGTCGACGTTGAGGGCCATGTCGTGCTTGACCAATCCGCGGGCCTCCCGCGGCGCCCGGGGGTCGTAGACGACGAGCGGGACCCGGATCGACAGGTCGTACATCAGCCACTTGTCGGCGTATCCCCGCTCGCCCAGGAAGTAGCCGTTGTCCGAGGCGTAAATGATGACCGTGTTGTCGGCCAGCCCGAGGCGGGCGAGCTCGGCCCGGATCCGGCCGACGACCATGTCGATCCCGCTGATCATCCGGAAGTAGCCCTTGACCATGGTCTGGTATTTCTCGGGCGTGTCGAACCGCCAGCCCCAGCGCGTCCGGCTCATGGTGTTCTTCAGGAACGCGGGCTGGGCGTCGTAGTAGGCCGGGGCCGCCATCTCCGGCACGGGGACGTCGACGTCCCGGTACAGGCCGTCCACGGCGGGCGGCCAGAAATATTGCTTGGGGTTGTCGTCCTCCGCGTGGGGCGCCCACGGGCACCAGACGCAGCAGAACGGCTGGCCCTGAGGGATGCCGCGGAGGAACTCGACGACGGCCTCGCCCTCGACTTCGGTCATGTGCCGTTCGACGCCCTTGATCGTCTGGACGTGGGGCAGGTTATCCAGCATCGTGAAGTCGAACATCTTCTTCTGGACGTCCTTTTCGACCGCCACGCCGAACTTGCCCACGAAGCCGGTGCGGTAGCCGGCTTTGCGCAGCACGGCCGGATAGCTGATGTCGGTGAAGGACCGGGCGAGGGGCGGCTTCGTGAACGTGTAGGTGTGCGTCCGCTCGAACGTCCCGGTGAAGATGCTGGCCCGGCTGGCCGCGCAGATCGGGGTCGTGACGAAGGCCCGGTCGAACCGGATCCCCTCGCGGGCGAGCGCATCGACATTGGGCGTCTTGAGGATCGGGTGGCCGGCGCAGCCCAGGAGGTCGAAGCGCTGGTCGTCGGTCAGGATGAAGAGGATGTTCGGTCGGGCGGCGGATCCGGCGCCTCGGAGGGCGCCGGGCCCAAGGGCCAGCGCCCCCAGGCCGGCGGCCGACGCACCGAGGAACTCCCGGCGCGTGAGTGGGGCCATGGCGTTCACTTCTCCTTTTGCTTGTCCGAGTAGATCTCCCGGACGCGGTCCACCACGATCGCCAGGAGGATGAGCAGGCCGAGGAAGGAGTTCGCGTAGTACGGGTTCGCCTTGACCTCGACCAGGCCGTGCTTGATCAGCATGAAGATGGCCGAGCCCATGAGGACGCCGAGGGCGGAGATGATCCCTCCGTTGAGGCCGGTCCCGCCGATGATAGCCACGGCGAAGGAGATGATCAGCCAGTCGTCGCCCGTCTCCGGGGCGGCCGAGCCGAGCTTGGACGCCCACAGCACGGCGGCCAGGGCGGCGAAGGCGCCCGACAGGATGTGGGCCCAGACGACCATGCGGTCCGTGGCGATGCCCGAGAGGCGGGCCGCGGCCGCGTTGCCGCCCGTGGCCAGCATCCGCCGGCCGAAGACCGTGTTCCGGTACATGTAGCCGGCCCCGCCGAGGAGGGCCAGCACGAGCAGGAAGACGTAGGGCACGCCGAACAGGCTCTTCTGTCCGATGAACGTGAAGGCCTCGGGGACCTTGTACGGGGACCCGCCGGAGATGCCGGAGCGGAGGCCCATGTAGATGAACATCATCGACAGGGTGACGATGAAGGAATCGATCTTGAGCCGGGTGATGAGGGCCCCGTTGAGCCAGCCGGCGAAGACGCCGACGCCCAGGGCCATGACGACGGCCAGAACCGGCGGCAACCCCCACGTGTCCAGGCCTAGGCCCAGGACGATGGTCGTGATGCTCCCGATCGCGCCGACCGCCAGGCTCATCTGGCCGATGACAAGGACGAAAGCTTGGGAGAGCGCGATGAGGACGTAGAACGCCATCTGCCGGGAGATGACGAACATCGTGTAGCCGCTGAGGAAGCTCTGCGAGAGGAGGGCGAGAAGGGCGAAGAGGGCCGCGGTCGAGATGATCAGGCCGAGAGTGCGGCCGCTGATCCGCTCGCGGCGGTCGCCGGTCGGGCGGCAGGCGGGGGGAGGGGCTTCGGGCCGGGGTTCGTTTGGGGTCATGATGGAGTCTCCGTCAATTCAGGTAGCGCCCGATGGCCGCGCTGACCTCGGCATAGGTCTTCGTCCCGTCGTCGACGCCGGCGATCTCGCCCGCGATACGGCGGTCCTTGAAGACGAGGATCCGGCTGGCCACCCGGATGATCTCGGGCATGTCCGAGGAAATGAGGATGATCGCCTTTTTCCTGTGGCGGGCCAGGTCCCAGAGGATCTGGTGGATCTGCTCCTTGGCCCCGATGTCCACGCCGACGGTCGGCTCGTCGACGATCAGGATGTCGCAGTCCGCCGCCAGCCACTTGGAGATGCAGATCTTCTGCTGGTTGCCGCCGCTGAGGTCCTCGGTCCGCTGCTCGGGCCCTGTGACGCGGATGCTCAGGTCGCGGATCATGTCCCGGGTGATCCCGAGCTCCCGCGTCCGGCTGATGTAGCGGGTCAGCTTCCGGACGAGGCGGGGCCAGACGGAGATCGTGACGTTCGTCCGGACCGGGGATTCGAGGAGCAGCCCCTCCTCCTTCCGGTTCTCGGTGACGTAGCCGATGCGGTAGCGCTCCAGGCTGTCTGCTACGTTTCGGATGCGGGCCTTCTTGCCGCGGACGTGGATCGCTCCGCCGTCGAGTCGGTCCTCGCCGATCAGGACTCGGGCGAGCTCGGTCCGGCCCGCTCCGACGAGGCCGTAGAAGCCGAGGATCTCCCCCTCGCGCAGGGTGAAGCTCGCGCTCTCGACCTTGCCCTTGCGGACGACGTCCTCCGCCCGGAGCATCTCCCGCCCGGCCTCCGCGTCGAGCCGGCCCATGTGGGCTTGGGTGACGTCCCGGCCGATCATCATCGTCACGAGCTCCGCCCGGGTCAGGCCGTCGATCCGCCGCGTGCCGACGAGGCGGCCGTCCCGCAGGACGCTGACCTTGTCGCACAGCGCGAACACCTCCTCGAACTTGTGGGAGACGAAGATGATCGTGACACCCTTGTCCCTCAGGCCCCGGAGGAGGCCGAAAAGGTTGCGGGCCTCGTGCTCGGTGAGTGAGCTCGTCGGCTCGTCCAGAAGGAGGACCCGGGCCTCGGCGGCGAGGGCCTTGGCGATCTGGACGAGCTGCTTGTGGGCGGCGCTCAGGCGCTTGATCACGGTGTCCGGCGGAAGCGGCAGCCCGACCATGTCCAGGTAGCGGCGGGCCGTCCGGTGGATCGCGGGCCAGTCGATGATCCCCGTCCGCCCGCGGGTGATGAGCTTGTCGAGCATGAGGTTCTCGGCGATCGTGCTCTCGGGGATGACCTGGATCTCCTGGCTGACGATGTCGATGCCCCGCTCCAGGCTGTCGCGGTAGCTGCGGAAGCGCAGGGGAGCGCCTTCGAAGAGGACCTCGCCCGCGTCCGGCCGGTAGATTCCAGTGATGATCTTGATGAGGGTGCTCTTGCCGGCGCCGTTCTCGCCGACCAGGGCGTGGATCTCGCCCGGCGCGAAGGCGATCCCGACGTCGTCCAGGGCCTGGACGCCAGGGAACCGCTTGTTGATGCCGCGAAGTTCGAGCATGACGGGAGCGGCCGCCCTTACTTGGGCGCGCGCAGGTACTTGGCCTTCAGGTCGGCGGAGATGCGGTCCGTGATCTTGCGGACCTCGGCGGCGTAGGTGTCCACATTGTCTTTGGTCACGACGACGATGCCCGCGTCGATGAACTGGTAGTCCGAAACGGGAGTCCAGCCGTCGAGCAGGAGCTTGAGGAGCATACAGGAGATGTAGCCGTGCCCGGGCGGGTTCTGGGCGACCGTGGCGTCGAGGGAACCGTCGCGGATGGCCTGGAGGACCGTCGCGCCCGTGTCGATCCCGATGAACCGGATGCGCTTGTGCTTAGCGTCCTTGTGCCACTCCGTCAGGACGGATGCGGCGGCGATCGTGGGGTTGTAGCCCGTGGTGATGATCCCGTCGATCTCGTCCATGCGGGCGGCCAGGGCGCTCTGGAGCTTGACCGTGGCCTCGCTGACCTGGGTCATGTCCGAGATGGTCTGGATGATCTCGACCCCGGGGTGCTTGGCCACGACCTCCCGGATGCCCTCGTCGCGCTTCCTGGTGTTGATGTCCGTGACGAGCTCGAGGACGTTCAGGATCCGGCCCTTCCCGCCCATCAGTTCGATGAGCTTCTCAGCGGCCGTCATGGCCGCGGCCTTGATGTCGGTGGCCACGGTGAAGGGGATGGGCGTCGGCAGGGCCGGCTCGGCCCCGTAGGCCACCACGATCTGGCCCCGGCCCTTGAGCTGGGCGAAGAGGGCGTTGGCCCCGGCGGGGTCGCCGGGATAGATGCTGAAGGCCTTGTGGCCCCTCGTCGAGAGGGCCTCGACGTTGACGTTCTCGTTGTCCTGGGTCCATTGCTGGCC
>Ga0315293_10002312_pt1 | contig 18374 bp, 1 predicted proteins | sample YL17G13_20_MG_FD_203071 | JGI IMG/M metagenome (GOLD analysis project Ga0315293, IMG submission 203071) | Sediment microbial communities from Yellowstone Lake, YNP, Wyoming, USA - YL17G13_20 | ecosystem: Environmental > Aquatic > Freshwater > Lake > Sediment | place: USA: Wyoming | collected... | reverse complement strand
AACTTATAAATTAATAAAATCAAGTGAAATTAGTTATATATTTGGATATGTAACTAATTTTGCTTATTATTGTAAACTTTAATAATTAAAAACAAATGCCAGGATTTTCAAGTTATTCCCAAGTAGTAGAACCAGCTGGGTACGTAGAACCAGTATCCCTAGATTTACTAGCTAAAGGAACTATGTATAAAGAGCAAATGCTAGAAAAGAACTTAGAAGAAGTACAAAGTCTTATGTATAATTCAGAAAATATCCCTTCTTTACAAGGTATTGATACTGAAAAAAAGAATGAAATTGTAAATAAGATTAAAGAACAAGCTTCTCAACTAAGCTACTCTGACTTAGCTAACCCATCTGTAGCTAATCAATTAAAAGGATATATTAATTCTGTAACTAATAGCCCTGATATGAGAGGTATTATGCAAAGAGGTTACTCTTATGAAACTATGCTAAAAGAAAAAAAAGAAGCAGAAGCTAAGGATAAGCAATATTTTAATTATGGTCTTAGACAAGCTCAAAAATACATGGAAGATGGCAAGTATCTTAGAGATGTTACTTTTAGTAATTTAGGTGGAATTGCTCCTAACGAAGCAGATATTTTAAAGAAAGCTAAAGATCTTTGTGAAAAAAAGATTACAAGAGTTAAAGTTGGAAATCAATATGAATTAAAAACTCAATATGATCCTGAAGACTTAGCTGCAGCTATAAAAACTGTATCTTCTGGTTACACTAATTATAATTTATACCATAAGTTTCAATTTGATGGAACTACTGAAGGTACTGATTGGACTGAGTATGCAAATGATCATTTTAATCCAATTATAAATACAGCTAAAACAAATTTAGGTTTAGCTAATGCAAATTACGCTAAAGCTACAAAAGAATCCGATAAAGCTTATTATAAAAAATATGTAGATTACTATAGTAATCAAATTGATGAATACTCTAAACTAATCAATAACCCAACAGCTACAGAAGAAATAAAAGAAAAAGCTTTTAATGACTATCAAAATGACATATTAGATAATCAAGTTTCTGCTATGGATGCTATCCAACAGGGTGAATTAAAAATGGATGAGAATACTAAAATGGGTATTCAATTTGCAAATGAATTAGCTTTAGTAGATCGAAGAGCTGCATATGCAAGTAATTTAGAACAACAAAGAGCTGCAAATGATCAAAATTTGGCTATTTTAAGAGGAGACTTAAAATATGATTCAAACGGAACTGACCCAGGTATTTTAAAAGCAGACTTACTTAATTTAGATAAAATTATTAATTTCCTTGACCCAAATCCTCCTAAAGGAAATAGCCCTAATTCTCCAACAATTCCTATGACTGTAAAAATTGGAACAAATAATAGATATTATTGGACTACAGAAGATATAAAAAATGATGAGGGAATTTTAATTGATAAAGCTGTAAAAGATCAAATGGAAGAACCAACAGGAATAGATGGTGAGTGGTATTCTGTACAAGGAGCAGGTCTTTTAAATAAATTAAATGGTACAGATAGTAAGTCAACGTCTACTCTTAAATTTGATCCTGCTGGAAACCTAATTCCTTCAACTGAAAATACCACAGGTAAAATTTACAAATACTTATTTAAAGATAAAAATTCAGGTAAAGTAGTAGCTTTAGTTTCAGAAAATGGTCGTGAAGGTTGGGAACCTATTACTAATGAAACAGTAGCTCCAGCTATTAATAAAGGTTTATTTGGAAATAATCCAAAAATGGTAGGTGTACTTAGTTCTGAAGTAGAGAATTTTAGAAACAAATACCCTGGTGGAGGAAGGATAAATGTTAAAGGAGTTGCAGGTGTAAGCCCCCAACAAGTAGTAAGTAAAATAGATTTAAAGAATAACTCACAACTTATAAAAGAAGCTGTAAATAAATATATCCCTCAAAATGAATTGCAATCTTATCTTGATAAAGGATATACAACATTAGAGGTAGCAGCTAAAATAAATGAGCGAATTCAGAAAGATCCTAATATAACTGCTGAGTTATTACGAGTAGATGTAAAAAATGCACTTATATAAAAATAATAAATTATGGCTTTAATTTCAGAAGAAGAACTAAGGATACAAGAAGGTAGAAACCAATATTACAAAGAAAAATTTCAAAGTTCATTTGAAAAATTTCTTCCTGGAAAAGGCATGCCTGTAGTAGAAAAAACTCCAGAAGTTGAAGAGCCAAAAACTATTTTAGATAGAATTATAGATCCAATTAAAGGTTTTGTACTTGATATGACACCTGGTTTAGGCTTTTCTGGTGAAAAAACTGTTAATGATATTTATTTTCCTTCTTTAGAAAAAGGTGCAAGATATGCTAATTTAAATAAAGCAGAAAAAAGTAAACTAAAAGAAGATATTTTTGCAAAACAACAAGAAAGAACACAAGAGATATATAACTCTCAAAAAGATCTTGTAACTTCTAATAGTTATTCTACAGCTTATCCAGAATTTGCAGCTAAAATAGCTTCAATAAAATTAGATTTAAATAACAAACCTGCATATAATCAACAATATGATGCCTTAGTTAATCAAGAAGTAAATAAAAATATCACTAGTTTAGGATATGAGTGGAGTAATCCTGAAGGTTATTCCCAGCCATATCTTGAAAAAAGTGATAATCATCTAGTAAATAAACAATGGTTAGAAAATAATAAAAAAATTGCTTTTAATTTTACTAAAGAAAAAACAAAAAATAATGAAGATGTAATAAACATGAAGTATGAAACAGATGAAGATCCTGTTATAGCAGGTTTAAGTGATGGTGTTTATTTACCAGGTAATGCTAATAAATTTATTTCAGATAATATGCCATTCCCTTCACTTTTTAATAAATATGAAAGAAATTTTTATAAAAAAGAACTTAGAAATAAATATAATAAAGAAAATAATTTTTTATTAAGTACTTATACAGAACCTGAAATAGCAGAAAATACAAAATCTGATAAATTTAAAGCATTAAAAGATGTTAAAATTGAAGATCCAAACTCTTTTAATTTAATTTTAAATGAAACAAATGCTATAAATTCACTTATACCTAAAAGTGATGCAGAAAAACAAGATCAAAAACTTGGTTTTTTAAAAAGTGGTATCTTACTTAATACTTATAATAATCCTGCACTTAGTGATTATGAAGTTGATAAATATGTTATAAAAAAAGCCAAAGATACCGCAAACTCTCAAAAATATTATGCCTCTACATTAGACCTAGAGACAAGAGCTATGACAGAAGGTATAAAATCTTATCAAAAAAATCTAGATCAAATCTATGATAATATTGATAATCTTCAAACTGCTATTAATACATATGGTTATCAAAAAGATTGGAAAGAACAATTAGATAAAAATATCTTGTTAAAAGATAACTTAAAAAAGAATATTAATGCTAGATACGATGTTTTAAATTATTGGAATAAAGAAAAAAATAGCTTATCTCTTTATAAAGAAACTATTGTTCAACAAGAAAATTTATCTAATTTTTCTAAATTAGATCCTATTGGGTACACAATATATGAATTTGGTAAACATGTAGCTAACTTACTACCTGCTGTAACGGGAGCACTTTCTAGTATAGTTGTAAGTGCTACTTATAGTGATACTGAAAAAGAAAGGTTTGCTATGGAAAAACTAATCACTGCTGAAAACAGTGAAATGTCTTTTGTTGGTGGTCTTATTTCTGGTAAAAAATTTGGAACAGAATTAACAGCTGAAGGTTTAGTTTATGACGAAGTAAAAGAAGATTGGGTAAAGGGAAGTAAAATAAATGTTTCTCCAGTTGGACTTTATAACAAAAGAGGAGAAATAGATCCTTATATTAACCCTACCGCACTTTTGTTTACTACAGGTAAAGTGGCTTTTGATTCTTATATGATGGGAGCTGGTATGTTTAGAGCAAGTAAACTTTTTGCTTCTGCATATGAAGGTATTCAAGCAGCTGAAATTGCAGCAACTGGTGGAGCTTTAACAGAAGGTGGTGTTATTTCAGCAGAAGAAATCTTAGGTGCAGAAGGAGCTATTGGACAATTGCCAGGTATGGCTGAAATGACAGGTAGTTTATCAAATTTACAAAAAGTAGGTTTTGGTGCTCAAAAATTAGGAGTAAGTGTAGCAGAAACTTTTGTTGGTTCCATGGCTCCGTCTTATCTTATGTATGGAGATGAGATGCTAAAACAAGAATTAAGGCAAGGATTAACTTTTGATCAAGCACTTGCAATAAGTAGTATAAGAGCTGGTATAGAAGGACTAACTGAAAGGATATTTCCTAATGAAATGGCTTGGTACAAACAAGTAGCTGGAATAGGGGCTATTAAAAGTTATGCAGAATTAACTGCAAAAGAAGGATATGCTAATTTAATTAATAGGGCTGTAGAAAAAAGTTTAGGAAAAAGACTAACTTCTTATACTTATAATCAAATATTTAAACCTGCAGTTCTTCCTTTATTAGAAGAAGGGGGAGAAGAAGTTATTGGATTAGGTCTTAATGAAATACCAAATCTAATGGCTAAAAAGATGAAGTATGACTACCAACCTTCAGAAGAATGGTCTCCTGAAGCTGCTATTAATGTTATGATTTCAACTGCAGCTACAATGATACCAATGGGTGGTAAATCTATACAATCAGCTGTTAGAGAATACTCAGGTAATCAAAAAGCAGCTCAATATGCTGTTGGACAAACTCCATCTCTTTATATTAAAGCTATTGAAGATTTATATGATCAAAAATCTATATCTAGAGAAGAAGCAGATAGAAGATTAAACTTTGTAGGTAAATTAGCTAATATTGCAAATAATGTTAATGAAGGATTGTCTTTTGCACCTGGCATAGAAAAATATACAGATGACCAAAGACAACAGTTAGGTTATGAAGCATTTACTATACAAGCAAAAAAAGAAAATTTAAAAGGCCGTTTAGTAGAAGCTCCAACAGAAGAAGAAAAACTCCAAATAGCTCAAATGCATGACAATGAAGAAGCTAAACTTTCTAAGTTATTAGAAAGAGGTCTTTTTAGTAATGATGCAGAAAGGGTAGAAAATTCTAAAAATAATACTGAGTTTTACTTAAATGATTCAGCTATTGATACTAATACTAATAGAAAAGGATTACTTGGTATAGCTGCTAATCTAAAAAAGTATACTGCTACTGAAACTGACAAAAGTTTAATTGACCTTTATAACAGTAAAGTAGAAAAGATTGAAAAAAGAGTTAAGGATATAGATGCAGGTGTATTATCAGCAGAAGAATTAAAAATAGAAGAAGCAAAAAAAGCTGAAGCAAAAAAAGCTGAAAACATAGTTACTATAAAAAGCAGAGATAAAAAAAATAATATAGTAGATAATAATTTAATTATTGGTAAAGAATACGTACTTGGAAGAACCCTACAAGTTAAAGATGGAAAAGTAATTTTTAACTACCCAGTTTTTAAAATAATTAGTAAAAATGAAGATGGTACAATTACAATACAAACAAAGAATTCAAAAGGAGAACTTATTCACAAAACCGTACCTACAGATTATTTATCTTCTTATAAAATAGCAAGTAAAGAAGTTATGGATAAATTACCTGCTGGAGATCCTGGTAAAATTTATCTTAAATGGGGAGATAGAAAAGTAAAGTATTATTTAGACTCAAAACAACAAATAAAGTCTAAAGTAATACCTTATTCTAAAAAAGCTTATGCTGGTTATGTAAAAGGTATAGAAAAAGAAGGATACCTTTCTTATGAAGATGGTGTACTTTATTTTAATTTTTTACATGAAGAAGAAAAAAATGGTAAAATTACTAATGTACCTAAAAAGTTAGCTTTAGATAAAGAAGGTGCTAAAAAAATAAAAGGAGTATCTAAGAAATTTGGAAATGTTATAAAAGCTAACCCAGGCCCAAATCAATCTGAAGAAATGACTTCAGAAGATTTTGAAAAATATCACTTAGGGGATGATTTTGATAGAGACCAATTAGAAAAAGAGTTAGATGAAATAGATAATGCAGAACTTGAAAGACAAAGAGAAGAAAAGAAAAATACATTCTATAAGGTATTTGAAGCTTATCTATTAAAACTAAGAGAACCTTTAACTAAACTAGAAGCTAAATTAAGTTCTTTAAAAACTAAAACAGAAACTTTATCAAAGAATATAGAGCTTTTAAGTAAAATAAAAGAAGATCGTATTGCAACTAAAGAAGAATTAGAAAAGATTTTTACTACTAGAGCAGAAAAAGCTTTAATAACTTTGTTATTTAAAACTAAAGATAATAGTCTTCTTAAAAGAAAAATAGTTGTTTTAGCTAATGATAAGATAAATAAAAGTATAAAAGAATTAGAAAAAATTAAAGAAGATGTAAGACAAACTACTTATGATATAGAAGTACAAACTGAACTATTTAAAGAAAAAGAAGAAGAATTTAAATCTTTATTTGATGATGAAGATGAAGAGTCTGGAAAAGATGCATATGAAGTATTATCTGAAAGAAAAAGTTTAATTCAAAAAGGTTTAAGAAAAAATAAAGCATTATTAAAAACATTAAATAACAGTTTAAATCAAGTTAATGCCCTTATAGATCTAGCAACACAAGCTCTTAGAAATTTAACAAATGAATTTCTTAGTAAATTCCCTGGGTTGTCAGAAATGCCCCCTATTTCATCTATTAAAGAAGATGACTCAGAAGAATTTAAAAAAGCTGTCATAGCTTATAATAGAAGAATGGAAGGAGCTTTAAGGCAAGCTGATGAGGATTTTGACTATGAAACTTTAGAAATAAATGCTGAAAACTTTGAAAAACAAATAAAAGAGACTTCTCTTGCTATTGAACAAGCAACAGCAGAACTTAAAGATTTAAATGCACTATTAAAAAACCTAAAAACAGAAAAAGAAAAGTTAGATAAACAAAATACTATATTAAAAAAACAAGAAATACTAAAGGCAATTTTAGGGGAGTCTGTGGCAGAGTCTTCTGAAAGTGGTGTAGATGACACAAAAGAAACAAAAGAAACAGAATCTACTGAAAAAGAGCCTAGTAAAAAAAGTATTTTTCAATGGTTTTCTTCTACTATTTCTGGAAAAGCTGCTCCTATAAATTCTACTCCAGCTGAAAAAAAAGCAGCTTATGAAGAGTATTGGAATGATGACACTAATAATTTTGCAGCTAGAAGACTACATTATTTTTTAAATAATATAGAAAATAGTGAAGACATTCAACTTTTATTTGTGACTGCTAAATCAGTACCAGATAGTTTAAAAGAAGTTATATATTCTAAAGATGGTGTTTATGATCCTAATGACATTAAAGTTATTTTTGTTAAAATAGTTAATGGTCAAAGAAAGTTTATAGATGCTAAAGGAGGTATTTTAGAAGGTGATAAGATAAATGCAAATAATGTAGTTTACACTTCTTTACCTAGTGAAGATACAGCTTCTAAGATTACATGGTCTAATGGAGAAAAGTCTGTAAGAGATAAAGATTTAGAAGGTTATGATGAAGAAGAAAGAACTAAAATAATTGATGATACTAGACAGTCTTTTATAGATTTAAGAAATAAAGTTTTAGCTTCTTCAAAACCTATGGATTTTACAATAGATAGTATTTCTAATGGTATTCCAAATAAAAAAGAAGGTGTTGTATTAGAAAATGGTGATATAGAGTTTCAAAGAACTCCAGTTCAAGGGTCTTTATTAGCTGATAATACAGTTAATTTAAATAATACACAAGTAATTGAAATTGGGACTAAACCAGATGAAAATGGTTTAACTCCTGTGCAAGTAAATGGTACACTTGTTAATGTACCTGTAGGTAAACCTTTTATAAATTGGGGTAGTAAGTTTGCATTTTTAAACAATAGAAAATTCTCTAAAAAAGAAGTTGATAAACTTGTTGATCTAGTATTTATTCTTTATACTAAAGCTAAATTAAATGCTATTAAACAAGGAGAATCTCCTAATGAAAAAGTAAAGATATTAGATCTTAATATAATTAATTACCTTAAAAAAGTAGTTTTTTGGAAAAATCCAGCTGTAGGTACTAAAGTTACTACACCTTCTGTTAATCAAATGTGGTTAGATGGAGAAGGTTTACATATAGGAGATGCTATAATAGCTTTTACTCCTGAAGAGTTTGAAGAAAACCAAAAAGCAACTAGATTATCTTTAGAAACTTTCTTTGAAAATGCTTATCATACAGTAGATAATAAAGATTTAATTAATGTATCTTTTAGTGAAATTACAGAAGTACATTCTGATAAATTTACTAAAAATGGTAAAATTGACTTTAAAAAATTAGAGAAATTAATTAATGAAAATAAAGATACTAAAAACTTATACGAAGAGTCAGTATGGGGATCCTATCAAAGTTATTTAATATCTAATAAAAATTCTGATGGAACAGAAGCAAGAAGTCCTAAGGTAATACCATTAACTACTTCTTTAAAGGAGATGCCAACTCTAGAGGAGCTTTTAGTTCCTGGAGAAAATCCTGTAAATATTCCTTTAATAGGTAAGTATGTTACTTTTAACTATGAAGGAAAACCGGCAATACCTGAAAAGAAAGGCAAACCATCTAAAAAAGCTAAAAAAGCTAAAACTGGTGAAACTAGTGAAACTGGTGAAACTGCAGAAACAACTGATACTAAAAAATCTTTACCAAACAAAGAAAAATTAATTGAAGACGCTATTTATTATGTAAATGCTCAAGATTCTATTGCAGATAATTTAAAAACATCTGTTATAAAAGCATATGAAAGCTTTTTTAATCTAGAAGAAGGCACTTATAATTTATATTTTAATGATGTTAATACTAATAAAAAACGATTAATTGCTAAAGTAAATATTAAAATAGGAGATAAATACTTTGAGATTGAACAAATAGAAATACATGATGAGGAAGATGCTGCAAAGTATAATAATGGTTATTTTGAAAATGTTGTTGAAATAAAACCATTAAGTAAAAGTTTATCTTTTGAAAAAGTAGAGGAAGCTCCAAGTGAACAACCTAAATCTACAGAAGCTGAAACAGAAGCTGATACAAAAAGTAAAACTCCTACTGTAGATATAGAAGCTAAGAAAGCTGAATTAAAATATTCTATTCAACAATTAGAAAATGATTTAACTTCTAGAGCAGAAGACTTTGTTAAAAAAGGTGCTTCTTTAGAAGAAGCTAAAGAACTTGCTTATAATGAATTTCCTAAAAAAGATAAGATAAGTTTAGAAAAACTTAAATTAGAACTAGCTGGATTAGAAGAAAAGTCTACAGAAACTCCTGAAACTCCTACAGAAGAAAAAGATTTTACTGAAGGTGATGCATTAATGACTGAATTTGGTTATACTGACACTCCTGAAGAAACTGATGATACTAAAAAAACTCCTCCTACTGATAATACTGATACATTTCGAGTAGCTAAGCCTGGTGTATACACACTAGAAAACATAGAAGCAGCAAGAGCTTGGTTAGCTCAAGTAATGCCACAAATTTCTTTTAAAGATGTAGTAGGTTTAATAGATGGAGTTGCTTGGGGAAAATTTGTAAAAAATGGTATTATTCTTTCTAATTTAGCTGAAATTGGAACTATATTTCACGAAGCTTTTGAAGCAGTTGTAGGTTTATTTTTAAACAATAGAGAATGGAATACTATTAAAAGACAGTTTAGAAATAGACTAGGTTCTTTTGTAGAAAGAGAAACTGGTAAAGTTATTAAGTATTCTGAAGCTACTGACAAACAAGTTGTAGAAGAAGTTTCTGAAGAATATAGAGAGTTTGGTCTTACAGGTAAAAAATGGGTAGGAGAAGCTAAAAAGAACAATTTATTCAGAAGGATGCGTGATACTATAAATGCATTTTTATTTGGAGATGCAAAAACAATAGAAGAAGTATTTGAAAGAATTAATAATGCTTATTATGCTGATAAAGAAATGTTACCTGTTGCTAGAAACTTTGGAATACAACCTAATTACAGAATTGCGGGTATGGAAGAATCTCAATTCTATTATGATGCAAATCAGTCTATTACTCATACATTATTAACAACCATAGCAAGTAAAGATATAAGTGTGTACGACTTATTAGATGGTAATGTTAGTATAAAAGATATATACTCTGAAGTATTAAAAAATATAAATCTTGAGATAGCACCAACTAAAGAGTTAATTCAGCTTTATGTTAAAAATGATAAAGATTGGTTAAAAGCTATTAAAGAATCTAAATCTCCTTTACCTCCGGGTTTAGAAGGTAATAAAGAAGATGTCAATAAAATTGAAGCTGCTATATTTATAAATAGAAATTGGAAACAATTAGTAGATGCAAATCTTGAAACTTTAAGAAAAAAGTATAATATATTAATTGACAAAGAAACTGAAGAGTCTGAAAATCAAGACATTACAAATGATGAAGGGTATGAAGAAGGTGCATTAACTCCTGAAGAAGAAAAAGAAGGTAAAAGCAGAAATGATTATACTTTTAGTGATTTTGAAGTTGATGTAAAAAAGAATGCTGCTGCTTCTGTAAAATTAATGATAGCTACTTTAGGTCAAAGAGTTTTAGTAGAAGGTTTTAATACAGAAGGTTTGCCAAAAACTAAACTATTAAGAAATAGCATAGGTTTATACATGCCTGTAGATTTCTATAAAATATTTAATAATTTATTAAACATTATGACTAGCCCAGATGTGGCTGTTACTAATTTTGATGAATTTATGGAAGCTTTAAGAAATAACATTTCAGCTCATCCTGAATTTTATAGTTTATATTATAGATTAAAGTTTGATAATCCAAAAAATTTAACTCCAAAAGAACACAGACTTAAATTAGATTTTACTAAAACTTTTAATAAGTTAAAAGTAGGTTTTATTAGACAGATTGTTACTAAAGAAGAAGTTGATAGAGATACTAAAGAAATAAAAAAACATTCTTCTGTAAATGTTATTGACTCTAAACAAAATAGTGAAGTCAGAGTTATAAAAGAAGGTTGGTTTTCTAATATAAATACAAATAAAGATGACAAGACTTTATATAAGATAGAAGAAGGTAATTATAAAATTTTACCAAAAGCATTTGATGATTATCAATATCAATTAAATACACCCGAATTAAATAAGAATGTTGAAAATGCTTATAAAATAGCTGAAAGATTAGGGTTAACTACAAACTTAGATCTTAAAAAACTAAAAAAAGATGAAAAACTAGACTATGTAAGAATAATAAACAACATTAAAAGCTTTATAAAAAGTGGAGATGCTTTAATTATTCTAGGTAAAGACACTAACTTTATTGGATCTATTAATGATTTAGCTGAATTTGAACATAAGCATTTAAAAAATTCTGTAGAATTAAATCACTTAAACATTGATGGTAAGCTACAAAATGACATTACTGGTTTAAATACTTTTGGTATTATAATTAAAGACATCTTAGCTTCTAAGTCTTTAGAAGAAATCATGCAAAGAAACCCACACTTAAAAGATATAGGAGTTAGGTTATCTGCTTGGAAAAATATGATATTTGATGAAGTAACAAATAAAAAAATTGGTAAAATAGTAATAAAAGCAACAGAAGGTTTACAATTTGATAGAGAAAAAGAGGGTAAAGATAACTCTAAGTTAGACTTGGCCACTAAGTTTATGTCTGAGTTTAATGATAATTTAAAAGGTTTTTACCACATATTTGTTACGGCAGATTCTAAAACAGAATGGTTATATTCTTTTATAAATTCTCAAAATAAGACTACACCTTTTACAAATCAAACTAGTATAAAATATACTTATAAAGAATTTTTTAGAAATTATCTTAAAAATGAAATTTTATTAGCAAGAGACTTTTATACTAATGCTGAAAGAAGAAGGGTAGCTGAACTACAGAAACCTATGAACACTCCTTTTTCTAAAAAAAGACAAAAGGGTATAAGTTTGGGATTTTTTGACAGTATTTTATCTTCTGATTCAGTTTATTCAGAAGTTGTAGATTTGAAATTAAAAAATAACTCTGTAGAAAGCCAAGATAAAATGGTAGATACTTGGTTAGATTTAAATGAAGATTTAATCTTAGATGATTTAGAAAAATTCATAGATAATATGTCTGCTGAGACTAAAGAATTTATGAAAGAGAATGGAATAATTTCCGGAAATACAATAAATTTATTAGAAGTAGATACTGGTATAGCTAATAATAATACTTTTACCGAGTCTAGTATGGATGAACTAATTAAACTTAGACAAATTAACTACATGATTAATATGTTTGAACAGTTTAATATGTTTTGGGGAAGTCCAAATCAATTTTCTGATGCTACAAAACGTATCAAATCTTTTGCATCTACTAGAGAAGCAATGTCTTATGATGAAAAACAACTAGATGTATCTAGTGCATTTGATGAATATGCTAATGCTAATTTTAATATAGTTTCTGGTGAAGAAAATGAGTCTGTAAATCTTGAAGAAGGTGATAGAGGTTTTCAAAATTTTAATGGAACTTTAACTTCTTTAGTTTTAGAAGATGTAAAAGTTGTTTTAGATGATGTTGAATCATTTACAGAACATGTGTTAAATGAACACTCTAAATCACTATTTAATAGGTCCTTAAAGGAAATAAGTAAAGATATGTTAGAATATTTAAAAGATAAATTTAAGTATTTTATAGATCCTTATTATGATATTGATGAAACAGATGGACAAGCTGTAATGACACTTCCTGCATATAGACAATTCTTAAGAAGAGCTGTAATGTGGACTCCTGGTATGGAAGAACAGTATCAGTATGAAATGGCCTATGAAAGGTTAGCAATTAATAAATATAAAAACGAAGCATTAAAAGAAATAGATAAATATCTTGTAGAAGTAAAAGGTAACCCAAATACTCAAAATTTATCAAAAAATAAAGAATTTAATGTTTTTCCAGTTTTAAAACCTATTGGAGCTGGATATAAATCAGGTGATATTTTTATTACATCTTTAGATAAAATGTCAGTTGTTCCTTTATTTTACAGAGCTTTGGAAGGAAAAGAAAAAGGAGAAAAAGTAAATAGAAAAGGTTTAGAAATTTATAACTACTTACAAGACAATAAAATAGGATATGCTAGATATGAATCAGCTAATAAAGTAGGTAAAATGACTTCTCCCGTAGAAGTAGGTGAAGAAGGTAAGATAAGATCTATCTATAATCCAGATGGGACAATGAATACTGAAGGTGCTCCTAACACAGATACACTACTATACAAGTATTTTGCTATCCAAGTAGAAACTTCAGGACAAAAAACTTATACTACTAGAGGTAGTCAGGTTACTAAAACATCTGTATCTAACTTAACTATAGCAGGATTACCTATAGATTTAATTAATCCAATTGTAAAAGAAGCTATTCAAAATGCTATTGATTCTGGAATTTTACAAAACCCTATAGATTTAGATAAAAAAGATATAGAAAAATACTTAGCAGAGTCTAAAAAAATAGAAAAAGAAGCAATACAATCTGCCGTAGATAAATACTCTAAATTAAGCCCTGAAGAGTTAGAAAGTATTAGCCCTATTCAAAAAGTAATTAATCAACATAATAACTCTTTATATTATTTAACTCAAATTGGAAAAGAAGAGTTATTTAAAAAATACAACATTAAAGAAAAAGATGGTACATATCAGATAACAAATGTTAAAAAGTTTGTAGAATTAATTAAAAAAGAATTAGATCAAAGAGATACTCCTAAAAACATTGTAGATGCTATTAAAGCTTCTCCAAATGAAAATGAATTAGAAGTACCTGTAGATATGATAGTTGGTGGTGAAAAGTTAGAGTCTTTACTAATGTCTGTAATTGACAAATCAATAGCTTCTCCAAAATTCTTAGGTGGTGGTAAGCCACAAGTAGCTTCAACTTTATTCGAAAAAAATAAGAGAAATCTTGTAATGAAAACAGATGAAGGTTGGGTTAAAGTAAAAGATTATAATAAACTTACCCCTAAAGAAAAAGAAAGTGTTAAGATTTCTTCTAATGATTTACATTTCTATACACCAGAAAAACCTTGGATAGAAGTATTACTTCCTTATAAATATAAAGATTTAATAGCTAAAAGCTTAGATGAAAATGGAGAAATAGATAAAGAATTGTTAAAAATGATTGGATTCCGTATTCCAAACCAATCATTAAACTCTACTGAAAACATTAGAGTTAAAGGTTTCTTACCAGAGTCATATGGAGATATGATTGTAGTTCCTTCAGCTATTACAACTAAAGCAGGTTCGGATTTTGATATTGATAAGTTAAATATGTATATGTTTAATTACTTCTTTGACAAAAATGGAATTGCTAAAAAAATTGAGTTTTTAGATGAGTCTAATTCAACTGTAAAAGAACGTTACAATAGATATGTAATGGATAAAGCCAGTAGAGATGAAATTGATTATATCAATTATTTATCTTCTGCTGAATTTGGAAGAATTACAGGTGAATTTGCAAATCAACTTACAACTATAAAAAACAATCTATTTAACTTAAGAAAATTAAGTGTAGGTGAACAAAGAGATATTTATTTAAACTCTTTAGAAGATTCTAAAGATATAAATAAAACTGAAAGAAAGGCATATGCTGATGAATTATCATTTATAGGTAGAAATTTATTTAGAACTTTAAATAAAGATTTAAAACAACAATTATGGAATAACCATCAAAATCATTTATTAAATAGAGTTAAAGGTGCTGCAGCTATTACTTCTCACAGAGATTTAGTTTCTGATATGTTATTAGAAAAAGAGTATTCAAATGAAAATGAAAAAAATACTCTTTTAGATATGATTGATATTTACGATCAACAATTAAAATTATATGGAAGAGGTAGTAGTTTTAATTTATTTTATCAAAGAGAAAAAGAAGAAGCATTAAAAAAATTCAGAGAAGGTAAAGATATTGTAAAGTCTGAGTACATGATAAAGTATCAAAAACAAAAAGATACTCTTTCTTATGTAAAAAGTTTAGCAAAATCTACTTTAAATGATGAAAAAATTGCTGAATTGGCTAAAATGATAGGTTTAGAATCTCAAGAAGATTTTAAAAATTTAGCTATAGAGCTACAAAACACTAAAAAAGCTTTAGAAAATAGATATGTAGAGACATTAATGCAAATAATTGAACTACCTGAAAACTTTAAACAATTAGTAACTCCAAACTCTGCTAAGATTTTATCTGATAGAGCCGAGCATATTAGAGATTTAAAAGGTGAAGAAAAAGAATCTAAGTCAAATGGTAACTTCTTAAACCCTGTTTTTACAAATAGAACTAGATATTCTTTCCAAATTGGTAAAGATGCTATTGGTATTGCAGCTATTGGTATTACTAACCATGCTTTAAATCAGTTATGGAATGTTTATTTAAAGAGTAATAATATGGAAAGACAAGAAAAACTTAATAAGTTTACTGTGTTATTCCCTACAAACTCTATTACTATAACAAAAGAAGATGGTACTATAGAAAAAGTATCTTCCCTTTCATTTATCTTAGATGATGAAGGAAACTGGATTTCTGATAACTTATCTGCTTTTGCCAATGCTTATGTGGATGTGGCTAAAGATCCATTTATCTTCTCTTTAAATGGTAATATGACTACTGCAGGTCCATATGCCACTGCAAATAAATTAGGTATTGGTATCAATAAACTTACTTTACTTTTTACTCAACCTATTGTAGAAGATTACATTAAATTAGAAGAAAGAAGAAAAGGTATGCTTGGCAAAGCTATTGGTATGACTAGATCAGATGTAGATAGTATTATAGAAGCTAAGTATGGTATTGATCGTACACAACAAGAAGAAGCCATAACTGAAGGTGAGTTAGAAAATATGATCAAAACTAAGTATAGTGGTCTAACAGAAGACCAGAAAAAACTACAAGTTAGTATCCTAGATTCTTATAAAATGATTAATGATATAAATAATGATATAAGGGACTTTGTAAATGGTTATAATTATGATACAAGTAACATGGGAAATGTTAGTGCAGTAGATATTAAAAAATATACACAGGAACAAACAAAAATGAAAGTAGCTAAGGGTGAAAGTTTTGTTCAAGGTTCTGCACCTAAAAAGTCTTTCTTTAGAGAAATAGATAAGGGTTATAGTGAGTATGTTCAAGCTATATCTTCTTTATTTTTTACAAAAAGTGTTGCGGGACAACAAACTTTAAACCCTATCTTTTTAAGATTATTTGATATTTTTGACTCTAATGAAAGAGAAAAAGCTATAAATAATGTTAAAAAAGGTTACATTAACTATTTATTCTTAAAAACTCCAGTAACTTTAGTTATAGGTAACAAAGAAGTAAACTTAACTATTGGAAATCAATATAATAATTTATTAATTAAAAAAGGTAATACAGCTGAAGTACTAAGAAAAGTTCAAAAAGATGTTAAAAGTGGTGAAATAAAGAAAAGTGTAATACTTGAAAAGTTATTTGCTATGGTAGCTACTGAAGAAAGAAAAACAAATAATCTTAAGATGCATGATAGGATTAAAGAAGCTGAGTATTCTGATATGATTACTAATTCTCTTGAAGCATTAAAAGATAACTCCCTTACTCAAAAATTAGGTAATATGTTAAATTTAACTTCTTTAGTTCAGTCTGGATTAGGTATGAGTAAAATTTCTTACAGCCAATATCTTTCTAATAAGAATTTTATATCAATTATTGCTAAACAAATAAAAAATAATATTTTGATAGATCAAAAAGATTTCTTATCTTTGTTCTATGCAAATTCATGGCAAAATGAGACTTTGACACCTAAAGTTAAAAATTATAAAAATAAAACTTATAGTGCTGGGTTTTTATTTGGAGAAGGAGCTAAAGAAGCTTTAGAAAAACAAGGTTATAAAGATACTTATTCTTATGTAGCTTTAGATCTTTATAATAAAGAAGGTAAAATAAATAATTTTGGTGCAAATCCTTTAAAAAGCTTTCAAATTAAAAAAATAGAGCCTGTATATAATAAAATAACAGAGGAAATGGAGTTTATTACTAAAATATACCAACAAGTTGTAGATCAACAAGGTAATCCTGTTTTATTTAACCAAAAAACTGAGAATTTTATGGTAGATGGTAAAATTAAAGTAGGTGTAAATGCAAAAGTTATTTATAAAGAAGTGCAAAAACGAGGAAATGGACAATATGGTATAGAGTATGGAGATGAAGCTTTTAATTTCCCTAAAGTAGAAACTATACCTAATAATGTACTTATATCTTTAAGAACTGCTGGATTTAACATGACTTTAGATCAAATATTACAACAATCTTTTGAAGATATAATTGAATCTGAAACCACATTACCTTCTCAATCATCTACTAGTGTTAAAGCTAAAGGTTTTAAACTTTCTATAGATAAAAAAGGTAAAGATCAAGGTAAAGTAGATTTGGCAAATGCTTTTATTTCTTATCCTAATCCTAATACATCTAGTTATCAGTATCTGCAAGATGCTAAAAAACAAGGTATTCCTGTTAATAATGAAATCAAATCTGGCCCTGGAGTAATAGCTTTTGTTTCTGTAAATGGTAATAATAAAGCTACAGATAAACAAATAGAAGATACTTATTTACAAGCTAGAGAAATAATTGAAGCAGGCGGTACTATTATAATGGATTCAACTTTTGATGCTAATAGATCATGGAATAAAGAAGGAGAAGCATTAGTACAAGAGCAATTAGGAGCTCCAACAGGTCAAACTTCTAAAGGTTACAACTATTGGGGTAATAATCCTGAAATAACTACTCAATTACCTACTGGTGTTAAAACTGATGTTATTTTACCTATAGGAACTTCAGGAAGTGGAAAATCTACTTTCATAAAAAGCTTACCTCAAGAAAATTTAGTAGTTATAGAACCTGATGCAATGAGAGTAGAATTTACAGGTGATATAAATAATAAATCTAAAGACAAAGAAATATACATTGAAGCTGCTAATAGAACTATAGAAGCTGTAAAAAGTGGTAAACAAGTAGTTTTTGATACTACTAACTTAACAAAAGAAAAAAGAAGACCATTTATAGAAGCTATTAAAAAAGCAATACCTACTGCTAATATTCAATATAAGTTAATGCCTTTGAATTCTGAATTAGCTAAACAAAGAATAAAAGCACAAATAACAAGAGGAGAAAACAGAGCAAATGTATCAGATGAAACTATAGATAGACATGCTGCATCATATAAGCAAATGCTTGAAGATATTAAATCCGAAGACATATCTAATTATGATGCTCAACCATCTCCTAGTGTTAAACCAAAATTTCTTGGTAGTATTAAATTAAATATTATTGAAGATTGGGTACAGTCCGGTCAAGCAACAACTACTGTAAGAAATAGTAGTTACCACAATTCTTTTTATAAAGGAGATGGTGTTTATACTACAGATAAA
>Ga0315293_10002311_pt1 | contig 18375 bp, 26 predicted proteins | sample YL17G13_20_MG_FD_203071 | JGI IMG/M metagenome (GOLD analysis project Ga0315293, IMG submission 203071) | Sediment microbial communities from Yellowstone Lake, YNP, Wyoming, USA - YL17G13_20 | ecosystem: Environmental > Aquatic > Freshwater > Lake > Sediment | place: USA: Wyoming | collected... | reverse complement strand
ATAATTGGTTAACAATAAGTAAGCCGACCTATAGGCCCGTTGAGCGGGTCCTCTATTTTAGTTCTCCTCGCGGCTTACTTTTGGTAAAAACCTAAGAAAGAAACCTCATAGAAACTTACAATTACATAATAGCACTTCCACAAAAAAATACAAGAGAGGGGATTGTTTGTTTCATTTTTTCTTTTCATCTCTGCTGTGGCCCTGGTCCAATCTTTTAGCCAAATTAGATATTCTAACCACAGCTCTGGATTTAAAATTTTGAAGATTTAATTTAGCTCTTTGATAATTTTTAGACAAATATTTTCTCATATTTTTTTCCGAATTACGACAAGAAAAGGAAAATTATTCTCCCTCCCTAATTTCAAAAATTTGCTTATTCGGGTAGCCTATCTCTATATATAGATATTTCTTCCCTGTTTTCTTGTCGGTTGCTTCATACACAACTTCGGTGCCGGCAGGAGTTCCAAGATTGCCCGATGCAGGATTTGCGGGAATTCCCTCTATTGACGATGTATATTTATATTCTTTGGGAATGTCTAATCCGGACTTCATCTCTTCAAATTGAGACTGCTCAACCTTTTGTCCGTTTATAGTAAAGACCGATTCAATTTCGTTTTCCATGTTAATTTTTGGCGCCCAATAATACTGATATATTAAAGTAGCGCCGATTAAAATAATAATTATTATTAAACTGACGAAGATTATTTTTTTCATAGTTTTTTGTTATATTATTTATATTATAATTATACCATAAAACAAAAATTAGGCACACAACTATTGGCGGCCATGTTCCTGTTAACTGCACTTGAAAATATCTTTTTAATTTAGTATTATATAGTCAGTCATTCCGCAGTAGCTCAATGGTAGAGCAAATCCCTGTTAAGGATAAGGTTGTAGGTTCGAATCCTACCTGCGGAGCCCAGTAACAAAAAATAAAAATCCTGTTTTCAATCACAGGATTTTTATTTTTATGATAAAGTATAAATATGATAATTAGGCGAAGACTCACAACCCAAAAAAGAGAGCAGGCGAGATGCCTTGTGGAAAATAGGATAAGCTATTTTAATAGATTTTATAATTTTGAGATAAACCGAATTGCCATAAAAAATACTAAGACGAGGTGGGGAAGCTGTTCGTCAAAAAGAAACTTAAATTTTAATTACAAAATTATTTATTTAAAATCGGCTTTGGCAGATTATCTGCTTGTCCACGAGCTTTGCCATTTGGGAGAATTAAACCATTCAAAAAAGTTTTGGGCGTTAGTATCCAAAACAATTCCGGATTATATTAGAGTTAATAAAGAGCTGAAAAAAGCGCCGGTAAAATTTTTTTAAGCCCGGGGGTTTGCATCTTTTTTTACAAAAGTTTACAATAGAGTAATGACATGGGAATCTATTTACAATTTTTTTGGGATTAAGGATTTTATTTATTTTATTTCCTCTTCGCAGATACAGGATATGCTTTTTCCGGTAAAGCTGGTTTTTGTTTTTTGCGCGATGTTTTTTCTGGTATTCGTGATTTATTTTATGCTTAACTCTTCGTGGCTTCAGTATAAGTTTTTGGAAGATATTGCCGAATTTTTTTCATGGCAGGCGTATGGCCAGAGAGAAATGTCTAAGCAATGGAGCAAAATTAAAAAAAGAATTGAATCTGGAGCTGAATCAGATTATAAGCTTGCTATAATTGATGCAGATGATTATTTGGCGGAAGTTTTAGATAACAGAGGATACGACGGCGAAACCATCGAAGAAAACATTCAAAAAGCCGGTAAGATGATAGCGCCGATTTTAAAAGATGTATTGGGGGCGCACGAGATAAGAAATTCTATTGTCTACGACCCCGACTATAAGCTATCAGTTGATGAGGCTAAAAAAGTGTTAGACATTTATGAATCTGCGGTTAACAGTATCGGGCTGGCATAAGCGCTTCGCTAAATTCAAAAATCAAAATTCAAAAATAAAAAACCGCTTTGAAAGGCGGTTTTTTTATGATAATATTGAATTGCCTTATAATTATAGAACCGGCGCGATTAAAAGCAAAACAGTGCTTATCGCGACCAAGCTTATTAAGACGGTCCAAACTATTTTAAATAAAGTTTTTTTCTTCATATTAGATGTTTTTATCATCTAATACCTATTATAATGGATTTTAACAAAAAAGGGAATAAGGCGTTTTTTAATGATAAACTTTTATTCAGGGCGCTTGGCGTTGCTTTTTTAATAATTATTTTTGCTCTTGTTTTAGCAGATTTTAAAATATACCAAAAAAAACGGGAATTGACTGCTCAAATTAGTTCTTACCAAAAAAAAATTGAAGATATAAAAAACAGCAGTCAAACGCTGAAAGATGAAATTGCCAACTCAGATAATCCTGATTACTTGGAAAAAATTGCCTATGAACAATTGGGCCAGACAAAAGCGGGCGAAACGGAATATATATTTATAACTCCTCCAAAACAGACAGAAGAAATCGCTAAACCTCAAAATTTTTGGGATGTAAAATCGTGGACCGGCTGGTTGTCGGACACATGGCAGTGGATAAAAAATAAATTTTGAGATATAATACAAATTATTCTGCGGGTGTCGTATAACGGCTATTATGATTCCTTCCCAAGGAATAGACGGCGGTCCGACTCCGCTCACCCGCTCAGCCTCGTCGTTGCGTTAATTTTGCCGGAGTAACTCAGCGGTAGAGTAACTCTTTCGTAAAGAGTAAGTCGCGAGTTCAAATCTCGCCTCCGGCTCAAATATTGTCCGCCCGGTCATCCGACCGGGCGCCCAGTGTTTATCACTGGGCGATTCTTGCAAGCGGCTCAAAGAATAAAAAATAAATTACTCGGCTTATAAGAGCCGAGCTTTATTTTTATTGAAAAATGTGATAAATTAAAAGAAAACATAAATCCATCTATGGCTGAAACAATGTTAGAAAATTTGGAGGAAAGAATCCGTCATCTGATGGACTGTCTTTGACGTAGAGGAAAAAGAGAAAAAAATAAAGGAACTGGAAAAAGAATCCTTGGCTCCGGATTTTTGGAACGATTCAGAAAACGCGGGAAAAATTCAGCAAGAAATTTCAGAATTAAAAGAAGAAATAGAAAGTTTGAAAATTATTAAAAAGGATCTGGAAGACCTGAAAGTTTTGCAAGACGAAAAGTTAAGAAAAGAACTGGAAAAAAAGATTGAAAAATTAGAATTTAAAACATTTTTATCAGGAAAATACGACAAAAATAGCGCGATACTGGAAATATTTTCCGGAGCAGGCGGGCAGGATTCGCAGGATTGGGCAACAATGCTTTTAAGAATGTATGAAAAATATTGCGCTAAAAAAGGATTCAAAACTATTATTCTGCACCAGCAATTTGGCGAGGGCGGCGGACCGGAAGGCAGAATCGGAACCAAATCTGTTACAATGGAAATAAACGGGAATTATGCCTACGGATTTTTAAAAAAAGAATCAGGAGTGCACAGGTTAGTCAGAATTTCTCCGTTTAACGCGCAGAAACTAAGGCAGACCTCTTTTGCTTTGGTAAATATTTTGCCGGAAATAAAGGGCGCAGACGCGGACATAGAAATAAAACCAGACGACTTAAAAATTGATACTTTCAGGGCGTCGGGTCCTGGCGGGCAATATGTGAATAAAACAGAGTCGGCAATCAGAATAACGCACATACCAACAGGTATTGTTGTGGCATCCCAAACAGAAAGGCTTCAGGGAAAAAATAAAGAAAACGCGATGAAAATTTTATATGCTAAGCTTTACCAATTGAAAGAAGAAACTCACGCAAAAAAAATAAAGGAAATAAAGGGGGATTTAGTTTCCGCTTCATGGGGAAACCAGATAAGGTCTTATGTTTTGCACCCGTATAAAATGGTAAAAGACTTGAGAACGCAATATGAAACATCAGACACAGAAGGAGTCTTAAACGGAAAATTAGACGAATTTATTGAAGCAGAACTAAAATTAAAGGAAAATGATAAAGTTTAATGATGTAACAAAAATTTATCCCGCCCATTCTTCAAATGGGTCACCGACGGCCGTACTGCAAGACATCTCTTTTGAAGTGAAAGAGGGGGAGTTTGTTTCTATAATTGGCAAATCTGGAGCCGGCAAAACTACTTTGACGCGCCTTATTTTGGGTCTAGAAGAACCAACTTATGGAGAAGTTTATTTTAAAGATAAAAACATTTTAAATGCAGACCCGTCTGAAATCCAAAAAATAAGAAGGAGTATTGGTTGCGCATATCAAGATTATAAACTTTTGCCGCTTAAAACCGTATATGAAAATGTTGCTTATGTAATGGAAGTAGAGGGCAAGAGTCATGGAGAGATAAAGAGAGAGGTTTCGAAGGTTCTTGAACTGATTGGGTTAAAAGATAAAATAGATAATTTTCCAAAAGAATTGTCTGGCGGAGAGCAGCAAAGATTGGCTATAGCTAGGGCGCTTGTTAATAATCCAAAAATAATAATAGCCGACGAGCCTACTGGCAACCTCGACCCGTACAACACCTACGAAGTAATTTATCTTTTAGAAAAAATAAATAAATTAGGCACTACTGTAATTTTGCTGACACATGATAGGGAAATAATAAATAAATTAGGAAAAAGAGTAATTACTTTAGTTGACGGAAAAATAATCCGCGATGAGGCAGGGGGAAGATTTATTATATAAAAATTAAAAATATGCTTACAAACTTCAAGAGAATTATAACTTTTGCGATTAACGATTTCAGCAGAAATAAAGGCATATCGATTGCGGCAGTTTTTGTTTTAACCATCGCAATCATGCTTGTGACTGGGCTTTTCTTTTTTCAGGGAATGGCCGGTTATTTAATTTCCCAAATCCAGGACAAAATTGATATAACAGCTTATTTTAAAGAAGGGACGCAAGAACAGGATATTTTGGACGTGAAAGACGAAATTTTAAAAACATCGCCGAATATAAAAAACATTGAATATATTTCAAAAGACCAGGCGCTGGCGTTTTTTAACGAAAAGCATAAAGATAACGCAATTTTATCTAAAGCTCTACAGGAGGTGGGCGACAACCCATTTTTACCGTCGCTGAATATTACGACCAGCGGCGATCCTTTGCAATATGCGCAGGTTTCAAATATTTTGCAGACATCGGATTTCAGCAAGCTAATCGATAAAGTAGATTTTTCGCAGAAAAAAGATACTATTGAAAAAGTTTATTCCATCACGACAAGCATAAATATATTCGGGATTATATTCGGAATTGTTTTAATTATCATTGCTATATTGGTTGTTTTCAACACTATAAAGCTTGCCATAGAAAGTTCAAGAGAGGAAATTTCAACAATGAAAATAGTCGGCGCTTCCGACTGGTTTGTAAGAGGCCCATTTATAATCCAGGGAATAATTTACGGAGCCATAGCATTTTTAATATGTATTTTGTTTTCAGGAATTTTTTCTTATTTTTTGTCCCCCCAAATAAGAGCCATTTTGCCGGGCTTTGATATGTTCGGATATTTCTTGACTAATTTAGGAATTTTTGTATTAATACAGTTAGGTTTTGGAATAGGGGTGGGAGTAATTTCTGCTTTGATTGTCGTAAAAAATCATTTAGAAGTTTAATATTGCGCCTCGCCCGTAGGCCTCGCTCGTCAGCTACGGCTGAGAGCTGTAGCCTAGCGGGCTACGGCCGAGGGGGATCGTCCATTATGTATTCAATTTACGTTTTGAAAAGCCAAAAAGATGGTAATCTATATATTGGGTGCACTTCTGATTTAAAAAAGAGATTAACAGCTCACAATAATGGCGAGGTCATATCAACAAAAGGCAGAAGGCCATTTAAACTGATATACACTGAAGATTGCACAGATAAATATGATGCATTCAATAAAGAGAAGTATTATAAAACTGCGAAAGGTAAAAAAGAAATAAAAGAAAAAATAAAACATTGCGGGATCGTCTAATGGTAGGACACATCCCTCTGGAGGATGGTATCTTGGTTCGAGTCCAAGTCCCGCAGCCATCACATGCTAAGTTAGGTGACCGGAATGTGATATAATAAAAAAAATTATAAATTTAAAAAAATAAAAATTATGGCAACTTGGGCAAATAGAAAAAGATTAGCAAGAAGACTTAAAAAAAGAGGGATAAGCAAAACTAACAAAAGAAAAAGGTAAAAATGTTTGCAGAAAAATAGCAAAAGCTGACTTTTTGTCAGTTTTTTGGTCCTCCTTCGCTTGCGAGCTTCGGACGGACGCAGTAGAATAAACAAATGAATTACAAAGAAATTATTGAAAAATTATACAAAGAATTAAAAAGGAAGTATGGAGAGCCGGAGGGACAGTGGAAACTGTGGTGCAAAAGGCCAAAAACTGAAAGAGAAAGGGAAGAGGTAATAATCGGGGCGATTTTAACGCAGAGAACAAACTGGAAAAATGTGGAGTTGGCTATAAGCAATTTAAAAAGCGCTAAAGTAAATTCGTTAAAAGATATTTATCAATTAGGGCCAAAAAAGTTGGCGTCCTTAATCAAGCCGTCTGGATTTTATAAAACCAAGGCGCAATATCTGCTTAATTTAACAAAGTTTATAATAAAAAACTGCGGCGGATTGGAAGGGGTAAAAAAAGCGGAACTTAAAGAATTAAGGGAAGAATTGTTAAAATTGAAGGGCATCGGGCCGGAAACAGCAGACAGCATTTTGCTTTATGCGTTAGACAAGCCGATTTTCGTGATAGATGAATATACCAGAAGGCTGGTTAAAGCTCATAATTTAGCAGACAAAACTGATTATTATTTCTTGCAAAAATTATTCGGGGAAAATTTAAGAAGGGATTACCGATTATATCAAGATTTTCATGCCCTAATTGTTATCAACGCTAAAAATTCGAAAAAATGAGAATATATTTTGAAGCAGCACTATTAATAATCGCAGTTATTATTTTATTTTATATATTTTTTCATTGTACAGAAATTTTACTGGCGCCGGCGCCCGAGCAGGCAATTATGGGTTCTGTTTGTATCGGGGAAAATTGTTTTTCTGTCGAACTTGCAGCAACAGAAGCCCAAAGAGCAAAAGGATTAATGGATAGGAAAAATCTGGATAAAAACAAGGGAATGCTTTTTATTTTTGACAAAGAGGAAAATTATCCTTTTTGGATGAAAAATACATTAATACCGCTGGATATAATATGGATTGACGGCAACGGCAAGATTGTTTTTGTTGCTGATAATGTCCAGCCGTGCAAAAGTTTGATTTGCCCGTCGGTCAATCCCGGGGTTGATGCAAAATATGTTCTGGAAATAAACGCCGGGCTTTCCGAAAAATTCGGGCTTAAGTTGGGAGATGAAGCAGAATTAAATATATAGGATTGACATCTAGTTTTGTGGTATAATAATTAAAAGGTCGATTTTAATTTAAAGTAAATATAAAATCGAATCATCTATGAAATTAAACACGATAGACATAGTAGCTATAGTTTTAGTAGTTATCGGAGGACTAAATTGGGGATTGGTGGCACTTGGTTATAACCTTGTGGATGCAATCCTTGGTTCCATGCCGTTGGTTGTAACGATTGTCTACGCTTTGGTGGGATTGGCTGCCATTTATTTGGCGGTGGTTTCAGTAAAATTACAAAGGATATAGTCCTGAAAACAGAGAAAAAAATATTCCGACATTCTCAAGAATGTTGGAATATTTTTTTTACACCTAACACCTAACACCTAATACAGATAACCCCATGTTTGCAGTTTATCTGAATCTTCATACCAGCCGAGGCCTATATCTGTCCTGTAAAACATATTTTGCAATAATATATTCTCAATGCGGCCATATGCCTGCTTCCTTGAATCTTCAACTGTAGTGCCGGATCCCGTGACAACCAGAGCATATCCTGATTCTCCGGCAATTCTCCATGCGCCATCAATCATTTTTACGTCTCCCAAATGCACGCCCTCAAGGTTCGGTTTTTTGAAAATGATGGATAAATCTTTGTAAATATCCATTTCTGATTTATCATCGTATGGAAACGGGGGAATAGCGCAGACCACGCCGACCTGGAACCCTTTTTTTGTTTTCAAATCAAAGTTTTCTCCTTTTGCAATTGAATATAAAAATTCTCCCCACTCGGAAATAACTCCCTCCATCTGTATGGAAATTGTCGGATAGCCGAAACGGGCCGTAAATTCCAAAGGATAAATGCCCCTGGCATTGGCGATGCAGTTTATATCAATATAACCGACATATCCTGATTTTTTTATCTCTTCCCTCATTTTTTCAAGAGTTGTCCTAAAAATTGTGTTCGGGCCGGACCAATACATTAAAGTTCCCATTTCTCCTGTGAATGGACCAATATCGCCCGGGAAAAGTTTTTTGTGTTCAAAATTAACATTTATTGGGAGGATAAAATCATTTCCATTAAAAAAAGCGCCAACTGCAACTTCCACTCCCTGCGCAAATTTCTGCAGCTGGAATTGTTTTATCTTTTTTTCCAAAACTGTTTTGTTTGAGCGGATTATTTCATGGATGTCTTTTCCGTCTTCATCTTTTCCCAAAAATAAAAGTCCTTTTGAATCGGACGCTAAAAATCCGGATGGCTTGTAAACATAGCGTCCGGGATTTTCTTCAATAAATTTAAGCGCCAAGTCGTAATCAGAAAAATCCCAATGGGGAAGAGTAAGCATTCCAACCTTCTTCATCTCTGATTGCCCGAATTCGCGATTTTCCTCCAGTTTATCCGTATAGGAACTTCCGCCGACAATAAGTTTGCCGGATTTTCTTAGCCTGTCTGCCTCTTCTCCGAATCCCACATCGTCAAAAACAATAACATCCGCCCAATCAATATATTTTTTCCAATCGTCGGCTTTGTCTAAAAATCCGTCGTAAACGTCTTTCTCGCCTTCGGATTTAATATAAATTTTTACTTCGTGGCCCTCTTTTTTTATTTGCAGCGCAAGATCTCCGGATAAGCTTTCCCATCCTACGAATAAAAATTTTCTAATTTGTTTTTGTTCCTGTAAAAAATTATTTTTTTCGTTTCCGTTTTGTCCGTTTGTCATCTTGTTTTAATTTTCTTTTTTTATTTTATCTTTGAATCTTTTTTTATTATAGCACTAAAAAAAGATTTGAAAAGTTGTGCAAAACAAAAACCCGTATTAATACGGGTTTTTGTTTTGATTAGCAAAATTTATCTGCTGAATCTTGGAGGTCTCTTTTTTGACCAGCATTCTCTGCAGTAGATTGGTCTGTCTGCAGCTGGCTCAAAAGGAAGTTCTGTAATTTCTACTCCGCATTCGGAGCATTTCCAGTTTCCTTTGATCATCGCTCTTGGAGCGAAACCTCTGTCGTTGTTGTTTCTGTCGAACATTTTTTTGTTTTTGTTTTTTTGACTAGTATAACGACCTTTTAATTTCTAATAGGTCGCTCTACTTATTACTAAGATACCTCGACTATTAGTTAATTCCATTATACTCCTTTTATTTACCCGTGTCAAGCCCCAAGCGCCCTTTTCTTTTTTTCTCCAAAATGTATGATAAAGATAGTAAAATTAACAAAACAATATTATGCAAAAACAAATTTGGTTATTATCAATATTGTCGGTAATAATTGTTATTTTAGCCGGTATTTTGATATTTGTTCCAGCAAAAACAAAACAAGGATTGCCAATTACGCCCAACGACATTGATGTATTATCTCCACATGCCAATCAAGAAGTTTCATCTCCGCTTAAAATAACGGGTGTTGTCAACGGTGGCGGTTGGACGGGGTTTGAAGGTCAGGTGGGAAACGTAAGTTTAATTTATCAAAACCAAACAGTTAAGCAATCAGAAACTGAGATAAATTTAGGAACAGTGCCCTTGATGGCAAAAGATGACTGGATGCAAACAAAGATTAACTTTGAGACGACAATAAATTTCAGCACAAGTTATTCCGGGCCCGCAACTTTAATTTTTCATAACGAAAATCCCAGCGGATTACCAGAAAAAGACAAAACTTTTACTTTGCCGGTTAAAATAAAATCATTCGGAAATACAATGACGGTTAAAGAATTTTTTGGCAAAACAAGCGAAACCGTAGATTCCGCATGTGATATTGTTTTCCCAATTGACAGGGTTGTGGCAAAGACAGAAGCGGTTGCCACAGCCGCAATAAGCGAACTTTTAAAGGGACCCACCAACGCAGAGAAGGCAGTAGGTTTTTTTACCAGCATTCCAGCCGGGAGCAAGCTGAACAGTATTTCCATTGTAAATGGCCAGGCACGGGCAGATTTTAACGCAATAACCGAATCTGGCGGAGGGTCGTGCAGCATGGCTGCCAGAGTTGCCCAAATTACACAAACCCTTTTGCAATTCCCAACAATAACCTCGGTTAAGTTGTCGATCAGCGGTAGGACAGGAGACATATTTCAACCATAATAATAAGTTGGGTTAACATAATATTAACCTTTATAAAGGATATAACGGAGTAATAATAAACTCAGGTTGTCATACGACAACCTGAAAAAATATGAGTCAGATGTTAAAAGAAAAGGATTTCTATACAACAAGCGAATTGGCGGTTATTCTAGGAATTAGCAAGCAATCTGTATTAAAACGAATACATAACAGTAAGGATATTGATTTAAATAAATTAAAGTCTATTATAAAACATTTAGAATTGATTTGATTATGAGTATAAGTTTTAAGATTTTAAAAAAATCTAAAATCAGCAGGGCAAGATTGGGATTTTTGGAAACAGAACACGGAGTAGTAGAAACTCCGTGTTTGGTTCCTGTTGCAACGCAGGCGGTTATAAAAACATTAGACAGTAAAGAGACAGAAGCCACAAAATCTCAAATTTTAATTGCCAATACTTTTTGGCTGCATTTAAGACCTGGCGAAAAAATAGTGGAAAAAGCCGGGAAACTTCATAATTTTATGAATTGGAAAAAACCCTTAATGACAGATTCTAGCGGATTCCAGGTTTTTTCTTTAGGGTTCGGCAAAGATTTTGGCGTCACAAAATTTTTAGGGAAGGGAATGGAAAACAAAAAAATAATCGGAAAATTTGACCGTCCAAAATCTTTAAAGATTACCCGAGACGGAGTTTTTTTTCGTTCACCGATAAATGGAGATGAATTATTTATCGGGCCGAAAGAATCAATTAAAATACAGGAAAAATTGGGAGCAGATATTATTTTTGCTTTTGACGAATGCACTCCGCCGTTAGCAGATTATAATTATATTAAAAAATCTTTGGAAAGAACTCACGATTGGGCAGAAAAATCATTAAAATTTAAAAAATCCCTTGGCCGTAGCCGTACGGGCGAGGCAAAGCAAGCAATTTTTGGCATAGTTCAGGGCTCGGAATTTAAAGATTTGAGACTAAAAAGCGCAAAATTCATAAACTCTTTGGATTTTGACGGATTTGGAATCGGCGGCGACCTTTGGCGAGACAAAGGCGGGACGAATAGGGTTTTAGATTGGGTTATTCCATTACTAAACGAAAAAAAACCCAGGCACATGCTTGGTGTGGGTTATTTAAAAAATATAGAAGATATTATAAGATCGGGCATAGATTTATTTGACTGTACGGTGCCTACGCATTATGCCAGAAGAGGCATCGCGTTTACATCCGAAGGCAGGCTGGATTTGAACAAAATAAAATTTATTAAGAAAAACGAGTCGTTGGATAAAAATTGTGTTTGCAATGTTTGTTTAAATTATAAAAAAAATTATATCAGTCATTTATTGAGGGCGGGGGAGATAACCGGAATGAAGCTTTTAACTTTTCATAATTTGTGGTATTTTAATACGTTTGTAGAAGAAATTCGCCAAAGAATTAAAAAAGGCGAAATATGAAAAATTTCTACGTGATTTGCGACAATATAAGGAGCTTGGAAAATATCGGCTCAATTTTTAGGACAGCAGACGCGCTGGGGGTTTCAAAGATATTTTTGTGTGGCATTTCAGGCAAACCGCCTCACCACAAAATATCTAAAACAGCTTTGGGAGCCGAAGAAACCATTCCTTTTGAATATTATAGACAAACAGGAAGATTGATTGATAAATTGAAGAACCCTTCGGCGGGCTCAGGGCAAGAGAAATTACAGATAGTGGCGTTAGAACAAGCAGAAAACGCGATTGTTTACACAAAATTTAAGCCGAAATTTCCGCTGGCCTTAATAGTGGGCAACGAAGTGAAAGGAATTTCCCCAAAAATATTACAAAAAGCAGATAAAATAATTTATTTGCCTATGTCGGGGCAAAAAGAGTCTTTAAATGTTTCCGTATCCTTCGGGGTCGCCGGATATTATATTATTAACAAAAAATTATGATAACACAAAAAGAGCAACAGCTTATAAATTTCGCGCATTATTTAAATACTCATCCATGGGTAATGCTTGTATTTGGGGTTTTAATCGTCTGGGCGTTGGTTTGGAAGGGGATTGCCCTATGGAAGGCGGCAAAAAACGAAAGCAAAACTTGGTATATTGTAATGCTTGTTTGCAACACGGTTGGAATTCTGGAGATTATTTATATATTTTATTTTTCAAACAAAAAGAATAAACCAGTTGCATGAAGCAAGCGACTCTTTGCCTTTTAGTAAGAAATAACGAAATTTTGCTCGCCATGAAAAAGCGAGGATTTGGCGTTGGAAAATGGAATGGCGTGGGCGGAAAAATAGATTATGACAAGGGCGACAAAAACATTGTTGATGCGGCCGTTCGCGAGACAAAAGAGGAAATTGGAGTTTTGGCTTTAAATCCGGATAAAGTGGGAGTTTTGCGTTTTAAATTCCCTCATAAGCCCGAATGGGATCAGGATGTGCACGTGTTTTTAGTAAAAAATTGGCAAGGAGAGCCGGAAGAATCAGAAGAAATGATGCCAAAATGGTTTGCTTTTAATGAAATTCCTTACGAAAAAATGTGGGATGACGATAAACTTTGGCTGCCGCATATTTTAGACGGGAAAAAAATAGAGGCAGATTTTATTTTTGGAGAGGACGATAAAATATTGGATTATAATGTAAGAGTGGCGAGCGAAATTTAATAATTTAAAACCCCTGCTACGGCAGGGGTTTTTAGTTGACAATAATTTAATAGTTTGCTAATCTAAATATAACCGACCAAATTAGTCGGTTATGCGAATAAATATTATAAAAACATATTATGAAAGTTTCTAAAAAAGCGCAGTACGCGCTAACGGCCATGGTGCATCTCGCCAAGCAAGCCGAAAGCCCCAAGCGGGGCCGAAGGGCTGTTTCTGTAAGGGAAATCTCAAACATAGAAAAATTGCCTTTTGAGTTTTTGAGCAAAACATTTTCTAATTTGGAAAGGGCAAAACTAGTAAAGGCAAAGCATGGCGCTAATGGCGGATATATTTTGGCTAAAAATTCCAATAAAATAACTGCAAAAGATATTGTTGAGCTAACAGACAGCATAAATGCCGTTGACTGCAGATTTTGTTCAAAAATGAAAAAATGTCTTACTAAAACAGTTTGGGGCAAAGTAGATCAGGCAGTGGCTAAAACGCTAGCTTCAATAACATTAAGTGATTTGGTTAGATGAAAAAAATATATTTAGATTACGCAGCCACAACGCCGGTTGATAAGAGAGTGGAAAAAGCCATGGAGCCTTTTTTATCTGAAAAGTTTGGCAATACGATGTCCTTGCACTCTTTCGGCCAGGAAGCAAAACTTGCTTTGGAAAATAGCAGACAAGTTTTTGCTGATATAATAAATGCCAAATCAAACGAAATTATTTTTACAAGTTCTGCAACTGAGTCAAATAACCTGGCTTTAAAAGGAGTTGCTTCGGCATCAAGGAAAGCCGCCTCCGCTAAGGCTCCGGCGAGCCAAGGCCATATAATTATTTCTTCAATAGAACATCCGTGTATTGCTGAGTCGGCTAAATGGTTAAAAAGGCAAGGGTTTGAAATTACAAAATTACCGGTTGATAAATACGGGTTGGTAAATCCTAAAGATGTTAAAAATGCCATTACCAGCAAAACAATTTTGGTTTCTGTTATGCATGCCTCCAATGAAATCGGCACAATTGAACCGATTGCTGAAATTGGAAAAATTTGCAAAGGAAAGGGAATCTATTTTCACACAGATGCTTCACAATCTTTTGGCAAAATTACGATTGATGTTAAAAAAATGAACATAGATTTACTTACTGCCAGTTCTCATAAAATATATGGGCCTAAGGGCGCCGGCCTTCTATATATAAGAAGCGGAGTGAAAATAGACCCGATTTTGCACGGAGGCGGGCAGGAGAATGGTCTAAGGGGTTCAACAGTAAATGTTCCGGCGATTGTGGGCTTTGCTAAGGCAGTTGAAATTTGTCAGAAGGAAATGGCGAGAGAGGGCGCTCGACTTTCAAAATTAAGAGATAAATTAATAAAATCAGTTTTAAAAATAAAAGGTTCTCATTTAAACGGACATCCCAAAGTTAGGCTGGCGAATAACGCAAGTTTTTGGTTTGAGTTTGTAGAAGGAGAATCCTTGATTATGAGGTTAGATTTGGAGGGAATTGCTTGCTCCACCGGTTCTGCTTGCTCATCGTTTAAATTGGAGCCGAGTGAGGTTTTACTGGCAACAGGATTAAAACCACAGGAGGCACACGGATCTTTAAGGGTTTCTTTGGGAAGATTTACAACTGAAAAAGAAATTGATAAATTAATAAAAGTTTTGCCAGGTATAGTTAAAAAAATTAGAGAAATGTCACCATATGGTAAAGAAAACTAATACGTGCGCTAGTTTATATACTCCAAAAGTTATGGCAACTTTTAAAAATCCCCATAACTACGGAAAAATAAAAAATGCCGATGGCATTGGAAAAGTGGGCAACATTGTCTGCGGAGACGTGATGTGGCTTTATATTAAAGTCGGCAAAAACAAACAGGGCGAGGAAATAATTAAGGACATAAAGTTTGAGACTTTTGGATGTGTGGCGGCAATTTCAACCAGCTCCATTATTACAGATTTGGTAAAAGGAAAAACAATAAAGGATGCGCTAAAAATTACAAAAGATAATGTTATTGAATCTTTGGGAGGTTTGCCTAAAATAAAATACCATTGCTCTGTTTTGGCTGTGGATGCCTTGATTGAAGCAATTTATGATTATTTCAAAAAATCCAAAAAGCCGATTCCATCGGATTTGCAAAAAAAGCACGAAATAATCCAAAAATCAAAAGACATTATAGAAAAGCGATACGAAAAATGGGCAAAGTAGGTAAAAAAATAAAGGTCTACCCTGAGCCACGCCGAAGGGTTGTGGTGGCGATGTCTGGCGGGGTAGACTCAAGCGTGGCCGCGACCCTATTAAAACGGGCCGGCTTTGATGTTGTGGGAATTATGATGAAGTTTTGGCGAAGTCCTGAGCTTGCCGAAGGGAAAGAGGGCGAAAATAGATGTTGCTCTGTTGAGTCAGAAAAATTAGCAAGATTAGTTGCAAAAGAAATTGGAATTCCTTTTTATGTATTGAATGTAGAAAAAGAGTTTAAGAAAAAAGTTGTTGATTATTTTTTAGAGGAATATAAAAAGGGAAACACGCCAAATCCATGTGTTGTCTGTAATAAAGAAATCAAGTTCGGCTTATTGGTTGAAAAAGCGCTTAAACTGGGCGCGGAGTTTTTGGCTACCGGTCATTATGCCCAAACAAAAGATGGAAGATTGTTTAAGGGAGAGGATAAAGAAAAAGACCAGTCGTATTTTTTGTGGCAGTTAAGTCAAAAACAGCTAGTCCATGTTTTGTTTCCGGTTGGAGGATATACAAAGCCGGAAGTGAGAAAAATGGCTAAAAAATTTAAATTGCCAACTGCTGAGACTCCGGAATCGCAGGAAGTTTGTTTTGTTTCAGGAACAATAAACGAATTCCTCAAAAAATATTTCCAGCCCAAGGCTGGTGCGCCTCGGGCGCAAAAGACAAAACCAGGAAAAATTGTTGATATAACTAATAAAATTTTGGGCAAGCATAATGGGTTGTGGTTTTACACAATAGGACAGAGAAGGGGATTGGAAATCCTGCAGGGTCCCTATTACGTGGTTGATAAAAATTTCAGAGAAAATGTTTTAATCGTATCCAAAAATGAAAAGGATTTGGATAAAAAAGAATTAATTGTAAAAAGTGTAAATTGGATTTCTGGCAAAGAACCAAAATGGCCTTTAAAAATAAAGGTTAAAATAAGATATCGGACGAAAGAAGCAGATGCTACAATTTACAAGTTACCGGTTACTGGTTACAGGTTACAATTTTTGAAACCCCAGAGAGCCATAACCCCCGGCCAATCCGCAGTGTTCTACAAGGGAGAAGAATTACTAGGTGGCGGAATAATAAATTAAGAGTCGCGTGGGCTTGACACGGCTTTTTGATTTTGATAACATAGACCTATACCATAGGTGTAGGTATGATAATAAAAATAAAAACTAATAAAAATATATAAAATTATGACAATAAACAAAGAAAAGGCGCTGATAAATTTTAAAAAAGCGCAGAGCTCAATATTAAAAATTATAGAGATGGTGGAGAGCGGAGAATATTGCATTAACATTATGCAGCAGAATTTGGCTGTTATCGGTCTTTTAAGGTCGGCTCACGAAATGCTGATGGAAAACCACTTGAACTCTTGTTTTAAAAACGCAATGGCGTCAAAAAACGAGAAAAAGAAAAAAGAGATGACAGAAGAAATATTAAAGGTCGCTAATTTATTTAATAAATAAAAGTATGGCAAAAGAAAAAATAAAAAAATGCGGTTGCGGGTGCGATTGCCTCGAGTATTGCGACTGTGGTTGCTGCGGATGCTGCGATTGCGATTGCAAAAAGAAAAACCATGTGTCAGAAGATAAATAAAAAAACAACCCTGAAAAAACTGGTTGAGAAAAAGGGTGGCGCCGAAATTTTGGCAAAGAATGGCGTGCCGTGTTTGTCTTGCCCGATGCTTTCTTTGGAAATTGACAAACTGGAAATTGGAAAAGTTTGTAAAATGTACGGGTTAAATTTAGAGAAGATATTGAAGGAACTGAACGGAAATTGATTTTGCTGATTTTTTGTGATTTAATAAATAATATATATAAAAAAATGGATAAAGCATTAGTAATTATTATAGTAGTAGTAATTTTGGCGGGTGCTGGTTTTTGGGCCTGGCAGTCCGGATTTTTCACTAATAATTTACCCGCGCCGGTAGAACCGGTTCCGATTCCGGAAGGCATCATTTTATTTTATGGAGACGGCTGCCCCCACTGCAAGGATGTGGAAGATTTCATAAGCCAGAACAAAATTGAAGACAAGGTTAAATTTACGCGGCTTGAGGTTTGGTATAATAAAGACAATCAAAATATTTTAGCCCAGGTGGCGCAAAAATGCGGGATAACTGGAGATTCGGTGGGCGTGCCATTTTTGTATGACGGCAATGGCAAATGTTACATTGGTGAAGTTGATGTGCCTAATTTTTTAAAAAATGCAGCAGGAATACAATGAAAAAAACAAAATTAATCTTTTTAGGATTGTTATTTTCAGGATTTTTTTGGGCGAGCAAGGCCAAGGCGGTTTGTCCTGTTTGCGTTGTTGCCATAGGGGCTGGGGTTGGTTTGTGCCGCTGGTTGGGAGTTGATGATGCAATCTCCGGCCTGTGGATAGGAGCTTTGATTGTTGCGATGATAATGTGGACATTAATTTGGCTCCGCAAAAGGAATTGGCAGTTTAAATATGGGTCAGTAATTATTTCTATCGCATACTATTTTTTGATTATCTGGTCGCTTTATTCAATGAATATTATGGGCCATCCCTTGAATAAAGTTTTTGGAATAGATAAATTGCTTTTTGGAATAATATCTGGAGGCATTTTATTTATGCTTTGCAACGCGCTTAATTTATTTTTAAAGAAAAAAAACCAGGGAAAAGTTTATTTTCCCTATCAAAAAGTTGTAATACCATTTTTGTTTTTAATAATTGCAAGCGCCATATTTCATTTTATAATCGGTTGCCAAATTAAAATACCGTTTAAATAAAAAAACATGCAAAACATTGAAGAATTTATAAAAAAAGTTAATGCAGGCAAAAAGGGCGAGCTGGATTTGTCTTCAGACGAAGATTTATCAATCGCCATAATGAATTTGATTTCCATTGAAGAGCATTTTTTCTTTACCGGAGCCAAAACAGGGAAGCCGGAATATTTTGATTTGTTAAGCACTGCCAGGGAAATGAGAAAGGACTTGTTAAAAAGAATTATAAAGGACTACGAAGGCGAAGTGTGGTGCATATCAAAACATTTATTATCGGCCTCGATGAGATTAATGGAAGTTGGAACAAAAGCATTAACAAAGGGGAACAAACAGGAAGCAGAAGATTTTTTTAAAAAAGCCTATGAACTTTATTCATTGTTTTGGGGGATAAATTTAAAATTAGTTAATTTGGGCGAAGTTAA
>Ga0315293_10002310_pt1 | contig 18381 bp, 28 predicted proteins | sample YL17G13_20_MG_FD_203071 | JGI IMG/M metagenome (GOLD analysis project Ga0315293, IMG submission 203071) | Sediment microbial communities from Yellowstone Lake, YNP, Wyoming, USA - YL17G13_20 | ecosystem: Environmental > Aquatic > Freshwater > Lake > Sediment | place: USA: Wyoming | collected... | reverse complement strand
GGGATGCAAAAATCGGGCGGCTAAGTATCAGATAAAATTGGATCGCTGGAACAACAGCCCGGAGTGGTTCAAGAAATGTTACGAAGGTATTTCTGAGCGCTTTGGCTATTCTATTTTTGCTGAAAGCGCAAACTGGGCAATCATTAAGAAAGAGGGGCATTCTAGTTACTTGAATCGTATGTCCGGTTCTAAATATTTTCCGGCTACGTACTGCTTGATCTGCAAGACAAGCGCCAAAGATTATGGACATTCTGTCGGGCAGGAGGTTGTATTTGAGGGCCGACTGCGGAAGGGCGACAAAGAGAAAATCAAGCAGAGGCTGGCAGACTCGGAGAACAAAGGAACCTAGTTCCGCCTGAAATCTTCTTATTTATGGAGTTATCTTCACACAATAGGAACATGCCTAGTATTAAAGAAGTCTACGACTGGTACGTCAAGGAAGGGTATATCAACTGCATTCAGCAGGGCAATCTCTTCCTTTATAATTACACAGATCAGTGTGTCTTTCAAAATAATTGGAACTTCCATACTAAGTCCGCTCGTGGCTTGGTGTTAGATCAGAATGGTAAAGTCATAGCAAATGTATTTCCAAAATTTTGGAACCTTAATGAACGCCCGGAGACAACGCTCCACGCACTTCCCAACGAGATTCCCGAGCTTTCAGAGAAGTACGATGGCAGCATGATGGTCGTGTTTGAAAATCCTGAAACCGGGCGCTGGCAGTCTGTTACGCGTGGCTGCTGGGACAACATTCAGACGCAGTTCACCAACAAGTGGTTGGCGAACGGGAACTCCGCCCGACTCGATTCCGGCTACACGTACCTGTTCGAGCTGATCGCTCCGTGGAACCGAATTGTTGTTGCGTACCCCAAGGAGGACTTGGTTCTGATTGGCGTGGTCCACACCGAGTCGGCGCGGGATTTCTCATACAAGGAAGTCCGCGAGTACGCTCTCGCACACGGCATCACTCCGGTGTACTTCGAAACGAAGCCGTTGCACTCTTTGAAGATGGACGACCCTAGCGTCGTCAATCAGGAAGGGTTCGTTGCGCGTTTCTCCAACGGGTTCCGAGTCAAGATCAAGTACGAAAGTTACGTCCTGCTGCATCGCATCGTTACGGGCCTTTCGATCAAAGGCATCTGGGAATCCCTTTCGACCGGAAAGGATATCGACCTGAGCCACGTGCCCGAGGAATTCCGCGCTTGGTTCGTGGAAGAGAAGCTGAAGCTCTTCGACGCGTACCGGGAGATCGAGAAGCGGGTCAACACGGTGTTCGAGACCATCCCGAAGTCGGGAACGCGGAAGGAATCCGCCTTGGAGATCCTGAAGCATAAGGACATCGCGGCGATCCTGTTCCAGATGCTCGACAAGAATTCAAAATATACTGAAACGATTTGGAAGATGGTGAAGCCGGTCGGATTCAAGACGTTCCAGAATGGGAGTCAAGACAAATGAGCGAAACAAAACTTCAGGCGGTTCTTGCCGCAATTGTTCTTGAAGACGAACAGAAGATTATTATGCTTCCTTGCCTGATTGGCGAGGACGCGCTAAAGCGTCGGCGGCATCCAGAAAACCAAAAGGTTTTTAATGCCAAGAACGAGCAGGAGTTGCGAAAGCTTGTTGACGGAGTATCACCAGAAGGAATCTATAATATACTTTGTGAAAAATTCTGGGGCAAAGAAAGAATAGCTATGGATTTTACAATAGCGCTAGGTGAATGGGACGAAGGTTGGTAGTTTCCTTGGAGAAGAAGCCGTGAACTTTCCTAATGACGAACACAAGGAGAAAGAAGCATGAGTAAAAAAGAAATATGCGTTTCGATTTTTATCACAGTATTTGTCATTGTGTCCACTATCTTTATTCTAAGGAATGCTAGTAAAAATATAGCGGAAGCGAAAGAAAATGATCGTCTTGTCGTGATAGAGGAAGGAAAGAATATTCTCAGGCAGGAAGCCGTTACGGTCGGCGTTGCCCGTTGGACGGCTGACGAGAAGGGCAAGCCGAAGTTTGAGTGGATCGTTCCCGTGGAGAAGAAGCCATGAAGGTGAGACGCGAGGAGCAACTCTTCTCGTGCCGCAACGTATGGAACTGCCCCCACGCATTCCCGCACGAACGGGGCCGGGGGTGTGACGCGGATCTGTGCAGGCGAAACCGGGGGTGGATTCGGCAAAGTGAGTGCGTAGAAGCCCCCGAGCGCCCGAAGAAGCGGGCGAGCCGCATTCTAACGCAACTCGAACAAAACTACGTGCGCTTCCATCGAGAAATGCGCCGCACCAAGAAAGCGAGGAAGGCATGAAGGTTAGATGTCGCGGATGCGACGGAAGAGAGGTCGATCCTGCCATGGTTTGCGATCATGGGAAGAGGGCACATAAGCGCATTTACACTTGTCCAAGTGGACACAAAGCTGGCTACCCAAAATGTAAGTGTACTTCCGTGCGCCCCAAGCGCGCAAAGAAAGCGGGGAAGCCATGAGGATCACGATTCCCTACGCTCTTTATTACAGCCCCGTCCTTCCGCTGGCTTGCTACGCCTACGTCGGGGACTTCGGGGGTGTGCATTGTATCCGGGGCGCGTGGTGCCGTGGCGAGGAGGATGCGGTGAAGAGTCTCAGGCGAATCCTGCGCCCGAGGTCCCGAGGGTATGGACGCCCCAACCGGGCGGGGAAAGGAGAGAAGTCGTGAAGGCGGGATACCCAAAGCAGACGTTGCACAGATGTAGTTTTGCGAAACTCTGCCCAGACAAGTTGTGTTTTGTGAAGAAAGCTCATCTGTGTTATCAGCAAGTGGGGTTCTTCTGTAGTGTTATCGGAAAACACGTGTTAATCAAGCGTACCAGAGTGAAGAAAGGAAAGAAGCCATGAAATTTCCCGTCAAAGAAAACGGGGACGGCAAGTGTCTAGCCTGTGGGCATGACATGCATTCGAGGTTCGTGGTTTTTACTTCGGGTTGTATGCGTGTAATAAACAAGAAGGACGCAACCGCGTTCGGCAAGAACGAGGCGGAGTTACTGATGAGTCTGTCAACGCATAATCATGACGCAAGTGATGTTTCTTTGGATGTCGTTGACCCCAAGAGCGTCAAATTCGGGCAGGTCGATTTGTACTTTTGTTCCTTCAACTGCGCAAGAGACTTTTTTGTAATCGCTGTGAATACACTTGAAACAAAATACGAGAGGGCCAACAAAGTAAGAAAACATCTTTCCCAATTACATTGATCTGGACAGAGACGGAAGAATAATAAGGAGCAAGTCATGCTGGTCACTGTCGCAATGAAGCATCCCGACGTCGTGCAAGACGCGATTCTGGACGCGGTCGAACGGACTCGCCCAGAAAACATCTCTGACGAGGAATGGGGCGAGATGCGAACAACGCGTCGGGACGCTGCAAGCGCGATTCTGGCGAAGTGGGTCGAGTACGGCGAGTACATCACCGTGGAATTTGATACGGAGGCGAAGACGGCGACGGTGATTCCCCGGTAGTCATTCTTGTTTCGTAACTGGAGTGCAACATGACTCCTACTATGAGGGCGATTGTAAAGTTGTACTTCTCCGACAAGTATGCCGAGCAACGTGTATACCAAGAGGCCGCGATGGCTGTCGCCCGTCAAGCCGTGAGGACAGCTCTGGAAGAGGCGAGACGGCGTATTAGCACGGCGGCAACGGTGGTGGAGGCGGAATACGCCGTTATAAACGTTATGAACGAGATTTGCGACGATACAGAAGCGGTGTAGGCGGCTACGGTGGGCAACAGCGGCGGAGAAAATCCTAGGAAATCCTTAGCGGGCTTTAACTTAGAAAAAGCGCAAAGGAGAGATTGTGAGTGCAATAAAGATGCCCGCTGATCTCGCTGCGGATATTGAGTCGGTGATTAGCCAGTGGTTCCTTCGGCGTCTCGCTCAATGTACGCCGGAACAACGGGCGTTGTTTGGACGTATGTATCCCAAAGGTCCCACGACAGAGCAAATTCCTAATGCGGTGAATCAGGTGCTTCGCACGATTGCGAAGAACCAAAAGCGGGTTGTCTCTATATAGAAGGACAAAACAGGAGAATTGGTATGCCGTACCGAAGGTGTAAGAAATGCGACAGGATAGTTGATAACATGGAATGCAGATGTCCAGACGTGTGCAAAGGATGTGCGCACCCCAAGAAGGCGCACAGCGAAGGGAAGTGTAGCGTTAAAACGGTAGTCTTTGCGTTCGGGCAGCGCATCAACATGGGTAAATGCTCGTGCAAAAAGTTTGATCCTTAGAATAAAATGAAGCATATTTATCAGCACGACTGGGATGACGTTGATCATCCACATATTCCGCGCTGGCCGAGCAAGACCGGGGAGAAGCGGCCCTTGGAGGTCCACATATCGTCGTGGAAGGGGTACTCTGCCGGTGCACGGCACCTGTACGCCGAAGTTACAGAGGCTAAGAACGAATACTGGTCCGAAAAGAATAACGCTTGGGTAGACGTTTCGTGTGATAGCGAGTCTGCCGGATATCACTTGAAGGCAGACATTTATACTTTGAAAGAAGCAGTAAAAATCGTTACTGCGTTCGTGGAAATGGTAGCAGGTAAAAAGCGAAGTAATCATGAAATAGCATGGGAAGGACCCGGATGCCCGAAGTGGGCAAAGCAGGGGCCTTGGACGGCCTGAACTATGGAAGACCTTAAAAATATTGGTTTCTATACGCTGTCTGACGACCGCGCCAGAACGTCCAGCCACAAGACGCCGGTCTGGCGGGCTGAAATCTTGGTGTCGGATAAGTGTAACTTCCACTGTCCGTACTGCCGTGGAATGACCGACAAGGGAGATGTTTCCTATGCGCTGCTTTGGGCAATTCTTGACGATCTGATCCGAATGAAAACCCAGCACTACCGGTTTTCCGGCGGTGAGCCGACGATGTATCCGTATATTCTGGACGCCGTAAAGCAGGTTCGTGCCACGGCGAAACGTATTGCCATTTCTACAAACGGAAGCGCTTCTACAAAAGTGTACGATTCCTTGCTGGCGGCTGGTGTAGACGATTTCAGCGTATCTCTCGACGCCTGCTGCTCTTCCACCGGGGATAAGATGAGCGGGATCAGAGGAGCGTGGGATAAAGTAGTCGAGAATATCCGCTGGCTTTCGTCTCGTTCTTATACAACGGTTGGTGTTGTTTACACGGAAGACAACAAAAACGAGATAGCCGATACGATCCGATTTGCGGCGAGCCTTGGCGTGCAGGACATCCGAGTAATTCCTGCAGCCCAGTATTCCGCAAGTCTTGACGTAAGTGGCGTAGACACCAACAAGTATCCGATTCTCAAGTATCGTCTTGATAACATGAAGGAAGGTCGAGCCGTGCGGGGCTTGCACGAAACGGATAACCGTCATTGTCCTCTCGTCCTCGATGACATGGCTATTGCTGGTGGAAAGCATTATCCATGCATTATCTATATGCGAGAGCGCGGGCAGGCTATCGGTGTAACTGCCGGTAACATTCGGGAGGCACGTCGCGCATGGTACGAGCAGCACGACTGTCTTCAGGATGACATCTGCCGATCCAACTGCCTCGATGTTTGCGTGGACTACAACAACAGATGGGCGGAGTTACACCCGGTAACTATTCCCCGTCTGGACTCCTCCCTGTTCGACTGGCAGACGTGGCGGCTTGGCGCGGAGTTTACCGAAATATTCGGCGCTCCGCTTCGATGGAGAAACCTTGACGCAATGCGTAGCCGCATGAAAGAGCTGGCGATTGGATACTGCCCCGGAGATACCTTGGCTATTCGTCCTAAGCTAAACCAGATGGCCGTAATGTTTAAAACACCGAGCGGAGAAGGCTGGGTGCATTTGCGTATGGGGGAATTCCAGTGGGTATTCGGAGCGGAACTTAGTTCCTGATTTTTGTAAAAACAGCGAATGAAAACCAATATATAAGACAACGAGAGCAGAACATGAGAACAAAAGATCCAAAGACAAATTGTTGCCCAAATTGTAATGGGGACCCACGCGTAACAAAATCCATTCTATCCTTTCAGGTTGAATGCACCTGTGGTATTCGTGGACCTTTAGAAGACAGCAAACATCAGGCAATAGCAATGTGGAACAGGTTGAAGTTTATGCCCTAGTTTAGCAAAGAGAGACAAGCCATGAAAAAGAAGCCGGGAAAGGCGTGGAGGATGCCAAAGTGGATGGAACCCTATCGGGAACTCATTGCGGACACGGGCGGAAACGAGATTGAAGAACTCATGAACGACCACGAGACAAACGGGCAGAACAATGTCATTCGTGCGGCGCTGATTTGCTGTGTGAATTCACAAACGGTTTTGTTGCGCCGTCTCGCCTATCACGGGCATCTCGTGGGAGTACCCAAGGGAACGGATAGCCGTCTATAGCAGAAAGGTGAAGACCATGAAGCCGAAACGTCGAAAGCAACGCCGCTGTTGTGTCTGCGGTAAACTGCGCGGATGCCATCGTGTTCCAACCGGGGCCGATGGGGTTTTCAAGATGACCTATGTCTGTGCGACGTGTCTCAAGGGAATACCAGAAGACGATTAGCCGTCTATATAGGAACTCAGCGGTTAACGTTTAAGGAGAGGGTCATGTGGGAACTCAGTATGCGCGAGCGGTCCATTCTTGAAGACCGAGACCGGATTTGGTGCTTTGCGCTGTTGGGGGTTTTGAAAATTGACGAGACACACGCGGTCTTGAAGAGATACCGGGACCTCTTGGAAAGACAGGACGAGGTGTTGGACACTCTGCGAAAGGGATTGGAACCACACGTTCAGTAATATATTAATAGAACAGGAGAAACAAATGGACGTCAGAACGATGCTCATCCTACTGGCGGCACTGCTTTTGTCTTTCGTTGGTTGTACTGATGCTGATCGTTCCGGTATTTCGGGATATGGAACGCAATACCGCGTGACACTCTACACAGATGATGGCGTTGTGATTCGCCAGTGGACGTCTACTGGAATCATTACGGAATTTGGCGGCGGAACATGGTGGTTCAGGGATTTGGCTACTGGGGCTGGCGTTGGCGTTCGTGGCAACCTGACCTGCGAGCAACTACCGGAGAATCCGGTTTCCTCTAAATAGAAGGCACATATGCACTGGCACGAATACTTCTTCAAGTTGGTAGACTTGGCCGCGCAGAAGTCGAAGGACCCGACGACTCCTGTAGGGGCGATTGTAGTTGGACCCGACAAGGAGATTCGGGCAACCGGCTTTAACGGGTTTCCAAGGGGTGTGATCGACGCGGAAGAGAGATACACGGATCGATCCCAGAAGCTTCTTTATATTGAGCACGCCGAGCGCAACGCTATCTATAACGCGGCGAGAGTGGGAATTCCGATCAAGGGTTGCTCGATCTATGTGCGGTTCTGGCCCTGTGTGGATTGTTGCAGGGCGATCATTCAGGCGGGACTCACAACCGTCTATATTGCCAAGGACACCTACGAAGAGCAAGCCCAGAAGTGGGAGCGGCCATCCGCCGAGTGGAACAAGAGCATGTTGATTGGAAAGCAGATGATGATTGAGGCGGGGATTTCATTGGAGATCGTGTAATGAAGAGCCGAAGAGCAAAGCATGCTGATCCGTATGAGCTAAAGTGGAGTCGCCCCGGAGATTGCCGGACGAAACGCCAGAATAAAAAGCATCTTAATCCGCTTGAACTGAGAGAACTTACTGATGCTGACTTTTTCAGCGGCGATTACAGCGAGGACATGTGGGACGAAATAAATGCCCTGAATAAGCACGGTCTGAACGAGCCCACGGCTGTGTTGACATGGGAAGCTCTTTATAAAATTGGCTGCCGACTTCAGGAGTTCGAGTCGTTTGTTCGTCGTCGTCTCAAAGAACTGGAAGCCAAGTCAACCTTGACCCCGGAACAAATAAAGAATGGAGTTCTTTCCGACAACGACATACTTCGAACAGTCTACGGGCTTTCAGACAAAGAGGCTAAGTCTCTCCGAAGGAGTTATAACGCCCGTAAAGGAAAAAAGTAATGAAGACGCACTGGCTATTCGGAGAGGGACCGAACAGAGAGGTAAAGTTCAATGTCGAGATAGACGATGAGCACAACTGTTGTGTCTGTATCCACCGGGAAGTATGCGATCAGGACATGAGCAAACGTTGCAGTAACTACACGTCGATGGGCTCCTGCGACAATCCGAAAGCCTGCTATTCGGGCTGCCTGCATAAGTTTACTAGGTTCGACAAAGACGAAACCAAGCTCCCTTGTTTCCATTGCAAGTGGCATCTGGCTAAGAAGGAATAAAAAGTGGATTACCAGACTCCGGGCAGCAAGCTTCAGGGCGTGCCAAAGGCGGATGCAGCGAAGATCCTGAAGAGGTTTTTCCCCGAGATGCCCGAAGACCAGATCGCGGACCAGCTGAACTATTACGCGTGGCCCGAAATATTTGGAAGTACCTGCGGCCCATTTCACGGCATCGGCGGGTGCGCCCTAACGCAGTTCACGATAGAGGCTTGGGAGATCCTTGGCAGAGCAGTCCTGTTTTGCAACGGCAGGATCATCCGGGTTACAGAAAATTTTGAACCGTTGAACTCGAAGGCGAAAAAGTAATTTTAAGGAGTGAGCACGTGGACTACGCAGAACTTCTTTTTCCGCCAAACGTTGACGAGATTTCAAAAGAATGTGCCGTATTTGTTGCGAATGGGTGGGGCGAGTGCCCGTTCTGGGTATTTCGATCCTCAAGGAACACGCTCTACGGCCTGCACTGGGTTTTGACCCTTCTGGGCCAGTTTCCACAGCGTGAAGACGCGAACGACTACGTGAGGGTCGTGCTTCAGAAACAGAAGGCGTACTCCGACGCGACCAACACGACCGTTTCGGATTCGTTCAACGAGGATGGAACACAGAAGAAGTAGCTGTAGATTCTTTCTTATTTCTTTATAAGGTTTCGCACAATAGGAGAAGCGTGAAAGGACTTTAAAAATGAGAGCCATTTCAATTGCTGCATTCCTGCTGGTTCTTTGCGGCTGCTATAAACCGGACTCTCCGAAGGTCACCGTCCGGCCTTCTGCGGAGTTGAACTCATCCCGGTTCAACGTTGTCAGCGCAGGCTGGTTTGAAGCCGGGAAAGAGGGGAACATGCGGGAAATCCTTATCATCACGGACAACGAGACGAAGCAGACGTATATGGGGATTACCGGCGTTGGCGTGACTGAACTGAGGAAAGTCAGTAACGGGAAGACGAGTACGTTGAAAGAGGAATAAGAAAGTGATTATCTGGTTTGCCGTTTTAATTCCGCTTCTGACGGTCGTGACCCTTGTGGCCGGATTCCGCAAGAAGGTGGCGCTGGCGGAATATCTGATCGTTTTTCTGGCCCCGCTCCTCCTCATCGCGGGTTTCAAGGTTGTGGCAGACCACAGCCAGATTTCAGCCACGGAATACCTTGGCGGGTGGGTTACGAAGGCTGAGTACTATGAGGAATGGAACGAGAAGGTTTCCTGCAGACACCCAAAGTACAAGAACGTGACACGAACGCGGACGGTTGGAACCGGAAAGAATCGGCATACAGAGACTTATACCGAGCGCGTCCATGACGGATACCACCACTCTTACGACGTTGACGATCACTCACCTTACTGGCAGGTGGAAGACTCTAACGGCCAGATCTTTCGGATTTCGGCAGCCGACTTTGGTGGATACTGCCAGCGATTCAGCAATAAGTCCTTTGCCGATCTGAACCGCCATTACCACTCGAAGGACGGCGACAAGTATGTAACGTTGTGGGACCAGAAACCGGAGACGCTGGAATCCACGACAGTCAAGCACACTTACGAGAACCGTGTTCAGGCGTCTGATAGTATCTTCAAGTTTTTGGCTGTCGATCCAAAAGTGTATGGACTGTTTGAATACCCCGGTGTCAACGGATTCAAGCAGTCTTGCATCCTCGGCAACGGCGGGGCGACGATGACCGAGGGCGAGAAGCGGCTGGACTACTTCAATGCCACGCTTGGAAGGATAAAGCAAGTCAGGATGTTCGTTCTTGTATTCTATGATAAGCCGATGCAGGCGGCGGTCGATCAGATGAACTATTGGAAAGGTGGGAACAAGAACGAGTTAGTCCTTTGCGTTGGCGTGAATGCCAGCATGGAACCGCAATGGAGTTTTCCTTTCTCTTGGACAGAAGTTGAGATTTTGAAAGTCGAAGCAAGAAATTTCGTAATGGGCCAGAAGACGCTCGATCTGGTGGCAGTCGCAAACTGGCTTGGTGAAAACGTTAAGGACAAATGGGTACGAAAGAACTTTGCAGACTTCGCCTATTTGACGGTGGAGCCGCCGGAATGGGCCGTGTGGACCACATATATAGTTACGCTCTTGCTGTGCGTTGGGCTGGCCCTGTGGGCGACTCTGAATAGGGCTGGCTCAACAGCCAGTTTTGAAGAAGTTTTCCAAGGCGAAAAACATTTTTAAGGAACGCGGCATGAAGGCGACCATGATCGTTCTCGGCGTTCTGTTGGGGTCTGTGATCGTTGTGGGAGGGATCATCGGGTTGATGTACGTCAGTTACAGCAACTCTGAGGTTCGGCTGCGTAATCAGGTGACTGCGCAGCAGAAGTCGAACGAGGCGGTCTTCGACAATACGTGGAAGATCATTTCGCAGCAGGCGCAGATCGCGGATCAGTACAAGGAAGCGTTCAAGAAGATATACCCGGACTTGATGGCAGGCCGCTACGGCAACGCACGGGGCGGGGCGCTCATGTCGTTCATTACGGAGAGCAACCCCACGTTCGATGTGAAGCTTTACGAGAAGGTGGCGAACTCCGTAGAAGCGCAGCGCACGGTTTTTACCAACGAGCAGCGCAAACTTATCGACATCAAGCGGGAGCACGACAACGTCCGGACGACGTTCCCCGGAAGTTTCTTTGTAGGTAGCCGCGCCGAAGTGCAGATCGTGATCGTTACGTCAAGCAAGACCGACGCAGCCTTTAAGGCGGGCAAAGACGATGACACCGTGCTGTTCGGGACGCCCGAGAAGGTGGAGAAGAAGTAATGCCCCACAAACGAACGGCCACGTATACTGTCGATCCCAAGAAGCTTGAAAAAGCATATTCAGAAGTGAAACTGCTTCTTCTCCGACTGTTCGGGTCCGACTACGAGGATGATCCGAACGTCGAGTTTGAACTGATTGACCGGCAGCGCCAAAAGCGCATGCAGTATCATCCTGTTCCATACGACCACCTTAACCCCGATGGGAGCGAACCAAAGAACGTAGAAGAGAGGATTCGGGCACTCGAAGCGGCGATGGAGGTTGCCAAATTTAACGTAGACGTTGCACATCGGGAATTTGATACGATGTTTAGTATCTGGCAACACCACAAAATGGTGCTAGCGGGAAGAATAAAATAGAGACCCGGATGCGGAGCCTGAGCAAACACAACATGCTTTTAGTGTCTGAGTGGACGATACCGCGACTCCTAGAGCCGCTTCCCATCAACAAAGTTTTATTTTTGAAACTCGTAAAAAAGTATAAGCTCGACGGAGACTTCGTTAACAATATTTTAAACTTTGGGTATCATGTTCCAAAAGGAGAGAACCACGTTTTGGTTTCTAGGCTAGTTGACAAGAGAGATCTGATTCACAAAGTTTACATTAGCGATAATGTTTTAGCGTGTGATTGTGCCACGTACAAGTTTCGGGGACGGCTTACGGAACGTCCATGCAATCACATGCTGTTTGTTATGGCTTATGGGCTTCTTCCTCAGGAGTATTTTTTAAGCTACGCAATTTAGGAAAGTAGAAGATTTTTTCTTATTTTCCAGAGGTTTTTTGCACAATAGGAATAAAGGGTAAGCAACTGAGAGTTTTTCACTCGTATAATACTTGGGGACTCGCATGAACGACCAAGAGTTTTTTAGAGAAGCCTTCGCGCTGCTACACGCAGGAAGAAGTCCGTTTCCTTGGCAATCCGATTTGTACGAAAGGTTCCTGCAAGGAAAGATTCCCCAGTCGGGAAACATTCCAACGTCACTTGGGAAGACCGCTGTTATTGGTGTGTGGCTTATCGCGTTTGCAAAAAAGCCGAAGGTGCTACCGCGTCGTCTTATCTACATTGTGAATCGGAGAACGGTTGTTGATCAGGCAACTGACGCAATCGAACAGTATAGAGAAGTACTGACAAGAAACGACTACCCGCAGGAAAAGCAACAGATCATTGATCAGCTCCGTAACGCTCTTTTGGAATGTTCTATTATCCCGGATACCGAAAATCCATTTGCTATCAGTACACTCCGTGGAGAGCTTGCAGACAATAAACAGTGGAAACAAGAGATCACGAAACCGGCTATTATCATTGGAACCATTGAAATGGTCGGCTCCAAGCTGTTTTTCTTGGGGCACGGTGACTCAATCAGAATGCGTCCACTGCACGCGGCTCTTGTTGGGCAAGACGCGCTTATTATCCATGACGAAGCGCATCTCGATCCGGCTTTTACACACGCCCTACGAAAAGTGGAGCAAATTCAGAAGAACGACGGGAGTCCTTACCCCATTCACGTGATGTCTCTGTCTGCCACTCTTCGAACGCAAGACGAAGATTGCTTTAGCCTCAGTGATAATGACCGAAATGACCCGGTCATTCAGCAAAGGCTTTACGGAAAAAAAGAGCTGAGGCTATATAAAGTGGATAAAAACGCTATCGCCTCTTCTATACTTTCAAAAGCGAAGTCTTTTAAAAATTCGGGTCTGCGAGTACTGATCTATGTGGATACTGTAAAGTTGGCTTACCGGGAATACGATCAGTTATCAAAAGTTGTTAAAGACGACTGTATCCGATTGCTGGTTGGGCCTTTGCGTGGAAGCGAACGAGATTCCCTAGTTGAGCATCCGGTCTACGAAGAGTTCAAGAAGGAGAACCGCGCCCCAAAGGAGACGGTGTACTTGATCGCAACTTCCGCAGGCGAAGTGGGCGCAAACATTAATGCCGACATCATTATCTGTGACTTTGTTACTCTTGAACGGATGATTCAGCGGTTCGGGAGAGGAAATCGGTTTGGACTTGGGACGGCAAAAATTTACGTGTTCTGGACCGAGGATTCAATTTCCAAAGTTGATAAGAAAGACACAAGCAAGACCCCCAAAACAGTTTTGAGGCTAAGAACGCTGAACGCACTAAAGCAGCTTCCTAATCAAAAAGTAAATAACGAAGTGGTATACGATGCGAGCGTTGAGGAGATTAGCAAGTTGTCAACGCATATCGAAGCTTATACCATTCCGTCCGAGTTTGCTAATATTGATGAAGGAGTTTTGGACGCTTGTTCACTTACAACTATAAAAGTCAAAGAAATTGGGCGAGGCGAAGTGTCTGACCTTCTCAAGGGGTATGACCCAAACGCTGAGCCACATGCTTACATGGCTTGGCGTTCGTGTGTTCCGATGCTGTGCGCAATTAGCGATGAAAAGTCCAGAGAAGAGTTTTTTGAAAAGTTTCCGCTAAAGCAAAAAGAAATTCTTCATGACGTTAGCCGAAGAATAAACGAGGAACTTCTTTTGATTGGAAATAGAGATTTGTATAGTCCTTCTTTGGTATTTGATCAGGACGGTCTTATACACGTGTTTAAGCTTAAAGAATTGCTGCGTAAGATAACCCGTGATGAGACGTTCTTGGAAAATAAGACGGTACTTCTTCCTTTAGAAGTCGGGGGTCTTTCACCGCTTGGAATTTTGCGCGGCGACAGTACCGCCCCAGTTAAGGAAGTCTCCGACGAGGTTCGCTTCCCGTCCGATACCTCTCGTATTATCTTGGAAAAGTCCAATGGCGCTTGGTCAATTACCGAAGGACAGCAAAAGGGGTTCACGAGCGAAAAAGGCGAGACTCTCTCCGAGTTCTCCCGGAAGATTGAGGCGCTTATTAAGGCCTCTCACGCGTGGACTGGCGTCTTGAAAAGCACAGAAGAGGGCGAGAAAAAAGTAATTATGTACTTTTCAAAGCACAAAAAGAGCTACAAAACGTATAAGGCTCAGCTTTTGCAGGAACATAACGCGGATGTCTTGGCATGTATTAAGGCCATTCTTTCTAAGCTTTCTGTAAACGACGTGGAACAGCAGGCTTTGATCTCTTCGGCTGAGAATCATGATGAAGGGAAAGCTCGGGAAATATGGCAGGAGGCCGCAGGAAATATTGGCGGTCCCCCGCTTGCAAAAACAAGTGGAATGCTAAACGCTGCTGCTCTTCATCAGTATCGGCATGAGTTTGGAACGTACATGACACTGAGAAACAACTCGGAAATTAAAAATCTGAATGGGGCAAAAGACTTGTGTTTACACGTCATCTGCACCCACCACGGAAGATCGAGGCCAAACTTCGAGAAGCCGTTTGATCCAAATTACCGTGACGATGAATGCCAGAAAGCAGCAGACGAAGCCATACTTCGGTTCAGTTCTCTCCAGAAGAAATATGGACGATGGGGGCTTGCTTGGTACGAGACCGTTCTTCGTATTGCAGATGGACTAGCATCGAGCGGACAGTTTGGAGTTACGAAATGATTAAGATTCCAGTTCAGCTTAAGAATCCGGGAGAATACTTTGCTTGTCTTGGGCTTTGGGAACTCGCAGAAAAACTGAATCCCGGCAAAGAACCAACGAAGGGCTATTTCGAGTTTGATCCTAAGAGATCTGTTTTTAAAGCTAACTTCTGTATCGAGACAAGTTCAACCGAGGCTGACTTGCTGAGCGGCTTTTATAAGTGTAAGGCAAAAGCCGAGGACCCAGAGTCGTCAATGTCTCTTGTCCATTTTGACGAGCCGATTAATCTGACTTTGGATTGGTGGCTTACGAAGAACGACAGGTCTACCTTAAAAACATGGGCTGGACGAGTTAACGGCCCGCAAATTATTGTTGATATGCTTGAGATGGCAAAAACAAGCAAAGTACAAAGAGTTGATACTATTTTTAAGGAACGCTCGTTTAGAAACAGAAAAGGAACTCAGCACCTTCTGTATATCGACACGACATCTGCGGGTGGAAGCTATCGTGGATACTCAACTGATAAGGCGGGGATAAAGGTTGCCGAACCATATTTTGTAGAACTTCTTGCGGCTATTGGCCTTCAACGGTTTAGGCCCCTCTACGATGAAGAGAAAAACGAGTTTTACTACGTGGTTTGGACAAAACCACTTACATGCAATCAGGCTTTTATGGCGATTCGTTACGGTGTTCCTTTGACAGAAACAAGACGTTTTGTATTTCACCTGAAGCTCAAGGGAACGCAAGGATACTATCAGTTCTGTTCTGCAGAAGAACAGAAAAGGAGGGCAGGCATACTAAGTTCTAGCTAGGCTTCTTTTACACTTTACGCGTCTAACAACATTTTTTGAAAGGTGACTTATGACGACGAACGCCGATCTGAAGAAGTTCGACCATCTTCTGCAGGACGACTCCGACGCCCGTGCCATTACGCGTGAAACGCATCTTCAAAATGTAAATGGAAAGCTGTGCCCCGTTGCACCGCCGACTTTCGCGGCGGCACGCGATGAGGATAACGAAAAGTCGGGCAAGCGAAACAAGAACAAGTCCTCCGACTACTGCGTCAGTGAAGGAACCGCAACGGGAGACAAGAACTGCATTATCAATACACACGGAGCAGAAGCAAACCGCCTCGAAGTTATTTTTAAAAAGTCGCGCTATCAGAAGTTGGTTCCTCAAGTCTCTATTGAATACAAGGAAGACAAGTTCAACCTTCTTGATACGCCTCATCGCGTTGGTGATATCCTCGTTAAGTGCTCGACTGTCGTTGGAGAGAAGGCCAAAGAGGCTCTTGCCGCCTTTAAGAACGGGGACTTTACTCTTCTTGGGAAGTTCTTTCCGACTTCACTTGTTCATGGATTCTGGGACTCGCGTGGAAACCTCGAAAGGTGGGGTCGAACGATTTCGTCCGAGATTCGTGCTCTCAGCGTCAATGTTTCCGACAGCGGGTACTCGTCCTCTCCACTGATTAATTGGGAAGAGGCTCTGACTGACGCGGGAATCGAAAAGAATCAGGAGACCGCGTCCGCGCTGGGTATGGACCAGATCTCAATGATCAGCCCGAAGCACGGAAGAGTTCTCGCGAAAGAGATTGTCCAAAACGTCATGATTGATCTGGCGCAGATTCGAAGCATCGGAGCCAAGGACGAGGATACCGCCCTGAAGATCCGTCGTTACATCCTTGGCCTCGATCTTGTCTTGTTCACATCAGTAAGAGAGTATCGTTTGCGTGTGGGATGCAGCCTGATGCTTGATCAGGATAAAGAGGAGAATCACAAAAGCCAGCTTGCATACTTTGATCGTTATGAGGACTTCCCCCTTTCGCACGCAGATGCCATCGCTTTCTGCGCTGCCGCCAAAGAGGATTTCGGTGCAGTTGACGCTCTGGAAGGGAAGTTTGATCAAAAGGCTATGGCGACCGAGTACAATAAGAAAGCAAAGAAGGACAGCGAAGAGAACGAGAGCGGAAGCGATGTCGAAACCGTAAAGAAGAGCAAGAAGCGCAAAGAAGAAAAGGGTTCCGATTCGAAGCAAGTCGTTGCTCCGGCCAAAAACGAATAGACCGAATTTCAGCGTAAAAGGAGACTTACTATGAAAGCTCTTGTTGTCTCGCTTCGCTTTTTGCTCGGTCACTATCACGGTCTCAAAAGCCGTGAAAGGGGAGAGGTGGAATGGCCACCGTCTCCGTTCCGTCTGTTTAAGGCTTTAATCTCCGCCTCGCACAAGGGGGCGCAGAAACAAAAGCTTACAGAGGAACGGAGAGCCGCGATTCGATGGCTGGAAGACCAGACGTGTTCGTTAATTGTCACGCCTAAATATTCCAAGGGACTTTTCTATAAGACCTACGTTCCCAGTAACGATGTCGCGATTGACCGAAACAACGAGGGACTGCCAAAAATCGTCTCGTCGCTAGATATTGATAAGGACGAGTTACTACACTATGTGTGGATACTAACTGATGATCAAGTAAAGGAGAGCCAGAAACATATCGAGCTAATTTCCGATATGGCCAAGTGTATCCCGTATCTCGGGCGTGGAGTTGACCACGTTGCTGTTCGATGCTCCGTGAAAAGCAAAGACGAAGTACCTGATCTTAAGGGGATTCATTGGTCAGCAAACCAGCTAGGGCGCGGGAACGGACTTCGAATTCCTATCAAGGGTTCCTACAACGAGCAGATCGAGCTGTACAAAAGAACAGGCGAGTCTATTCAGCAGGAGGGCCACGTTGACGCGCCTCTTGAGACGGAGTTTGTTATGCAGCACTTTGACCAAGTTGTTGGCTATCGACCGTATGTCGTGTTCGACCTGATTGGCGGACAGGTTCCGTTTTCTGTAAGCGAGACCATTAACGTTGCCGCAATGGTCCGTAGCGCAATCTTGGAACGAGCGAAGAAACTTAACTATGGTTCTGAGTCGTTCAGGTCTAGCGTTCTTGGGCTTCACCGAGAACACGGTGATTTTGGGCATCGGCTGTCTTACCTTCCTATTCCCGGAATTCACTTTGACACAAAAATAGCTCACGCTATTCGTAGGGTCATTGTTTCTGACTTGGCGGGATCGGACGAGAGCGTTATTGAGTTTGTCAGGAATAATATGCCGGGAATCAAACTGACCCGGCCCGACAAAACAGTTGCGGCCTGTCTGAGCATTGCGGACGACGAAGACATGCATAGGATTAGCGCGTATTATCGGCCTTCCCGTGAATGGGTGAGCGTGACACCGCTTGTCTTGGAGGAATATCCTCCGCGTGGTACAACATCAAGCTGGTTTAAGAAGCGCGTTCTTGAGTATTCAAACATCGATCCGAATATGGTTGAAACCGCCGAGTTTATACAGTATCCTTTATTTAAAGGTATTCCGCTGAATAAGAACTTCGAGATGGCAGACAACCATAAGAATAAGTTTACACGACATTTGCGAATTACGTTCAAGCAGCCCTACGCGGGTCCTCTTTCGATTGGGACTGGCAAAGACAGAGGGCTCGGGCTTCTTGTTTCGAGCACCCAGATGCCGAAGCCCGCTCTCAGCGATGCTCGAAAGACATAAACCTATTGTTCTGAGGAACTTAGTTCCACCGCAAGGACGCGACCAGCTGCCTTGCAACCGTTTTCGGGTAGACGCTCGAAAACGGACTCCTAGATCATTGATAATTAAGAACTTAAATGAGTACCACTCAGCATGGCTCCCGAGCCATGCTTCTTTTGCAGCGGGCTTGGCGAAGGTAACTGTGTAGGCGATGGTGTCCTCAGCATGGCTCCCGAGCCATGCTTCTTTTGCAGCGCGTGTGACTTTGTCGGGGAACCCTTTTGTGACTCCTCAGCATGGCTCCCGAGCCATGCTTCTTTTGCAGCGACAAGCGCGGGGTCATCAAGCTCCGGAGGGTTGGCCTCAGCATGGCTCCCGAGCCATGCTTC
>Ga0315293_10002309_pt1 | contig 18396 bp, 17 predicted proteins | sample YL17G13_20_MG_FD_203071 | JGI IMG/M metagenome (GOLD analysis project Ga0315293, IMG submission 203071) | Sediment microbial communities from Yellowstone Lake, YNP, Wyoming, USA - YL17G13_20 | ecosystem: Environmental > Aquatic > Freshwater > Lake > Sediment | place: USA: Wyoming | collected... | reverse complement strand
CTAATCTAATGAGCTGAAGGAAACCCATCCTTGGAGCCTTGGGCCGTCGGAGGCCTGCGGCTTCCCTCGTCGGACACTCGTCTCAGGCTGATCTCCGCATGGTCGCTGCAGCCCTTCCCCATGCCCTCCCATCACGGCCCTCCAAGGCCGTTTCGGCCTCATCCCCTCTTGCTGTTCGGCGACTCGCAACAAGCGTAAGAGAACCCATATTTTTCATAGGGGATGTAGAGGTTCCCGGTGACGAGCGCGCCGGCCGCCTGAAGGGACACGCCGAGGAGGGGATTCGCGCTTATATCGGCGGGGGCTATAGTGCCGGCCGCTTGCGGCTGTCAAACGGCGGCGCCGGCTTGCCTGGCGGGACAGACGATCTCGAACCGCGGGCCCGCATTGCCGCGGCGTGTTCACGCAGGACCTTACGATCCCGCTCGTCGTTTAGGGGGCACCTGCCCCTTGTTTCCAGCCGCAGCTCGGACACGTGGCGATGCCAGATGGACGAAAGTGGTTCTTCGCGCACATTGCCGACGGCCATGGGGATGGCGGGACATGGTAACACATCGCCCACGGGATTGATGGCGATGACCGATTTGGCACAGGCGCAGCACATGCGATGCGGCGTTGGGAACTCGATCGACACGAGGGGGCATTTCAGAAGCCTGCGGAGGCCGGCCATTTCCTTATCCGACAGCACCACCTTTTGATTATCGGACCAGCGGCCCGCCCGGAGGGAGATGTTGAAGAAGATGGAATTTACCTTGATTTTCCGGCCCAGCTCGATGATCCGCTCGGGTCCTCCGGATATATTCTCGTGTGTGACGTAGCCGAGGATCTTCCTCTCGATGCCGTATTCGCGCAGGTAGCGGAAGCCTTCGATCGCCCGCTCGAAAGCTCCCGGCAGGCCGCGGAGCCGGTCGTGAACGGAGGGATCAGCGTCGTCGATCGAGATTCCGCACTGATTGAGTCCCGCCCGTTTGAGCTCGGCCGCGCACGCGCGCGTCAAGAGATAGCCGTTGGTGCTGAGACGGGTGAGCAGGCCGGTGTCGTGGGCATGAGCCACCAAATCGAAAATATCCCCGCGCAGTAAAGGCTCGCCTCCGGTGAAAAAGACCTGGAGGGTGCCAAGCGCCTTGAGCTGGTCCACGACCGCCCGGAACTCCTCCGTGGACATCTCGGGGCCGATGCCGAAACCCTCGACCTGGGCACAGCAATGAGGGCAATGAGCTTGGCACTGATGGGTGATCGCCAGGAGAGCCGATTCCACGGCCGTCCGGCCCGCGACTTTGCGACAAACGTGGAAGAAGGCCTGGAGAAAGGCGCGCGGGGAATGATTGGTGATATAGAGCCGCGCCGCTCTCCGCAGTCCGGGGAGAGATGTCTTCAGAGAGTCCAACGGGTTCCTTGATATTCGCATGCAGCACCTCGTGGATACCGATAGCGAGAAGATTGCCATGATATTCCCAGCAAGGAGAAAAGAGATAGGGTCACCGGAACCAACAGCCACGGTTCTCTCCGGGTCGAGAAAAGGAAAAGGACCGGGGGCAGCACGCAGAATAATAGATATGTGAGCCCGAGATAAAGCCAGGGTAATTCCCTGGTCAAGATGGACGCGGTCGGGGAATCGTCCTTATTGACCCTCGCCGCATAAGCCCGGGAGGCGGCGAGGACGGCGGCCGTTATCGCCAGGACGGCGATGAGCTGCGGAGCCGCGGGGCTCGCGAGAAAAAGGACCACCCCGAGCATGCCAAGCAACATGATGGAAGCGGCGAGGGAAGCGTGCCGGAGCGTTGATCGCGCGCGATCCGGCCCGGCCCGAACGGCATAGGTCCGTGTCGCCTTCTCCAGATCCGCCGCGTGGTCGACGACCTGATGGAAATGAATCTGGATCCATTTGTCCGACATGACGGCCGCCAGAAGCGCCACCAACAGCACCGGCCCCGAAGGGAACCAGGTCCAGGGGACCAGGACAAAGACAATCGTCGCGGACAGCGCATAGACCAGCAGACCCCAGATGCCCCGTTCTTTAAACCTCAGGGGCTTAAGGGAATAGAACAGGCCCAGAAGGATCGTCCCCGCGTAAACCAGCGTGGCTCGAAGAGAGCCGCCCATGAGGAGGACCGTCGTGAGCCCCGCCGCCATGAGAGAGGTCGTGATCATCAGACCGACGGGTCCCGGCAGGAATCCGATCCATCGCTTTTTCCCGGCGGCCTGATCTTCGCGCCGGTCGCAGAGATCGTTAGACAGAATGCTGAACTGCACCTTGCAGAGAACGGCGAAGATCAAGCCTAGAGACCGGGGGAAGGCCGTTTTTAAATCGGGCGCGGAACGGGAAAGCAGGAGGAGGGCCAGGGGAAGCCAGAGATGGGACATTTTGGTGAGCCCTCTCGGTCCCCCAAGGATTTCTTTTAACGCCCATTTCCAGACGGGAGAAAGCCCGCGCGACGTCGCGGAAGTTTCTTTATGAGATTCGCGGCCGCGGTTCATGTCTTCATGTTCCGGCTCTTGAAATAATCACAGTGGGGATCGCTTGATAGAATTCCCTGGGAGCCGAAGATAAAAGCCTCGTTCCGGCAGCCCCCGCGGCACTGCGATTGGATTGAACACGCGCGGCACGCGGGGATGTCTTTATACAGGGACCGGAATTTCTCGATTTCCGGGGAGACCCAAATTTCGTCGATATCGCGGTCATGGAGATCTCCGACCACGAACTCCGGAGCGTCCTGACAGATGCAGGCCGACACCCGGCCCTCGTTTGTGATCTTGAGATTGAACTGGCCTGCCCCGCAGGGATGCAAACGCAAATCGAGCTTTGTGTTCCATCGGGAATAGAGCTCCGAATTCTGCACGCAGGGGATGCTCATGTCGACGAGTCGCACAGGGCACATGGCGGCGTATTCGCCGAGGAGACGATCAAACACTTCGATCTGGTCGGATAAGGGGAGAAGCAGATCCGTATTGATCTTGGCGGCGGGAACATTGGGGTACAGGGTATAGGAGTCGATGCCGAGTTTATAACAGAAGCGCATGATGTCCTGGATGTCATGGCCATTGACCTTGGTGAGAACGCTGGACACGACGACGCGCAGGGGCGACCGGATGGCATAGGTGAGGTTCTCGATGATGGCCCGGAGATTTTCCTCTGAACCCTTATTGAGTTCATGGAAAACGGCAGGCCTCAAGGAGTCGAGAGAGACTTGAACGGATTGGACTCCCAACGAGACCCATTGATCGACGATGTCGGGCTTCAACAATATTCCGTTGGTTGCGATTTTGGGGCGGTGGCCGAATTCTTGAAATAACGCGAGGGCTTCAAAGAGATCGGGATAACAGAGGGGCTCTCCGCCCGATAAAAACCAATTCTTCACGTTCTTCGAAATCGGTGAACGGAGAGCTTTATTGAGAAGTTCGATCCCGAGATGGGAGGGACGAAGATTCAGCTTACGGCGGTTGAAACAGTAACGGCATCTTAAATTGCACTGGTTGGTGAGGTCGAGAAACATCAGGTTCAAGACGCCGGGCGTGTTATACGAATCCAGATGCTTATGATTGAATCGGAATTTGATTTTCTGCATGGGGTGACTCGGGGGAATCGCTATAGCTCATTTTTCGATATCCCTTCAGTTTTTTCCGGGGGAACGACGACACGATAAGCTTTGCAGGCGTATTGGACCCCGGAGAGGACCGTGGCGGCCAGGGTCGCGTCGTAGAGCCAGGAGAGGATGGACGACGTCTTTCCCATGGCGTTGAAGATCAGGACGACGAGAACGGTCAAGACCTGGCAGACCGTGCTGACCTTTCCCAGGAGCGTCGGATAAAAGGCCTTTTGACCCTTCAAGCGCATGAGGAGAAGGGCTGCGACGGCGATGAGGACGTCGCGGCCGATCACGATGAAGACGACCCGGAAGGGGATGGCATTGGGCTTGCTGACTGCGGGCAGGCTGAGGAGGACGAAGGCCGCGGTCAGGAGGATCTTGTCCGCGGCCGGGTCGAGCCACAGCCCCAGCCTCGATTTCTGGTGCCAGAGCCTGGCCGCCAGGCCGTCCAGGACGTCGGTCAACCCGGCCAGGAGGAAGACCAGGAAGGCCTCGACGGGTTTCTCCCCGAGCATCATCCAGACGAAGACGGGGACGAGGAGGATCCGGGAGAGGGTCAGGAGGTTGGGAATGGTGCGCAACTCTCTCGTCATCGTTTCTCTTTTCCCTTATTTCATGAGCGCCAGGATGATGTCCAGGATCCTGACGGCTTCCCGCCCTTGGACCACGGCGTCCGGCTGGAACATCCTCTGGGGGGTCAGGTCCATGATCTGGTAGGCGACGATCCGGGTGATCGGCGCGTAATAATAATTTTCCGGGGGGACATCGGAGATACGGACCTTCTCCGCGGCCATCTGCGGACTGAACGTGAACCCCTTGTTCTTCAGGATGTTGATCAGCCGCACCAGGGTCTCAGCCAGCTCCGCCCGGTTGACGATCTTTCTGGGCAGGAACGTGTGGTTCTCGTAGGATTCCAAGATGTTCAGGGCCGTGACCTTCAAGATGGGCTTGGCGGCCCAGGACGTCGAGATATCGATGAGGATGGGCGGCTTCGCATCGGGGTCGTTGAGGACCTCCTTGAACTTCACCGCGATCAGGGCCGCCAGGTCTTCCCTTGTGACGGCCTCCGACTTGGGGATGTCATTGTAGAGGCTCGGAAGCTCGTAGATCCCGAGCCTGTTCTTCAGGTCCTCGACGCGGCCCCGGGCGTCCTTGTCCCTCGGGTCCAGCTCGACCAGCTGTTCATAGACGTCCAGGCTCCGGCCGAACTGTTCCGATTCGTAGAGGGTCCCGGCGTATTCCCGGAGGACCGCCTTGTTCTTCGGGTCGCCGGCGTTCGCGGCCTTGTAATGGAGGGCGGCGCTCGGGATGTTCTTCTCCCCTTTGTAGATGCGGGCCAGGCTGAGGTGGGCCTCGACGGAATCCGGGGAGTAGAAAAGGGCCGTGAGGAACCCTTTTTTTCCGGCTTCGGCGTCTCCGGCCGCAAAGGCCCTTTTCGCTTCGGCCAGCAGATCTTCCGTCTTTTTCTCACGTAAGGCCTCGAACCGGGGCTTGACCCAGGAATGGCCCGGGTCCCTCTTCAGGACCTCACGGTAATCGGAAAACACCTGGTCTTCCAGACCTCTGGCCTGGTCGATCTGGGCCAATCCCAGGTAAGCGGGGATGAGGTCGGGGCTGAGCTTCAGGGCCTCTTTGAAGCTCGACTCCGCCGCCGTCAGGTCCTGCGCCTGGAAGTGAATGAAGCCCAGGCCGAGGTGGTAAACCGGGCTGCCGGGGCCGAGACGCAAGAGCGACTTCCCGGCCCTGCCGCTGTCGCCCGCCTTCAGGTCTTCCCAGGCCTCGTCGGCGGCGATCCGCTGCTCAAGCGACATGGACGTCGTGACGGATTGGGGCAGGTCCTCGATATAGAACGAAGGGGGCTGCGGCTGGAAGGTGGCGCAGGCCCATGGCAGGGACACGAGGAAAAGAATGAGAAGCGACTTCTTCACCATCGGTCTTCTCCTTTTTGCAGAAATGGCAGGTAGCTGACAATGACCGCCGGGTCGGCCATGATCTTGAACTCCAGGCCCTCGTCCCGCTCTCTTCTTTTCAGGATGATGGAACGCTGAGGGAGGGAGCGGGCCATGTCTTCGCGGTCCCTGGGGAGGAGAAGGGTGAACGGGCGGTAGTCCTGGAAGAGGATCTCCCGGAGCCTCTCTATCAGGTCCGGGACCCCCTGTCCGTCTAACGCCGAGATGTAGAGGGTCCGGCCCTCCGGGGCCCCGTTCCTTCGGAGGAGGTCCTCACGCTCGGGCCCCGGCAGCAGGTCGATCTTATTGAAGACCTTGAGGATCGGAACGTCGGCGACGCCGATCTCGGCCAGAACGGTATCTACGGCACGCGCCTGTTCGAGGGAACGGGGGCTCGACGCGTCGATGATGTGGCAGACGGCATCCGCTTCCCGGACCTCTTCCAGCGTGGCCTGGAAGGAGGTCAGGAGCTCCGCCGGAAGTTTCCTGATGAATCCGACGGTGTCCGAGAGAAAAAAGTGAAGACCGTCCGGGTAGGAGACGCGGCGGAGGACGGGGTCCAGGGTGGCGAAGAGGTTGGGCGAAGTATAGCGCCGCTCCCCCGCCAGGTTGTTGAACAGAGTGGATTTCCCGGCGCTCGTATATCCGACCAGGGAAACCGTGGGCACGGGGTTATTCCGGCGGTTTTCCCTCTGGCCCGCCCGCCTCTTTTGGATCCCCCCGATGGCCTTCTTGATCCTGGCGATCCTGTCCTTGATCTTCCGGCGGTCCGCCTCGAGTTTCTTTTCACCCGGGCCTCGGGTTCCGATGCCGGCGCCGAGGCGGGACAGGGAGATGCCCTTGCCGGGGAGGCGGGGGAGGAGGTAAGACAGCTGGGCCAACTCGACCTGGAGCTTGCCTTCGTTCGACCGGGCCCTCTGGGCGAAGATGTCCAGGATGAGCTGGGTCCTGTCGATGACCTTGGCCTCGAGATCGTCCTCCAGGTTTCGCTGCTGCGTCGGCGTCAGGTTGTGGTCGAAGATGACCAGGCCGGCTTGGAGCTCTTTCTTTCGCTCCCGGACCTCTTCCACCTTGCCCTCGCCCAGAAAGCGCCCGGGATTCGCCCGCGGCCGGTTCTGAAAGATCTTATCGGTGATTTCCGCGCCGGCGGCCGCGGCCAGGCCGGCCAGCTCTTCCATCGAGTCCCCGGCCTCTTCCTTTTCCTTCTTGTTCGTGGCCAGGTGGACGAGGATGGCTTTTTCCATGGGCCTCTATTCTATGTTTTTTGCCAGGTGGTTCTCAAGGGCCGTGTCATCTTCAGGCGAAAACCAGGCGACCCCCTCCATCTTCCGGAACCAGGTCATCTGGCGTTTGGCGTAATGCCGCGTGTCGAGCTTGGTCCGGGCCTTGGCCTCTTCCAGGCCGACCTCGTTCCGGATGAATTTCAGGGCCCACCGGTAGCCGAGGGCCCGGAACGGCGGGGCATCCTCGCGGACGCCCTGCTCGAGAAGGCGGCTGACCTCCTCGACAAGTCCGCCGGCGAACATGCGTTCGACGCGGTCCTCGATCCTCTTGAAGAGGGCCGGCCTTTCCAATCTCAACCCGATCCTGACCAGATGAAAATCCTTGACAAAGGACTCCGTGCCGCCGAAATGCGCCGAAATGGGCTTGCCGGTGGTCTCGAAGACTTCGAGGGCGCGGACGATCCGGACCTTGTCCCGGCTCCGGACCTTCCGGGCGTAGGCGGGGTCGATTGTCTCCAGCCTGTTGAAGAGGGTTTCCAGGCCTTTCTCCGCCGATTCGGCTTCGAGCCGCCGCCGGACCTCGGGGTCCCGGCCGGGGCCGGGAAATAGGCCGTCCAGGAGGGACTTGAAGTAGAGGCCCGTGCCTCCGACGATGAAGGGGAGATTTTTCCTCTTAAGGATGCCGTCCACGGCCCTGAGCGCCCCCGCGACGAAATCGGCGGCCGTGAATTGGCGGGAAGGGTCGGCAACATCAAGAAGGTGGTGGGGGACCGCCCGACGGGCCTCCAGGGAGGGCTTGTCCGTTCCGATGTCGAAGCCCCGGTAGACCTGCATGGAGTCGCAATTGATGATCTCGCCGGCGAACTTCAGGGCGAGCTTGAGGCCCGTCCGGCTTTTTCCCACGCCCGTCGGCCCCAGGATGACGACGAGGTTCCCGGCTTCAGAGTCCAATTTTCCCCAGCAGCCAGAGAGCGAGGAGCGTCACAAAGAGGAGCAGTCCTGCGAGCTGTCTCCTTTTCAACGCAAGTCCCCGATCCTTTCCAGCCCCTTGACGAGGGCGGATTCGTGTCTGTTCCCGAGCGTGCGCTTGACGGCCAGGACCTCGGCGGCCAGGACCTCGTCGAAGCTCCGGAGGAGGCTCCGTTTGCCTTCGTCGTTGGAGATCCCCAGGTTTCTCTTGAGAAGGGTCCGGAGCTCGATCCGCCCGTCCGGTTTCAGTTTGCAGTTCTGGAAGAGCGGGTCGATCCGGCCCTTGATCTCGTCCAGCGATTTCTCGATGACGTTGAGGGCCACGGGCCCGATCTCCTTGGATATGTATTTGTAGATAAAGGAGCACCGGTCGTTGAAGGCGGCGAAGAGGCGATCCAGGTCGCCAAGGGAGAACTCGGGCAGGGGCTTGTTGTTCTTCCCCTTGGCCTTGGAGGTCCCGAGGATGCCCAGGGTGAGGAGGGCGAAAAGGGCCCTCTTGGTTTCCCGCTCGCCCAGCACGCTTGATGCGCACAAATCGCCGACATTCCCGGAGGCGGCCGCGGCGCCGAGAAGATAGCGTTCGGGAGCGGCGAACTCGGGCCGTTCGTTAGCCCGGCTCGGGAGGCCCTGGACGGTTTCGCCCGCTGCGGGCAGATGCGTTTCGATGAGCTCGAAGTTGCCCATCCGGCGGATCCCTTCGAGGATGAGCCCGGGAAGAGAGATGCCGCGGATGAACAGGGTCCCGGACGGCGGCTGTCCGGGTTCGAAGCCATACGCGCCGTCCGCCCAGTCGAATACCGGGAAGGTTTCTCCTATCGAGAAGTCCTCGACGAGCTTCAAGAGGCGGGCCGGCGCGAGAACGCCCGATTCGACGAGGGCACGAAGGGGGTCCATCCCGCTTTCCCGGGCAGCGGCGCCGCTCCGGGCAAGGTCGTCGGACCGGACCAGCCCAAAAGCCGCCAGGAATTTCAGGAAACCGGGTTCGTCGAACGCACTCCGTTCGACGGCCAGCCCCCCGTCCTCGAAGCAAAAGGACCTCTCCGCGGAGCCCCTCCGGACCCGGAGGAAGCCGGACCGCTCCTCGCGCCAGATCAAGGCCAGGACCTGCGGAAAAGGGGTCTCGGAGAATTCGCCCTGGAACGGGGTGTTCACCATACTCTTACTTCAAGTATTGCAATCCGATGATGCCCAGCGCGATGTAGATGAGGCTCTTCAGGAGCCAGAAGCCGTAGGAGAGGAACATAGCCTTCTTGAGCTCGATCTTGAAGATCGAGGAGAGTCCGAAGGCCAGGATCCCGAACATCCAAAGCTGGAAGAAATCGATCTGCCCGAGCACGACATAAGCCGGGGACGTCACCTCCATCCCGGGAAAGAGGAGGGCCAGGCTTGTCGAGGTCTGCATGACCGACTTCTTGGCGGAGATGAGCAAAAGACGCACGGCGTTGCCCAGGAGCTTGTCCACGAAGTTGGCGTGGATGACCGCGCTGACGATCTGGATGTACTTCCCCTGCGAGGAGACGAACCGGCCAAGGATCATGAGGACGAGGCTCGAGAACAGGAGCCCGATGAGGCTCATGACGGGACCGGCGACGACGTTCCGGACGATCGTGCCCGACTTGGGGGCATTCTCGAGCTTGGCCACGTACTCGTTGTACCGGGTCTCTCCCATGCGCTGCTTGAGCTTGGCGTTGTCTTTCATCATCTGGAGCTGGTCGTTCTGGGAATAGGGCGCGATGAAATAGGAGAAGACGGCCAGGAGGATGAGGAGGATGACGAGGACGTCGACCCAGACCGGCTTCTCGGCAAGGGCCTGGAACATCTGCCTGGGGCTGAAGAAGGCCCCTTCCAAACGCTTGAAAAATGACATGTCAGGCTCCTTTCCGTTCTTCCCGCTCGATCTCTCCGTCGCGCAGGTGGATGATGCGTTGGGTCTGAGCGGCGACGTCCCTGTCGTGGGTCACGATGATGATGGTATTTCCCTTGGAGTGGATCTTGTGAAAGAGCTTGAGGATCTCCTGGCCGGTCTTGGAGTCGAGGTTTCCGGTCGGCTCGTCCGCCAGGAGGAGGGACGGCTCGTTGACAAGCGCCCGGGCGATGGCCACCCTCTGCCGCTCGCCGCCCGAGAGCTCGGCGGGTTTGTGCTGCATGCGGCCCTTCATCTCCACCATCTCCAGGGCCCGGCGGGTTTTTTCCTCGCGTTCCTTTTTTCTGAACCCCGCGTAGATCATGGGCAGCTCGACGTTCCGGAAGGCCGTAGCCCGGGGGAGGAGGTTGAAGATCTGGAAGATGAACCCGATCTCCTTGTTCCGGATATGGGCCAGATCGTCCTCGCTCATGGCGCTGACCAGCTTCCCGTTGAGGACGTAGGTGCCTTCCGTCGGCGTGTCCAGGCAGCCGATGAGGTTCATGAGCGTGGATTTGCCGGACCCGGAGGGCCCCATGATGGCCACGAACTCGTTGCGGGCGATGGTGAAGGAGACTCTGCAGAGAGCCTTCACTTCCTGTTTTTCGAGATTGTAGGTCTTCGAGAGGTTTTCGACCGAGATCATGACGTCGTTCGCAGGGGCCATGCTCACTGCGCCTTCTTCTCTTCGGACTTGATCAGGATGCCGTCCTTGAGTTCCCGGAGGGCGTTGTAAGGGCCGGTAACGATCTCCTGGCCTTCCTTGAGACCCGAGACGACCTCGATGTTCATGCCGCCGGTGATACCTTTGGCGACCATCTGAAACTTGACACGGCTGTTCTCGACCAGGTAGACGCCCTCTTCCTCCTTGGCGTCCTTCTTGTCCTTGTCCGCCTCCGGCTTTTCCCGCACGACAAGGGAGGCGATGGGCACGGACAGGACACCCTTTTTCTCGGCCGCGACGATGTCGGCGGAGGCCGAGAGGCCGGGCTTGAGCTTCTGGGAGGGGTTCTCGAGGGTGATGATGACCTTGAAGTCCTTGGATTCCTGGGTGGTCGTCGCCGCGGTCTTCTGCAGGGCCGAGCTGCCGATCTCGGTCACCTTTCCCTTGAAGACGATATCCGGGAACGCGTCCACACGGACGTTGGCCGTCTGGCCCAACTGGACCCCGACGACGTCCGTCTCGTCCACCTCGACCTCGACCTCCATGACGGAGAGGTCGGCGATGGTCATGAGGACCGTGCCCGGGTTGTTCATGGTGCCGATGATGGCCACCTCGCCCTCCTCGACCCTGAGGCTGGTGATCATCCCGTCGATCGGCGAGACGAAGGTCGTCTTGTTCAGCGTGTCCAGAGTGCTTTTCAGCGAAGCCTCGGCCTGTTGGATCAGGGACTTGATCGCCCGGACCTGGGCGTTCGAAACGTCGTATTGGGCCTTGGCCATTTCCAGCTGGTCCTTGGAGACGAGCTGTTCGTCATAGAGCCTTTTCTGACGGTCGTAGGCGTTCTTGTCCCTCTGGAGCCGGGCCTCCTCCTGGATGAGCTGGGCCCTGTTGGACCGGATGGCGGCCCGGTTTCCCTCGGCGACGGCTTCATATTGGGTGGCATCGAGCTTGAGCAGGAAATCCCCCGCCTTGACCACGTCGCCCTCCTTGACCCCGATCTTGATGATCCGGCCGGGGACGTGGGCGCTGATGTTGACGTTCTTTTTAGGCTTGATCTCTCCGGAGGCCGAGACGATCGAGACGAGGTCGCTCGTCTTGACCTTCTCGATGGTCACCTTGACGGTCTTTTCCCTCCGGGTCCTCAGGTTGAAGAGGATGATGAGGGCGATGACGAGAACGATGCCCAGGACGATGAGCGTCCGTTTCTTTCTCCGGAAAAAGCCCCTGTTTTCGGCCATCGTCGTGTCCCTTCCAATTTTAACTCGCATAAGAATACCTATTGTATATTACGGAAGGAAAAGAATAAAGTTTTTCGGTTCTCTTACGTTTGGTGTGGGTTGGGAGCTTGGGCGGTTCGGGAACGGCGTTAAAAACCTGAAGGGGAGCGAGGGCCGTCCCGTCCAAGCTATTGATCCAGCCCACACTAAATGGAAGAGAACCAGTTTTTCGGCTTTCCGGATTGCCTCAAGAAGAGCAAGTTGGTAAGATATGGCCGCTATGGACGGGTATGGCGAGTTTCTCGAAGCGGCCAAGGCCGCGGCCCGGGAAGCCGGCGGGCTCCTCAGGGAGAACGCGGACAAGCGCGGCGAGATCATGTTCAAAGGGACCGTCGACCTCGTGACCCACTTCGACAGGAAGTCCCAGGAGATGATCTTCAGGCGCCTTTCGGCCGCGTTCCCCGATCACGGATTTCTGGCGGAGGAAGGGTTGTCCCTGCCGGGGACGTCCGACTGCCGCTGGATCATCGATCCCATCGACGGGACGACCAATTTCGCGCACACCTTCCCCGTTTTCTGCGTGTCCATCGCCCTCGAGCAAAAGGGAGAGGTCGTGGTGGGGGCCGTTTACGATCCCATGAGGGACGAGCTTTTCGAGGCCGTCAGGGGGCGGGGGGCATTCCTGAACGGCGCCCGCATCAGGGTCTCGGAAATCCCCGAGCTTGGAAAAGCTCTTTTGGCCACGGGTTTCCCCTATGACGTCCGGACGAGCCGCTTCAACAACGTCCGGGAGTTTAACGCCTTCATCGTCCGGGCCCAGGCCGTCCGCCGCTGCGGCTCAGCCGCCCTGGACCTCTGCTATGTGGCCTGCGGCCGTTTTGACGGCTTCTGGGAACTCAAGCTCAAGCCCTGGGACGTGGCCGCCGGGGCCTTGATCGTGGAGGAGGCGGGAGGGAGGGTCTCGGATTTTGAAGGGCGGCCCTTCGACCCCTTCAACCAGCGGACGCTGGCCACGAACGGGCTCATCCATGAGGAGATGAGAAAGGCCCTGGAGGAATGCGGGGATGACGACAGGTGAGCATGTTCTCCGTTTTCTCATGGGAGGGGCGGCCGTTCTGTGGCTCGGCGGCCCGGGTTTTCCGTGCGGGGAAGGGACCAGCCTGTCCCCCCAGATCGTCCTTTTGAAGAAGCTCGCCGTTCCGGGGAACGCCGGCTGGGTGGATACGGGCATCGATGTCGAGGAGGGTCAGGAGCTCGTTTTTCAGGCAGAAGGCCGAATCTCCCTCCAGAAAGGAAACCCCGATGCCGGCTGCGATCCCGAGGGCTATGACATCCAGGGCTTTCAGCAGCCCCTCCCGGACCGCAACCTGGGCTGTCTGGCCGGCAAGGTCGTCCGGCTCCTGGCCGTCCGGACGGACGAGAAGACCGGTGAGGAGGTCCGCGACGAGTTCATCAGGTATTTCTATGTCGGACGCGAGCAGACCGTATCCATGCCCCTTCAGGGCCGCCTCTTCCTCGGGGTCAACGAGAACATCGTCAAGGACAACGACGGGGAATTTGTCGTATCGATATACATAAAGAGCTAATACGAACGCACTAAAAAAATCACAAGGTATGAACGGCACTGAATGCCGTCCTCAAGCCCCCGTAGCGGAGGGGGGACCCGTCGGCTTTTTCGACGGGGGGAACCGACGGGACTGGTTCCCCGGGGGCCGGGGGAGTGAGGGCGGCTTCAGGCCGCTCAAAGTCAGATGTCAAACTATTTAATGCTTTTGTATTAGATAGGCTAGACAGGTTAGACGGCGTTCTCTTGTTCCCGGTTCTTCAGTTGCAGGAACCGTTCCATGAACTGGGTGTCATAGTTGCCTTCCTGGAACTCCGCGCTGGACAGGATCCGGAGGTGGAGCGGCAGGTTCGTCTTGACGCCCACGATCGTCGTCATCTCCAGGGCGGTCTGGATCTTCCGGATGGCCAGGGAACGTGTCGGGGCGTAGGCGATGATCTTGGCCACGAGGGAATCGTAGTCGGGAGGGATTTGCCATCCGCCGTAGGCCGCTGAATCCACCCGGATGCCCTCTCCGCCCGGAAGGACCAGGAACTCGATCTTCCCCGGTGACGGAACGAAGGTCTCGGGGTCCTCGGCGTTGATCCGGCATTCGATGGAGTGGCCGCGCATCTCGAGTTCGATCGGGAAGTTGATCTTTTCCCCGGCCGCCACCCGGATCTGGGCCTTGACCAGGTTGATGCCGTAGACCATCTCGGTGATGGGGTGCTCGACCTGGACCCGGGCGTTGGCCTCCATGAAATAGAACCTCTTCTTCTCGTCCACCAGGAACTCGAACGTCCCCAGGCTCTGGTAACCGATCTCGCCGGCGGCGTCCTCGACGGCGGACATCATTTTTTTACGGACCCGCTCGTCGATGAAGGGCGATGGGGTCTCCTCGATGAGCTTCTGGTACTTCCTCTGGACCGAACACTCGCGTTCGCCGAAGGCCAGGACCTTGCCTTTCTTGTCCCCGATGATCTGGATCTCGATGTGGTGGGCGCCCGAGATATACTTTTCGATGTAGAGGGAGGAGTCGCCGAAGGCGGATTTCGCTTCGTTCTGGGCGATGGGCAGCTGCTCCTCGAGCTGGACGGCGGTGCGGCAGATGCGCATGCCCTTGCCCCCCCCGCCGGCGGCGGCCTTGATGATGACCGGGAAGCCGATCTTCTGGGCGATCTTCTTGGCATCGGCGGCGTCCTCGATGATCTTGTCACTGCCGGGGATGACGGGCAGGCCGGCCTTTTTCATGGCCTGGCGGGCCTTGTTCTTGTCCCCCATCAAGCGGATGATGGAGGCCTGCGGGCCGATGAAGGTGATCCCGGAGGTTTCGCAGATCTCGGCAAAACGGGGATTCTCCGCCAGGAACCCGTAGCCGGGGTGGATGGCGTCGGCCTTGGTGATCTCGGCGGCGCTGAGGATATTCGGGATGTTGAGGTAACTCTCCGAGGCTTTGGCGGGCCCGATGCAGACCTTTTCGTCGGCAAGCATGGTGTGCAGGGAGGTCTTGTCCGCCTGGGAGTAGACGGCGACGGTCTTGAGGCCCAGCTCCCGGGCGGAACGGATGACCCGTAGGGCGATCTCTCCGCGGTTGGCGACGAGGATCTTGGATATCATGGGTCTCAGGAGGGGACCTGGATGGCGAACAGCTTCTGGCCGTACTCGACGGGCTTTCCGTTCTCGACGTAAATGGCGGTGACGACGCCGTCGGCGTCGGACTCGATCTCGTTCATGAGCTTCATGGCCTCGATGATGCATAGGGTCTGGCCCTTCTTCACGACATCGCCGATCTCGACGAACGGTTCGGCGTTGGGGGTGGGGGCCCGGTAGAAGGTCCCGACCATCGGAGACGTGATGGGGTGGACGTTCCTGTCCGCCTCCAGGCTCGGCCCAGCGGCATAAGGCAGGCCGCTTCCGGCTTCATCTGGGCGGACGGGCGCCGCGGTCACGGGATGGTAGGAGGGTGCCCCGGGGACGTTCCGGCCGATCTTGATCCTAAGCCCTTCGATCTCGAGCTCGAACAGGACCAGGTTCTTCTCTTCAAGAAGAGCGATGAGCTTCTTGATCTCGTCATAGTCGATCTTGGAACCCATTTTCCCCTCTTCAGCCTCGGCCGGCGGCTTGTTTGTCTTGTTCATTTGGCCTTCCATTTTTTGTCAAAAGTAGTTCTACCTTAACCGCTGGCCGGGGAAAAGTCAAGCCGGGGACGTTCCGGCCGATCTTGATCCTAAGCCCTTCGATCTCGAGCTCGAACAGGACCAGGTTCTTCTCTTCAAGAAGGAAAGGCTGATCCCTGGAGCGCCTGGTTTGACGGATCGACGAAGATGCCGTAAGATGTTGAGGTTCAACGTGAAAGCGAGGTCCGGGCCCCATGTTCGATCAACTGTCCGACCGCCTGCAGAAGATGATGAAGTTCCTGCGGGGGGAGGGGAAGGTCACCGAAAAGAACATGGGCGAGGCCCTGAAGATGATCCGGCTGGCCTTCCTCGAGGCGGACGTCAACTACAAGGTCGTCCGGGACTTTGAGGGGAGGATCAAGGCCAAGGCCCTGGGAGAGGAGGTCCTTTCCAGCCTGACCCCCGCCCAGCAGGTCATCAAGATCGTCCGGGACGAACTGACAGCCATCCTGGGCGCCGCGGAAAAACCCCTCAGTTTCTCGAACACCCCTCCGTCCATCTTCATGCTCGTCGGACTCCAGGGGAGCGGCAAGACGACGACCTGCGGCAAGTTGGCCAAATGGGTCCAGGGCATCCACAAGAATCCCCTCCTCGTCTCCTTCGATCTCAAGAGGCTCGCGGCCCAGGACCAGCTGAGGACGATCGCCGGGAGCCTCGGTCTGCCGTTCTATGAAATGACCAAGGAGAAGATGGCCTCGCCGCGCCAAGCGTTGAAGGAGCTCATCCTTGACACGCGGAACCGGGGCTTCGACCCCCTGATCGTCGACACGGCCGGCCGCCTTCACGTGGACGGGGAACTCATGGATGAGCTGAAGATGGTGAAGGAGATCCTCGATCCGGTCGAGGTTATCTACGTCGGGGACGCCATGACCGGCCAGGACGCGGTCAAGAGCGCCCAGGCCTTCGAAGAGAGAATCGGCCTCACCTCCGTCATCCTGACCAAGCTCGACGGCGACGCCAGGGGAGGGGCGGCCCTGTCCATCGTCTCGGTCACCGGAAAGCCGATCAAGTTCGCCGGCGTCGGGGAGAAGTTCGACAAGCTTGAGGTCTTCCATCCCGACCGCATGGCCTCCCGGATCTTGGGGATGGGCGACATCCTGAGCCTGATCGAGAAGGCCGAAGAGGAGGCCGATGTCGAGGAGGCCGAGGAGACGGCCCGCAAGCTCCGGAAGCAGGAGTTTAGCCTCGAGGATTTCAAGAAGCAGCTCACCCAGATGAAGAAGATGGGCTCCCTCTCCCAAGTCCTGGGCATGCTGCCCAAGGGCGGGATATTCAAGGACGCTTCCAAGCTCCAGGTCGATGACAGGAAGGTCCTTCATTTCGAGGCTATCATCAACTCCATGACCCCGGCGGAACGCGAGAACCCGAAGCTTCTAAACGGCAGCCGCCGCCTGAGGATCGCCAAGGGAAGCGGCCGCCCGGTTTTCGAGGTGAATCAACTCCTCAAGCAGTTCACGGAGATGCAGAGAATGATGAAAGGCTCCGAGTTCCGGAAGCTCCTCTCTAAAATGCCCTGAGTTCTTTCACCATCTGCCGCGATCTCGGCCAACTCCGGGGCAGGAAGGGTGAGGATCGTCCCGAGGAGCTTCTCCCGGCCGAGCCGCCGTTTCTTGAAGGAAGCGTGCATCGGTCCTCCTCTTTTATCGCGGCTCGAAGATCTCTTTGCTCAGGACCTCGGGCGTGCCGTCTTTCCTGGAGAACGGCCTCAGGCGGTAGGAATAGGAATAAGATTTCGGGAAGAGCATATATTCATCGTGCGGTTTGGCCCCCCAGCTGGTGTCCCCTCCGACCCCCATCTGCCTGAGGTCCACGTTGAACACGACCATGTCCCGCGGCTTCATGTCCGTCGGGTGCCGCTGGTCCTTTTCCGGGCCGTATTCATAGTCGTCGGGGAGAAACCGGCTCGCGGCCATGGAGATGAGGGGCATTCCCACCGCCAGCAGTCCCTTGCCTTCTCCATTCGTCAGCGCAACCCAACGGACGTCGGTTTTATAGCCGTTCTCCTGGGGACGGATGTAGGGATGATACTGGTCCATGACGTTGCCGGAGTAAACGCCCACGGCAGCGCTCGTGTTCCGGTCCCAATAGTTCTCGTGGGGGCCTCGGCCATACCAGGTCATCGTGTCGAACCCGGCGGGCAGGACCATCTGCATCCCGAACCGCGGCAGTTCGGGGAGGCCGTCCGCTCCGGGTGTGAACGTCTGGCTGACGATGATGTCGCCGCTTCCGTAGATCGTGTAGGACGCCGTGAATCCGGAGTTCCCGGCCGGAAGCGTTCCCGTGACATCGACCCGGGCGTGGTTCGGGCCGAGCCTTTCTCCGGTCGTGGCCGTGATCTTCCTCGCCCGGCCCGCCTCCCGCCAAACGGCGCACCTTACGGGCATCTCATTTCCGTAGTCGTTGTCCGTAGGGGCCCTCCAGAAGTCGGGAACGGGTCCGGACCCGAGGACATCGGCGCCTTCATATTTCAGTGAGGCGATCGTCCCCGCGGCCTTCTCGAACATCAGGCTGAAGTTCTTGCCTTCGAAAAAAAAGGAATCGCCGTTTTCTTTCATGATGAGCGGAGGCAGGCCCCCCGGATCGACCGTCTTTGACTCGGGTGCTTGGACGGGAAGCAGGAACTGGTCCCACGCGGCTTCATGGCCGGCCGGGACGAGCGGGGTTGCCTTCCGCGTTTTCCAGCTTACGGTCAGGAAATATTCGATGCCGGGCCCGGGCGCGAATTTCGGATAAGGGACCTCGATGTTCAGACTTTGATGGGGCGCGAGTTCGATCTCAGGGAGGTCTCCCTGTCCTATGGTCCGGCCTTCGGCCTCGAGCTTCCAGGAGCCGGCGAACCCCTTGAGGTCCGTGAAATCGAATCGGTTTTCGATCCGGAGCTTCCCTGCCTCGAGGTCCACGGGGCTTGCGTGGATCTGCTGATAGACTTTTTTTACCTCCCAGACGTGCGGGTGGGGCTTCCGATCGGGCAGGACGAGGCCGTTGCAGCAGAAGTTCTTGGAGGTTGGGACCTCCTGGGGCCCGAAATCGCCTCCGTAGGCCCAGAAGGCCTCGCCTTTCCCATTCGTCCTCAGGATCCCCTGGTCCACCCAATCCCAGATGAAGCCGCCCTGGAGCTCCGGATGGGCCAGGATCACATCCCAATAATCCTGGAGGTTCCCGAC
>Ga0315293_10002308_pt1 | contig 18406 bp, 16 predicted proteins | sample YL17G13_20_MG_FD_203071 | JGI IMG/M metagenome (GOLD analysis project Ga0315293, IMG submission 203071) | Sediment microbial communities from Yellowstone Lake, YNP, Wyoming, USA - YL17G13_20 | ecosystem: Environmental > Aquatic > Freshwater > Lake > Sediment | place: USA: Wyoming | collected... | reverse complement strand
AAACATCAACACCATCTTCATTGCACTGGCCACATCATCCATTTTCTTTTCTGCGAGAAGCTTTGGATACAGCGCGAATGACAAGAACGATGAATAGGTTATCACGTTCACGATAATGACCCCCGCCCCCAATATGCCTCTTGCGCCATCGCCACCGTACACGAAGAGCATTATGAAAATGTAAGCGGCTATTTGGTTGCCGATGACATTGTATACATTGAACAGGGAGCCTTTAAGCCACTCTCTAACATATGCGACGCACAACCTCTCTCTCAGTTCGTGGAAGAGAGTCCTAACGTAGTAGAACGTTTGAAGCGCAAACGCTGCTATGGTGGCAACCACTGCACCGAGAAGCAACTGGTTGAAAAGAACGATCAACACATAACCCAAGACCACTTTGCAGAATTGTTGCACAAGGAGTCCGTAACCAACTCTCTGCGGGATTCTTGCTTGCAGACAAGACTCCATTATCGCAATGGAGTGGACTTCAACTATCTGAATCGCAACCAACAAGTATGTTGGAAGATAGAAGAGGCTGACGTGGAGTGCCGACATCACGGTAGGTATGAAAAGTATGTAGACGATTGAGGCTACTGCAGAAATTGTGAGGTTCGCGAACAGTCCAGTCTTAACTGACCCTTCTTTGTCTCTCGTTACATAGCGCATCGCCCAGAATGGAAGGACCCCTGACAGAAGTACAAAGTAGTTTGCTATGTCGTTGATGTTGAACCAAAGATCGTATTCACCACTGTTCAGAGCACCTGCCACTATGAACTGGAAGATAAATCCTGTTGACACGCTGACTATCTTGGCTGCAAAAATCACGAAACCTGAATATTGCAGTCGAATATCCTTCGTAGCCACGTGGTTACCCTACTTTAGCTCAAAGCATATTGACGTGAGATTATTTAATATTGCTTCGATTATAGACTCTGTTCACATGAGACTGCTGATTTGTCAACTTGAACAAATGCTCATTTTTTCTTCAAGAAAAGTCTCGTTCTCATTTCAGTTCTACTGACCCAATAATAAAGCGGTATCAAAGGATACTTCATCGACTGCGGCAGCGAGTCCTTCAAATCCCTCTGAAGTCCCAGCCTGATTGTTATTCTGCCTCGCCTAGTTATTGGGACGTAATACCGGGTCAGTTCAAGCTTGTAGAATCCGTTGTTCCTCTTGAAATCGTCCAGTGAGGGGTGATTGCCGATTCTTCCATACATTATCCATCGGACTCTATTAGTTGCGCACACTTCAATTGCCTTTGCAACCAATGCGTTGTTAACTGCTTTGTCCCAGTGGATCTGCATGGAGAGGATTTGGGATATTTGAGACAGGTTGTCACCGTGAACAAGTTGTATGAAGCCGACCAGTTCCTCTTGCAGATAGGCTCCGATGTAGGTGCAGTTTGGTGTTGAACGCAGTACTTGGGTTACGTGCTGCAATGATTCTCCATAGTGTGGGAATCCTCTTTCTTGTCTTATCGGCGTTTCGTTGTATGTTTTCCAGATGCCTTCTGCGAACTTGTCGTCGGGCTTCACAGTTTTCACTGTTATTCCGCTTTTCTCAGCTTTGCGGATCATGTTGCGGGTCTTCTTGCCTATCTTCTGGAGCCAATCGTCGTAGTTTGTTACTTCGATGAAAGCAATGTTGTCCTTTGTTTCTTTCCAGTGTTTTGGAGGGTTTGAAATGGTTTTGCTCCATTTTCTCTCAATAAAAGTGTATATGTCAACGTCTCTTTCTCTCAGTTTCTTCATGAGCGTGTCTGACGGAACAGTATCTCTGTCGTATTCCCGGCTCTCTCTAGCAACTGTAAAGAAGTCTTTTTTGTTTATGCTTAAGGCTTTGAGGTCGTTGTCCACGTCGAGTAAAGTGCGTAGCGTTTCGTAGTAGGATCCTCGATGGTTCATTTTTCCACGCTGGAAAAGCCATATCGGGTGAACATGGAGAATCTTGCCTTCTTTTACCTGTTCGGCGGTCATTTTCCTTGACTGATCGTCGCTGTGATCGAAGCAGTAGACATCGAGGCCAAATGTTGGGAATTGGTGAAATGAAGTGAGCTGATAATCTTCGGGGATTTGTGGGGTTTTGTAGATCCAACGCCTCCACATCAGCCTAGCGAGAAGGCGGGCTGTTCCATGAACAGTGTAATATTCGAGTTTTCTTCCAGTCGTTTTCTCAAGCAGGGTCATCTCCTCGTAGGGCTCGTTGGCAATGTGAAGGGCAACTTCATGTCTTTCTTCATTCAAGAACCGCATGAGCTGTTGGTCGGGCATTGTTTTAGGCGTGAAGAACCAATAAGCCTTGACTTCCATTGGGGATTCATTGATCATTCTTGCGAGTATCTTTGAATTCTTGAGGTAGTCTCCGCCGGCCTTTATTCCCAGAGCTGTGCAAATGAAGCTTCTCAATCGTGATGGGTAAGGATAGTCGACGTCGACTCTTAGTCTGATCAACACTCTCTACACTCGACTGATCTTACCAGAAGAATCCACTCTTCGTATAAAAACACTGTTTCCTCAGTGCGTCAGGATTGCGGAGGCAGGGCTTTAACTCACCCATGCTTAAGCCACGATGCGAGTTTCCAGTCGTACGGAATCTTGTTTGTGTCTGGTGGTAACCTGTGCTCGTCCGGTTGTTTGTAATCGTACAGTTCAGTGGGCACGTTCAAAATTAGCGCATAATCTTCGCTTATGGCTTTGAAACCGTGCCAAACCTCGGGTGGGATGTGAACTAATAGCAGGTTCCTGTCGCCGATGGTCAGCTCGTTCGTTTCATCCTTGGTCTCCGAACTCTTTCTACCGTCGTACAGCACAAGTTTCACCATGCCCTTGATGCATGCCATGTTGTCCGTCTGTTTTTTGTGCGTGTGCCAGGCTTTGACCACCTGTGGGTAGGCCGCAGTCACGTACACTTGTCCAAACTTTTTGAAGTGTTCCCAGTCGTTTCTGAGTATTTCTGTTAGCCATCCTCTTTCATCGGCTAGCGTTTTCAACGGTTTAGTGACAACACCTTCTATCATGCTTCTCAACTCAAAGCGCTATTCTTGAGTTCTCGCCTATTATTAGCCTGTGACCCTTCGGACCCTTGCTATCGGTTGTTATTTCAGAGTTTGAGCCTATCATGCTGTCAATTATGCGCGAGTTAACGCATACTATGCAGTTGTCCATTATTATCGAGTTTTCTATTTCGCCCTTCCTGATCTGGACATTGTTGCCGATCGTCGTGTAAGGCCCAATGTAAACGCCACTTTCTATCGTCGTATTCTCTCCCACTATGGCTGGTCCTCTAATTAGAGCTCCCTTTTTGACGATGGAACTTTTTCCTATTGAGACGCGTCCTTGGATGCACGAAGCGTCTTCAACCGTTCCTTTGATAGAAGTTTCAATTTCATCGAGGACGAGAATGTTGGCGTCGATTATGTCTTCGATCGTTCCAGTGTCTTTCCACCAGTCTTCGACGACGCGGTGCCCTACGTTGTAGCCTTCGTCAAGTAGCATTTGTAGGGCTTCAGTGATTTCGAGTTCTCCTCGCCATGAAGGCTTCAGCTTCTTTATCATCTTGAAGATTACTGGTTTCAGGAAGTATATGCCGGTAAGCGCGTAGTTGCTTGGCGGCTTTTTCGGTTTTTCAACCAGTCTCACGATGTTCCCTTTCTTATCGAATTCTGCCACGCCAAACTGTTGTGGATCTTTCACCTTGCTCAACAATATCATTGCATCATACTTCTTCTCTTTAAATTCTCGAACGCACTTGGCGATGCCGCCCTTGAGGAGATTGTCGCCGAGATATACAATGAAAAGATCTTTGCCCACAAAATCCTCGGTCAAACCAACTGCTTGGGCGATTCCACCTGGTTTCTCTTGATTAATATACGTGACTCTGACACCGAATTTTTTCCCGTTGCCATAATAGCTTTTCACTTTCTCGGGCATCACATCCCCTAGTATTATGGCGATGTCTTTGATTCCGCTGTCTTGCAAATCCTCCAGAACGTACTGCGAAATCGGTTTGTTTGCAACTGGGATCAACTGTTTTGGCCCGGTATGTGTGAGTGGTCTCAGTCTAGTGCCATGTCCGCCATGCAAGATTACGCCTTTCACATATCCTCCATTCCTGTTTTCCATCGTTTCTCTATATGTCGGCCTCTTGTTATAGCTTTTTTGTAGAGACCCATTTGTCGGAGGGTTTCACCACCGTACAACCAATAGATTGCTTCTATACCACTGCTACGCTGGAGTCGTTGAAAGGATCATGAAGAACACAAGTCTTATTGGACTCGAGGGAGTTAGAATGTTCACTGATGTACCAAAGCAGGAATGGCATTGAAAAAAGTCGACCTAGCAATGTGGACCAAGAATGGTGCCGAGACTCTGGACATGGTCCTGAAGCAAATAGGCCAAGTAATACCGATTGAATTCGTCAATAGAAAGTTGATTGTGGACGATCAGAGCACTGACAATACTGGACAGATTGCGAAATCACACAACTGGGATGTTGTCTCCAATAAAGGAAAAGGCATAAGCGACGGTGCGAACACCGCCTTACGATTTGTTACCTCCGACTATTTCGTAAGCTTTGAACAAGATCTACTACTGGCCCACGATTGGTGGGATAGAATTGCACCTCAAATTGAAATGCCCGAGGTTGCTGTCGCATGCGGAATGCGTTTTGCTGACAAACCGAGAGGCGCGAAGAAACTCCAGCAATATGTAGCCAAAAAATATCGCGGCGAATCAGAAATTGCTCCTTGGTTAAGAACTCGCCAAATGTCTGCTTTCACACTGGGGAAGACTCTGGACAACACCATCTACAAGACTAGGGTGATTAGGGCTCTGGGCGGTTTTCCTAAGCTGTCAGTGAACGCAGGTGTCGACACAATCTTGGCTTACGAGGTCGCGCGGAGTGGTTATCGTTGGGTTGTCGATTACTACGTTCAGTCTGTCCATCTCAGACACGGTTTGCAGCAGGAGCTGAGGCATCAATATTGGTATGCGACACAGCTGTACGAAATCAATAGGCGAATAGAGAACAAGATGAGTAAGGCTCCTCCCGTTACCCGATCGGGTGTGGTATATCGTTTTCTTATCTCACCTTTTACGGGTCTTTTCGTGGCTGTTAAAATGAGGGAGCCGTCGATAACCTACATTCATCCTTTGATCCGGCTCTATTATATGAGAGGTCTGCTTCACGCCAAGGAGGCGGAGTATTAGTCAAGCCTGTGTTCGGCTTTGAGATGCTTCTCAAGCGCGCGCTTCTCTCCAATAATGCAGTTCTGCCCTATCTTTACTCGTTTACTGTAACTTGCATATCCGTTTTTTATTGTAGACAGCCTCCAACTTATGCAAATAACAGTGTTTTCGGCTTGATTCTCTTAACGCCGTTTCTTACTGCCATGGTCTTATTAACTTTTCTGGAAACATGCCTGCTTGTTCTATCTTGAAATAGGGTTACACTTTGTCTTTGAGGTATATTTCTGATGGCGTTAAATAGTCTAGCCCTTCATGAGGCCTCGTGTAGTTGTAGATGTGTATGAAGCTCCAGTGCTGATTAAACAGGTGAGACTCTACTTCGTACGCTTTATGGAACGCTTCTACCTTGCCAATCGTTGTAGGCCTACGCACACTGGCAGTGATATGCTCAATCCCCAATTCCTGACAGTGCAATTCGAACTCCGATGTTCCCCCTCGGGCAGGCTTAAACTCAGTTCCCTGATCAGTAAGCACCTGTTCTGGAACACCATACCGCTTAACGGCTTTTTCAAGCAGCAGAATAGCGTTTTCTCCAGTTGGACTCCAAATCTTAACCGAGCCAGTGATGAAGCGTGAATGGTCATCTTGGAAGCTGACCATCCAGTTGTCGTCGCTGCAAAGCTTAAAATCCGCTTGCCAGAGGCTGTTGACGTGTTCTCTTTGGAAACGCTTTGTTTCCCATGTCTTTCTAGGCTCGCCTATTGGCTGGTTCAAACCAGCCTCACAGATTATTCGGTAAACCCTGTTATGGTCTATGTTGGAGTCTTTGTGGCTGAGGTGACCAGCTATCTTGTTGGGACCCCAACAACACCTTTTCCTCAACTTGGTGATTCTTTCCTTCTCTGAATCGTCAAGGTCTGGACCGACGGGCCGTCCTCTTGGCTTTTCTTCAAGTCCCCTCCAGCCTTCAGCCTGATAACGATTCCACCAGCAATAGAACACTTTCCTGCTGATCTGAGCCTGAACGCATATCTCAGCAACAGACTGCCCTTCCAGTCGTCTCCTAATAATCCACCACCTCAACTTGCTCCAATCTCGTCCCATACAACCACACTCTCTTCCAATATTGAGAGAGAGCGCACTATTTATGAAAAGAAGATTTGTTATCTATGAGAATTAACTCAAATTTTGTGGTTTGATGAGATAATCCTCGCAGCAAAAACTCTGGCGATTTTCTCATTATTTATTATCGAGATTATAGATATCATATCGTTCATTTTCCCCTATCTATCTTCGTCTGAGTTAATTATAAATAATCTTTCTTTAGCTGTCTTGTTCCTTGCCATAATTGCATATTCAAATCGTATCCTGAAATGTCTTGTTAACCACTTAAAATATTTTCCTTTTTCCCCTTCAAAATGGAAGAAACTAGACGCGTTTTTCGCGGTTATATTCCCAACCCTTATTTTAAGTAGGTTATGATTGCCTCCCGTTTATTAACCCGTGGTGATCGCAGATGCGCGCGCTAAAACGTACTGAATAATTCATCAAAAACTTCATAATAATTGATAGTGCTTTGTGAAAGGCACCTTCTTTTTTTAAGTATTTGGAAAAGACCGGCTAAAATTTCAAAAGATGTAGAAAAAAATAGAGCAGGTTCTTTAAATAAGAGGTATGCTGACAGCCCGAATCTATGCTTTACCAATTCATAGAAAGGGAAATTTTTCCAAACAAACCATGCCCTATTTCTTGCTACAATTTTTATGTACCAGCTTGTGTTGGGACGGCTTGGGGAAGATTTGTGGAACACTGTAATATTAGGAAAATATCTGCATTCATATCCTAACTCTATCACTCTTAAGGTTAGGTCAATTTCACCATAGTAAATAAAAAATTCTTCAGGTAGGCCGCCTGCCCTGTCATATACATCTTTTAAGACGGCAAAACCACAACCGTTATAATCCAAACAAGGATCCCCCCTTCTCAATTTCCCTCCCTTCAAAAATCGAGGATTATCCCAGGCATTTTTCTGTGAATAATAGTTTTTAACATTAAAAGCTATTATGCCTAACTTTTGATTTTCTTTGAAGTCTTTAACAACTTTCTTAATAACATTTTCATCCATCAAAACACAGTCTTGATCTACACCAATAATGATTTCTCCTGTGGCATACTTAACGCCCACGTTAAAGCCTTTATGAAGACCATAATTTTTGTCCAACGGTATGATTGTAATCAGAGGGAACTCTTCTCTTAAAATCTCTACAGTACCATCTGTACTTGCATTGTCAACGACCACGATTTCTTTATTTCCATATTTCTGTTTAAGTAAAGATCTTATCAATTCTATAGTATCTTCTTTTTTATTCCAACTTACGGTAATAAGAGAGACAAATGGTAAATTTAATTTTTTCATGAGGCTTGACTTTTTATAATTCGTCTTCCCCGACTTAGGAATTGATTCTTGAAGTACCAAAGGAAGGCACCGTTCACATAATCATTTTCTTCCATAATATTATTGTTTTCTAGTAAATTTGGTATGTTGTCTCAAAACGAACTCATAGACCCCGGCTTTTCTTAGAAGCTTAACGATAGATTTGCCGAATAATCTCTCCTTAGGGGCAATGGAAAAAAGAAGACTATTTAATAATTGGTAGTCCACATTTTTTATCTTGCCTTCATCAGGAAATCGTAAACCGAGTGATACTGAAGGAGATAATATAAGATTACTTCTCAGACAAAAATCATAAAGGTAAGATCCAGGTATGGGAGCAAGAAACGAATAGGATACTATCTCAGGATCGATTTTACGAATAGCTTTTACTGTTTCTATGTCATCCTCGAGATACCACTTTCCATCAGAGTATGGGATACCAAATATGAAATTACCATAAATCTATATGCCAAGCTTTCTTAGGATGCTTACTGCTTCCCAATTTTGCTTGACGGTAGTTCCTTTATTTATCCATCTGAGTATTCTGTCAGAAAACGACTCGAAACCTATACTTAACATTTTTAATCCAGCTTGTTTCATTTTTGTAAATAGCTCAGAGTGACTAACGATGATGTCAGCGCGGGAAGCCGCCCACCATTTCACATCTTTCTTAACAAAACCATAGTTGTGCATTGCCTTGCAAAATTCTTCAACCCATCTAGTATTAATTACAAATTGATCATCATGAAAAACTATGCTTTTAAATTTATAACGGCTGTAAAGTTGAGTTAATTCTTCCATGGCATTCTCTACACTTCTCTTACGAGTATACGGGATGCGTCTGCCTTTATTTTCTATCGTGAATAGGTTTTGTTCACCAGGGCCGCAACAAAATCTACATTGCCACGGACAACCTCTTCCTGTTAACATTTCTACCATTGGGGGAAGAAATGGGTCTTTTTTGGTAAGGAAAAAGGGAAATTGCATGCGTTTTTCATAGTCTGGCCAAAGATCTCTATCAGGGAATGGTAATGTATTCAAATCCGGGGTTTCGCCCCAAAACAAACGTGGGAACTTGTCTGGATTTTCGATGAGCTTAGGAAGACTTATTTCACCCTCGCCTCTTAAAACAAAATCTACTACACCAGTCTCTAAACATTCATTTGGGTGCATGGTGGGATGAATGCCACCTAGGATTGTTATGATGCTTGAGTTTAAAGCCTTAGCATGCCTACATCACTCTATTGCTATATCAAGCTCACACGTATGCATAGTAACCCCCAAGAACTCAGGTTGCCACTTGTTTAGCAGTGTTTTATAATCCTTCCAGTCCTTCAGCAGTCTAAGATCGATCAGTTTAACTTCATGACCAGCCTTCTTTAAACTTGCTGATAAATAAGCTAAACCAATTCGTATAGAAGTGCTATGTAATCCCCCGAGTGGAGGATGCCACGAGGTCGAGGAGATTTGAGGGTTCGCAAGCGTAATTCTAGCTATAGATATCACTTTTGCCTCTTTATCACGAAATATCCATTTTTTTATAATACTCTAAAACCATCCTAATTCCATCTTTTACAGAAACCTTCCAATCCCAACCTAAACTCTTAATTCTAGTATTATCAATAACTATGTTTCCCACATTGATTCTCTTATGAAATTCAGGGGACTCGACATAAACGACTTTCCCTCCAGTTAATTCCTCGATCCACCTACCAATTTCATAAAACCATGTCTTAACTCCAGTCCCGACAAAATAACACTCTCCAGACTTGCCTTTTTCCATAATCGTCTCCGCGGCGGAAACTACGTCTGAAACATAAATATAATCTCTAAAAAATCTACCTTTGTCATAAATGGGTACAGTCTGACCCTTATATCCTCTGTAAATTAAATAGTTTAGTGCCGCCTTTCTCGGGTTGTCATACTGCTCTCTGATACCAAAAGTGTTTGTAAGCCGCATTACAAGAGCGTCCACATCATAAACTCTGTGATAAATTTTGCAATAGTTTTCGCTGGCTAACCTATCAGCCGCGTAGATATTTAATGGATTGCCTGGAGTTTCTTCGTTGATGGGTAGCGATTCCGGTCTTCCAACCACCCAAAAAGTGCTGCCCAAAATGAACCTGCAAGATTTATTCAATTTCCTAATGGTTTCTAACAAAACTAAAGTGGATTTTGAGTTAACATCAACGTCATATAGAGGTTTTTCGAAAGACTCATAGGTGGTTAGCTGACCTGCCAAATGGAATATAACATCTGGTTCATGTTTCAGTACAATTTTTTCTAACCAGCTAAAACTAATAATATCCCCATACTCGATTTTGACTTTATCTATAACATTAGACATATTTTGCGTTTTTTTATTATCCCTAGACAGGAGGATTAGCTCATGTTCTTTGCTGACCAGATCTTCAGCCAAATTACTACCAACGAAGCCCAACCCGCCCAAGATTAATATGCGCGCCATTTTTCCACCTAATACTTCCTCATAAATTCTTCAACTTTACTAACAACATAAGTCATCTTTTCTTCATCAATTCCTGGATAAACACCGATGAAAAAAGAGTCCTTCATAATTTTATCACAATTTTCTAGTTTACCCACAATTCTGCATTTTATGTTTTTATATGCAGGCTGCCGCAAAATATTGCCAGCAAAAAGTAGGCGCGTCTGAATGCCATTTTTTTCTAAAAAGAATGTTATTTCCCTCCTTGAAAACGGCGCACCTTCTCGTATGGTAAGCGGAAAACAGAACCACGAAGGGTTCGATTGAAAAGGCCAAGAAGGCAATAGGAAATATTCCCCATATTTCTGAAACTCCTTATACAGCGCCCTAAAGTTTTCTCTCCTTTTTTTAACAAAATTCGGTAATTTCTTTAACTGCTCGATGCCCATGGCCGCTTGAAATTCTAACGGTTTCAAATTGTAACCAATGTGGGTGTACATATACCTATGATCGTAGTGTATTCCATTAATTTTGAAATCAAACCTTCTACCACATGCTCCATTTGGGTTGGTTTCATCATGCTCACAATAACACGCTCTTCCCCAGTCTCTAAGCGATTTTATGATTCGATGAAAATTTACGTCATTATCTCTTATTGAAACAGCACCACCCTCGCCCATCGTAATGTGATGAGCTGGATAAAATGAACACGTAGAAAGTATACCAAAGGATCCTGTTTTCTTACCATTGTAAATTGAACCAAGCGCATCACAATTATCCTCAATCACGTAAAGATCATTATCTTCCGCGAAATCCATGATAACATCCATCTCATTTGGTATCCCAAATGCATGAGGCAAAAATATTACTGCTGTTTTCGGGGATAATGCCTTTTTAAAATCCTCAGGATTTATGTTATAGCTACCTAATTCAACATCCGCAAGAACTGGAACCAAATTGTTTTGAATTATAGAGTTAAAAGTCGTAGGAAAGGTCATGGCGGGTGTTATTACCTCGTCTCCTTTTTGTAAATGACCCCGAAAATCTGGTGAAGTAAGTGCTGTTAATGCAAGTAAGCTTGCAGAAGATCCTGAATTAGTAAGGACCGTCCGTGCAACTCCCAGATATTTAGAAAACATCGATTCAAATTCCCGTGCCTTTTTTCCCAGACCAAACCATCCATTGAGAATAGAATCGACCATTGCTATTACTTCGCGATCATCAAATATCGCCCCTGCGTATTGTACCCTTGATAATCCTGTAACAAATTTTTTATCTGATTTTTTTCTATAAAACTCGCGTAAACTGCTAAAAACTTTCTCCCTTATTTTTTGCTCTTCTATCATTATGACCACTTATTATTCAAATAAACTTTTTACGAAAACCTATTTGTTCTTCTTCTATAATAGGCTTCCACCACTATTCATTATCCTTATATCACTTCACTGGCAGACAAACGCAGGCACTTTTAAAATGCGCGCGCTTGAAAGATTGAACACTTCTCCTGCCGCATTTGGGTTTTCCACCGCTTTGGCAGTTGCTTTCACAAGATCATTTAACTAAATGAAGTCACGAACTTGCATTCAATCGCCAAAAAGAACTGCTGGCTTGTTCTCTAGAAAAACCCTCTTCATGAACATCGTCAGGACTCGACCATGCCATTCTTTTGGCCCATAGACTATGCTAGCGCGTGCGCTAGCCATATGACCGTTATGGCTTCGTCAAAAAAGTTGGTACGGACTCTATGCTCGCCTGTATTCTTCCAGGAGCGTATCGATGAAACTTCGCAAGTATTCCTCGCTGACTCGCCTTCTGAATTGCTGGTGCATTTCTTCTGGCAGTCGCCACTTGTCTTCCACGGTTTTTGCAACCTTGGCGGGAACGCCGTACGCGATTGAGAAGTCTTGTAAGTCTTTTGTGATGAGGCTGGATGCCCCTACAAGGCATTCACGACCTACGACCACTCCAGGAAGTACTGTAACGTTTACAGCGATCCGGCTGCCAAATTTGATGTATGGGGCCTTGGGTATGAATTTCTCTACGTTCCGCCTTCCATGCAGAATGTATGGATCGTTGGCTCCCACGAATTCGGGGGCGATGAAAACCCAGTCTTCGATGATTATTCCCGTTGTTATGTGACACTGTGTGTGTATCAGAACATTGTTGCCAATCCAGTTCTTGCCTTCGCTGGCGCTTAGCGAACCAAAGATGGAATGATCTCCAATGTTAGTTTCTCTTCGCAGTACAGCATTTGTTCCTATCCTTGTATGACTACCTATGTTACAACTGTGTTCAATGAAAGCGCCGAACTGGATAATGCTTCCTTCACCTATTTTGGTGTTCTCTCCAATGTACACATTGGGGTATATGGCAACATCATCACCAATCTCAGCGTTATCTTGGATTATGCTGCCTTCACTCACCTTCACATGTTGACCAATACGCACATTCTTTCCTATCATGCTGTTCAACCCATAAATCCCTGTAACATCATATTAAATCAAGTTTTTGAGTCATTCAAACTATATCTATCAGTCTTAAATAATCTTCCAAAGAACGTTCTCACGCTGCGAACAGTGTAGTTTCTCGAAACTTTCCAAAGTGCATTCGAATTAAAAAGAAGGATAATTCGAGATTGACTTGAGCCATAAATCATCGAGTAGGGACCTATCTCTGATTACCTGAGCTTTCAATAGCTGACTTATTCGAAGCAGTGACTTATTGCAAGCTAGCAAGTGATTTTCTTTTTCATCTTCTGTGAATGTGCAAATGATACATTCTATTCATCAATGGTTTGTCATTTGTTATTAGGATGTTTGAGAATGATTCAGATTTCGAATAATTATATGTAAGTGTCAATAGTGACATTTATAGAAAGTTTTTTAAGCCAATTCTTCCTGTAACTAATCAGAGGAGTGTAGACTATCAATGAATCTTTTGACTAAAACAATATTGCCATGTTTTATGGCAGTTCTGATTGCTACATCACTAGCTGGAACTCTAAACGTTTCAAGTCTGAAGTCTCTTACACAAGAGACTCAAGGTCGGTTATATTACCAGGCAACGCTCGATAATTTCGGAGCTGAACCTACGCCTACTCCTCCATCCATCATTCTATTGGCTGCTGGAGCAAAATGGGCAGCCGGCAACGGTACTCAGACTCTGTACGTTAACTGGTATGATACATGGCTTGCTCACCACACAACCGACGGAATCGTCTGGGGACCTTGGCCCACTGAGGAGACACTAGTGAACATGACGTTTCCAGTCTCACTTGCTCTTAATATTTCAGGGTTGAATGTCGTCCGATCGGGCGATTTGCCTACTGATTTGACTGGTTATGATCTCGTAGTTATTGATTCATACTGGGCAGTTGAGCCGAGACATTGTTCATTGATAAAAGATTACCTTACTAGCGGCGGTGGAGTAGTTCTGTTATACGGTGTCCCAGAATACTTCAGAGCTTATTGTAAAGACTGGTGGACTTATGTTTGCCCAACGGCTCCAGAGAGTGCAGGGATGCGCGAGTGGCTAGGATTTGATTATTATTGTAATGCGGGCGGCAATGCAACTATTGCTGTTGATAACCCTTTTGATACTGACTTGCTGGAAGGCGATTTGCTGTATCAAGGTATCGGTTACAGCAATGCAGCAGTTGGCGGTGGTGATGCGATCATTATTGCTAAATGGGACATAGGATACTCATTTGCATGCATCCATGAATATCCTGAACCTCCTCCACCTCCGATTGAAATTCCTCAAGGCGACTTACCGATTCCGCCTTCAATGGTTCTGTTTGGTGCTGGAGCAAAATGGGCAGCAGGGAACGGTACTAGGGCACTATATGTTGACTGGTACAGTAACTGGATAGCACATCGTTCAACTGACGGCGTTAGTTGGGGTCCTTGGCCACAGATGCTAGACATGAAAAACTGGACTGAATCAATCGGGTATGTACTGAACAAAACAGGTTTGAACGTGACGTTTACTGCAGATATTCCTGATAACTTAACTAGGTATGACCTACTAGTTCTACATGCATACTGGGCGGTTGAACCAAAACATTCTGTATTTATAGAGAATTTCCTTGCTAACGGCGGTGGCGTAGTACTGCTATCAGGTGTCCCAGAATATTTTAGGGTTTACTGCAAAGATTGGTGGACCTATAGATGTCCAATGGCAAATGAAAGTATTGATATGATGAATTGGTTCGGCAACGCAAGCTATGCGAACACAGGTGGCAATGCAACTGTTTCATTCAACAATCCTTTCGACACAAGTCTGCTTGCAGGTGACGTTCTGCTAAGTTACTGTGGCGGAAGCAATGCAGCAATAGTTGATGGAGATGCACAGGTCGTAGCTAGATGGGACTGCAACTATACTTTTGCTTTCTCGCGCGAGTATGGTTCAGGTCGTCTATATTATCAAGCAGCTTTTGAGAACATGGATCCTCCGAACAAACCAGGACCTGTCGGTGATGTCTCCGGTCCAGTTCGAGCGCTGCCTGATGGTAAAGTAGACATGAGAGACATATCGTACTTGGTGCAAATCTTCGCCGCTAGACCTGGCTCTTCAAAATGGAACCCAAGGGCAGACATGATACCTGATAAGGTAATCAATATGCGCGAGATAAGCCTGTGTATTCGTCACTTTGGTGAAAGATAGCGACTGTTAGCTGTCAACGAAGGTGCCGTAGTATGTGTGAACAAGTAAGATAGAGCCGGAATCAAGGTTCTATAGTACTCTCTTTTTATTTCTAAGTTGATTCTGAACTCAAGTAGCTATCATAAGTTCTGGAGGGCAAGAATTTATGGAAAGATGGTACTGACGCTGAATTTTCGGGTAAGAATATCAAGCTTTTTAAACATGTCTCAAGCTAAGAATACGGATTCTAGGGAACGGTTAATGAACAAACCAAAGTTAGGTGAAGGTGTCATAGTAGGCAAAAATGTCCAGTTTGGATCTAATGTCATAGTCTGGAACTATGTTGTGATAGGTGATAACACCAGAATAGGTAATGGAACTCGAATAGGAAGCTTCTGTGACATCGGCAAGAATGTTATCATCGGTAAGAACTGTGTGGTTCAGGCGTTAGTCGCTATTTCCAATGAATGTCAGCTTCATGATAATGTTTTCATTGGACCGAACACTACTGTACTAAATGACAGGTTTCCGTACAGTGGATATTTGACGCCTTCCATAATCAAAAGTGATGTTGTCGTTGGAGGATGCGTTACCATTTTGCCGAATGTAATTGTAAACGAGAAAGCTATGATTGCAGCTGGAAGCACAGTGACTAAAGATGTACCAGCAGGAACTGTGGTTAAAGGTGTGCCTGCAAGACCAATGATGACAAGGTCAGAGTATGAGGCTAAACGTGAGGCTTTTCTAAAGTCCCAGAAAAATAAGAAGTGACTTTGGTTATCCTAGCAAGATCAAGTATTCAGAGGTTTCCTAGCCAAATCTTTCTCTAGAGTCTCGACTCTTTTTCTGATTTTTTCGATGTCCTCCCTGATGACTTTGTCTTTTACTTCATCTTTACGTTTTTCGTTGGATTCTAAAAGGAGTTTTAGAAGCTTTGAATCATAGCTTCTTAACAAGAGTTCTGTATTCTGGATGAGACAATGTCCTCCAACAACGTCTGGATAGTTTATCGGTCGGTCTAGTATGCCGCGGTGTCCGTCCTCGATGACGCTTGTGACTTCATCAAAATCAGCACCCAAGGCCCTTGAGATACGATGCATTTCTTGGAAACAAACGATGAGCCATACTTTGTATGTTGTGTCCAGGATTTTTGCTAGTTCAGTTTCCACGGAGCTTCTCAACACTGTGACTTTCAGCCCAAGTTTTTCAAAATGGTTTCTTGCGGCTTCTGCGCTCTCAACTGTAGTTGCGCCCACGAATTTTGTCCAGTAAAGAATATCTTTCTTCATTGTTTCCAGAGTTTTATGCATTCCACGTACAGGTGAATGAACTAGAGAGGTTTTCGTTGCTTCATAGATCTTCTGTGTTGTTCCAGGAATCACGGTGCTTTCTATGATTGTGAGTCTTGGCTTAAACTCTCTAATGTAGTCTAGCGTGATCTTTATGAACTGTTGCTGATCGAGGCAAGGATAACAAATATGCATTACTTCAATGTCTCTTGTTGAATGCGTATCAGGTTCTTTTATGTTCTTCATCTTTTTTCTATCAATGTCGACTCCATAAACCTCAAACTTGTTAGAATCATTCAGAAGACTGTATAATGCAAGGCCAACTTCACCGAGACCGACTATTAGTACGGGTTCTTTGAGCATAACCGATCACTGGAAATATCAGTTCTGCATGGCGGAGTTTATAAACTAAGCAGTTTTAGTCTCAGCTGTCTTCTGTACAATGTTGGCCATGACGTCCACTGGGTTCTCGAGTGTATCTAGTAGATGCTTGACATCTTGTTTCTTGCCTAGAACTTTTGCTGCTGATTTCATGACGTCCGAGGCGTTAGCTCTGAATATTGGGAAACCCTTCTTCGCCAAGAAGTTGTTCACATACTGGCCTGGAAACATGTTGATCACAATGGCTGGCGTGCCCTGTAAGGCCGCTTCACGCGTGATGGTTCCACCAAAGCCGATGAACAGGTCTGCTTTGGCGACCAAGCTTGCTGAGTCAACGAATTGTCTGGGGATCATGAGGTTACGCATTGGCTTGCGTTGATATCGTGTTAGAAAAACCACTTTTCCGTATTTTGTCAGTTTCCTCGCAAGTGAATACATGTCGACGGTTTCTCTAGTGTAGACAGCCTTTTCTTCGAGCTGTCTTACGACGATTAGTGGTTTGCCAAAATCGTAGTCCACTGTTGGTTTGAAACCTTTGATCCATGCAACCTCGTCGACGCCGTCGAAACCTACTATTTGCCCGCTGACGTTGTACGTTTGTGTTGTTCTGCGAGGAATCGCCTTTGAGGCAACAATGTGTTTGGATAGGGGCATGGTGAGCCTGTAGGTAGCGTCCGCGTAAGGTGTGTCAAACGTGAGGATTATTGGTATCCCCAAGCCGAATGCCACTCTGCACTGATCTGCTGAGGCATGCGAAATTGCTATGTTTGGCGCGTCTTGTTCAAACATTTTGCAGAATGACAGTTGACGTCTTGCGCCTTCTCTAAGCCTTGTCAATAGTGATTTGGGATCATAGCGTCCCACAACGGTGAATTTCTCGTTCAGGAATTGGGCGAGAGACAAGGTGTCTGGGTGTCTCCGCGTCGTCAATAGAACCTCATGGCCCAATGCTCTCAGATGCTTTGCTATTGCAACGCTATACCTAACTTGCTTTCCAGTTAACGCGTCGTACCAGACCTTCATGTTTGCACTCCACATTCAATATTGACACGCGCAATAGGCACCGAGACAGTGCTGGCTACTCAGTTGTTTCGTTTCCCAAGACTGAAAAGTCTTGCGCTTGCTTTCGCCTAGTCTTGATCCGTTTCATCCTCTTCTGTCCGTTTACGCATTTTCTAGCACGGGCTGTTCTAAGACGAAACCAGGCTTCGAATCTTGGCATAACTGGCCCAAACCTCTTATATAATTGCCATTCCACTGAAAAGAAGAGGGGCCGGTCGTCTAGCTTGGTTAGGACATTGGCTTTACGAGCCAAAGGTCGCCGGTTCAAGTCCGGTCCGGCCCACCAACTCTTACCCTCGACATAATATGCTATCACAAGGTTTTACTGTAGCTTGACAGATACAAAGTTCTCAAGGTGAACTGCATGATTTTCACTCATACGAGTATCAGGACAAGCAACATTGACAACTCGATCAACTTCTACACCAAACTGATGGGGCTTAAGCTGCTAAGTCGACGTGAAATTCCGCAGAATGATGCGGAGATCGCTTTTCTGCAGGATCCAGATGGAAAAGGAGCTAGGCTCGAGTTGACCTTCTTCAGAAAGCAGAAGAATTTTGTTCAAGCTGAATATGAAGAAAGACTGTTTGATCACATAGCATTTGAAATCAAAGACATGGAGGAAACACTCTCGGTAATGAGAAAAAGCAAGGTCACTATTAGCGACGAACCGTACAAGTTAGGTCCAACGGGACCCGTCATAGCGTTCGTAGAAGACCCAGATGGCACTTTAATCGAACTGATAGAACGAAAATAGCATCCTCCTCTGGGACAAATACCGGCTGTTGTGTGGACTCAGCCAAACGTTTTTTAGCAATACAGAAAGTCTTTGCCCATGCCAGATCGAGCGATTCGCCCCTTCCACGCCTTTCTTATGTTCTTTTTGATCACTATTTGGGGTAGCTCCTTCGTGGTAGTTAGAGTATTATTAAATGAGGGTTTGACTCCGACTGCGATCGCG
>Ga0315293_10002307_pt1 | contig 18417 bp, 47 predicted proteins | sample YL17G13_20_MG_FD_203071 | JGI IMG/M metagenome (GOLD analysis project Ga0315293, IMG submission 203071) | Sediment microbial communities from Yellowstone Lake, YNP, Wyoming, USA - YL17G13_20 | ecosystem: Environmental > Aquatic > Freshwater > Lake > Sediment | place: USA: Wyoming | collected... | reverse complement strand
AGTGGGGTTGATTAAATGCAGAAACCATTAAATAAAGACAAAAGCTTGAAAAAGATAAAGATGAAAGAAACTATGCTTGAAATTCAATTTGATGATTCAGGTGATTATTTCATATTATTATGGAGAGATAAGAATGGTGACGTGCATATTACAGGACCGGGAACATTCCATTCAAATGATTTGGTAGTGCTAAACGTGCCGCCAATAAACGGTAAACTGTGCGCTGTTATAAAGAAGAAGGTGAATTAAATGGCTAAGATAGATATAGATTTACTATTGAAAGAATTGGAGGCAAAAAACGTAGTTAGGCAGCAGCATCCAACTCTACCATTGTGGATATACAAATATACTCAGTCCACTGTTTACGATAAGAAATGGAACGAGACTAATCTGCGATGCCGAGGATTGGTAGTAGATGAACATGGTAATATAGTATCGAATGTTATGCCTAAGTTCTTTAATGACTTTGAATCAACAGCGCCCGGAATGTCCGGTCTTATAGCACCGAGAAAGGATGGTATAATTAAAACTACGGAGAAGCTCGATGGCAGCTTAATTACTGTATCGTGGTGGAACGAAAATCTGGTAGTTTCGTCGTCAGGTTCATTTAAATCACCTCAAGCATTTAAAGCTAGAAAGATAATAGAAGAGAATAATTATACTTTCGATAAAGGCAAGACGTATCTCTTTGAAGTTATCTATCCAGAAAATAGGATAGTTCTAAATTACGGAGATATGGAACGATTGGTACTTATCACTAAGAGAGATACACAAACCGGAGTAGAAGAAAGCATTGATGACGAAACTAAATTCTATAAGGTTCCGGTTGTAGCTAAGTCACTCGAAGAGTTGATAGCAGAGAAGGCTCGTCCCGATTTCATTAATAAAGAAGGATTTGTCGTACAGTACGATAATGGGTCGAGACTTAAAGTAAAGTACGATAAATATATGGAGATACACAAACTAATATCTGGAGTTAATGAGAAATATATTTGGGAAATAGTTAAAGATAAAATAGATATAATGGACTTGGTAAACCGGATGCCGGACCATATCCAAGCATTTGTTAAACCCTATATGGTTGAATTGAGAAATAAATATCAGGCATTAGAAATTGCATGTATGGCAGAATACGATAGAATAGTAGAGTCGTTACCGAAAGGGTTTAATCGCAAACAATTTGCAGTGATAGCGGCCCAATCATCAAATGCAAGCGTAATGTTTCTTATGCTGGATGGGAAATCATACGAGCAAGCGATTTGGAATAAAATCCGGCCTATGGCAACCAAGACTTTCGGAATAGGGGAGGATTGGGAAGCATGAATAAAGATGGCTCACCAGATTGTTGTGGCGCATTAGAATGTCCACCAGACAGAGACGAGTGTACGTGTGGATGGATAGGAACTTGCCTTGAAATAGTTAGGAAAAAATATTCCCAATTAATGTTAAAACGTGGTAATATCGGAGGGCATTAATATGACAAAGTACGTAACAGTAAGATTAACTGAATGCGAAGCTATGAGCCTAGGTTGGTACGGATTAGGAATCTATGACAAACGGAGGAACGATAAAGATATTCCGCCATCCTTTGGAAAAGAAGCAATCAGAAGAGCAGCGCAGAAAATAATGTCGAGCTTTATCGTTAAAGAGAATAAATTATTTCAAAAGGAAGTTATAAAGAAAGGCAGAAAGATTATTGAAAAGAGAAAGCAATGCAGTTGTCGTACATCTGATATAGAACTTGAAAAGTGCTTCAAAGACTATACACTGGAACGGTGATTAAAATGTCAGAACAAATAACGATAGATAATATAGTTGAAATGACCGATAAAATATTCGTGGATATAGCCAAGCAGTTATACATAAAAGACAAACGGGTTGACCCTATATTCGTCCTCTTTTATAAAGAAGAACAGCCCAAAGTTATAGCAATCCCACCGTATTTGATGGATGAGAAAGATATGCTTTCTGAAATATTGAAACGGGCTGTTAGAGCACAGAAGGATAAACTATTGGCGGCTATGTTTATGTGCGAAGCGTGGACATTAGAAGTTAAAGGTGATATACCTGACAAACCACCGACTTCGATATCAGGTCATCCTGATAGAAAAGAAGCTATTATGCTTGCGTTAGAAACCCATGATTGGATAAAGACAAAACGAATTATGGTTGCAGATGGAAAGATAGAAAAAGAAGGAGAATGGGAACAGATGAAAGAAGGGATGGGACGATTCTTAAGTTATGGTCTTTGTAAAGATTTCAAAGAAACTAACTTCGATGAATTGAAAGAAAAGAAGACGCAGAAATTCGATAACAGTTATATAAGGTAAGGAGGTTGTTTGTATGGTGGACGACGATGAGGTAAAGGATAAAAAGCGGGCGGTACAAGATGCAGAGCTTTTGGCTGAAATAGGCAAACTCAGGATTGAGATTGCTGAGAAGGAAGTACAGGAACGGACTTTAGGCAGGGAACTGGTTCAACTTAAGTCCAAGTTAAGGACTGCGTTGATACGCGCTAACCAATTCCTAGTTGCTGAGATAACTGCGCTTGGTCCTGACGAAGAAGAAATTGCTAAGAAGAAGGCAATGATAGCAACGACAACTTCTACTTCACTCAAATCGAAACCACATACTGGCATGTATGGCCCTAAAGCGAAGACCAAGCTTGATATGATGGGTACAAATGTTATCTACAAAGAAGTGGTAATAGAGTTGGGTAATTATATACGCACTATCACCGCAACTGGAAAGATTGCATCGAGAGTAGAAATAAGAAAATATATATCTGAATCGTTCGGAGTAGAAAATACTGATTCGCTTGGAACATCGATTGGTCAATATCTTCGATATATGATTGCGGGAAAGCACGTCGCGCGGGTGAATAAAGGTGAGTACAAATGGGTTGGGAAGCCTTTGTCCGGTGACGATGGTTATAAACCAAAGATAGACAATGTGGTCGAATTGACAAAGTAGGTTGTGGTCGAATGGATATTAGTGTACCAGAGTTCCTAGTTCCCCGCAAGTATCGTGTTATGCGAGCACTAAATAAAGTAGTGCCTTGGAAATGTACTGCTTGTGGGGCTGGTCAAGAAAACAGACTCCAATATGGAATCCAAATGTCTTTCCTGCGAATGATGCAGATGGGCATGACCATATTTGGGTTGTATGTCCCGGATGTAAAGAATGGGTAGAGGAAAGTATGAGATTTAATTTTGATATGATAAAAGAGCGCGTAATATTGAGGGGCGATTTAAATGAAAGATAAATATGCAGAGTGGGTATGTCCGTGCTGTGGATTGCCAGTTCAACCATCAATAAGTTATGTAAAAACTAGGAAAGCAAAAGATGGACATTATAATTACAGACATGTTTGGGTTTGGAATCACTGGTGCTCCGATGATTATTGGCCGCGTGATGGTTTGTTCGAAGACCTTATATCTGTTGTAGCGCGTGAATGCTATAAGAGAACACGACAGCTACGGGCTAATATGTTACCAATTGAAGTATAGGAGGTTGTATATGACTATACGACTATACGAGTGCCCGCATTGCTCAGTGATTATGTCTAGAAATCTAGATAAATGTCCCGCATGTAAGAAGAAAATAGAATATTCAGTTCCTCTATACATTGATGCACCTAGGGAAGATACGGATGATTAGGAGGTTGGTTGATATGAAGATAAGGTTAGGGTTTGTAACTAATAGTTCGAGTACGGCATACATGATACTCAATAAAACATTAGAGCCTAAAACTGCGATTGATTTCGTTAAAGAGAATGCAGATTTGATTGATGATTTTAATGACTCGTACAACGTAGACGATGATACAAATACGCACAATCTATGGGGTAAGAAAGTTACAAAGAAACAACTACTCGATTCAGCTAAAGACCATAAGCTTCTGGTATTTGCGCCCAAACCTAACGATAGTGATGATTATGAATATATTGCCGTTAGGGTAGACGAATTGGCAAGAGCTGGAACTTTGTTTGCAACCTTTGCAAAGTGGGTTGCGTACAATTACGATACAAAAATGCATAAGAAAGAAGAATCAAAAAGCTTTACATGGAAAGAAATGCACGTAGATGGGTGAGTAAATGGATGAACCAAAGTGTCCTAAATGTAATATCCTAATGGTTAAAGTATTTAAGACGTTCGATTCAAAAGAAGTAGAAGGGTATAGATGCCCGCTTTGTTGGGCGTATATTGAAAAGGCTTAGTTATGACCTTAGATTATATTCGTCTTGGATTAAAAATTAGGTGTAAAACGGTTCCTTATTTAGAAGGAGAAGTAATTAGAATTTTGGGTAGTATAGCAGAAATAAAGTGGATTAATCAGCAGGGTAATGAATGGATAAACACTTGGTCGATAAAAGATTTATTAGCATGTGATGGATTTGTGGATTTAATGGATTTAATGAAGATGATGCCACCACCAAAAGTTAAGAAACTTAAAAAATTACGTATAAAGAAAAGATTTGATTTGATAAACTTGGAGTAACCATGCTCGAATACCCAAGCTTGCTCAGATTGAAATTCGATACCATACAGCAAATACGGTCAGATAAAAGATATGCTGATATTAAAATGGAGAAGGACTTCTTTAAGTCAACTGAATTGGTAGCAGAAGAGAAGATAGATGGAAGTCAATCAGCCATAGGTTGGAAGCATGGTCGGCCTTATGCACAAGGACGAAGCGGGCATATCTCCGAGTTTGATAAGCGCGTTGCATTTGATGGGTTTTGGTCTTGGATTTGGCAGAACTGCGATAAGATAGAAAAGACAAAAGGCCATCTCGTTTATGGCGAGTGGATGAAACCGCAGCATTCGATTGTTTACGATAAACTACCGGACTTCTTTATGGCATTTGACGTTTACGATTTGAAAGCAAAACGATTCCTAGACTTAAATAAGAAGAAAGAGTTCTTAACAATGTGCGGGCTTGAACGCACATTTGTAATACACGTAGGCCCGCTTAATAAAGAAGACGTACCTAAACTCGTTGATAATGTACCGTCCATGTATTCATCAACACAGAATTGCGAAGGCTGCGTAATCAAGGACTATAAGAGGCAATTATTCCTGAAGTACGTAAGTCGAGAGTTCCTTGAAGAATTATTTGATGATAGCGGTCATTGGACGTCAAGGCAGAAAGTGAAGTATAATAGATTAGTAACTTGGGAGTGATAATATGATAATACATAAGGGCTCGAAAGACGACCACAAAGCTATAGGAAAAGCATTTGAAGCCATTACTGAGATGGAAGTTGCTATGATAGGCGTCGAGATAAACATCTCAATAAAAGATGACGTCAAATATAAAACCGTTGAAGTAATTGAACCGAAGAATGACAAGAAGGGATAGACATGCCAACAATAGTACAATGTACGGTATGCAAGAAATGCCAGATTAAAATAAAGAAAATGAAAAAGAACGAGAAGATAGAAATTAAATTTATGGATAAAATGGGTGTTTGCCATTTCTGTGGTAAAGAAATGATTGATTCCTCAGATGTTGCTGGATTTTATTTCGTAGAGGTAGAATGATGAATCGAAAGGAGATTCAAATGAACGACAGGTCGAAGTTTGACCCAAATGAGGGAATTGTACCGTGCGCTATTTGCCGCAAATGGGTCTTCGTATCTGGCGCGCCCAAAGATAAGAGTGGCGACCCAGTCCATCCATGTTGTCTCAATAGAGAATGTGATTTCTGCTCTAACCCCGACAAACTACCAGTCGGTTTTCATTGGGATATAGAGGCCGACGAAGACAGGGCTATGTGTGAGGAATGCGTAAGAAAAAGGAAAATAGCCGATATGCCGGGATGGAATAAAAAGAAGAAGGACAGGAGGATTCGAAATGTTAGACGAAGATGACCCGCAGTTTGAAAGACATGCCGAAGGAGCTTCAAGGATAGCGGATTTAATAGAGAGTGCAACGAAGAAAAAGAAACAGCGTTCCAAACGTAAGGCAGGGAATAAGAAATGAAAATAAGAATAGGATTTGTAACCAATAGCTCAAGTTCGAGTTATATAATAACGAACAAAACTAAGTCCTCCAAAACTCTAGTGGATTTCATTAAGGAGAATCCACAGCTCGTTAAGAAATACAAAGCTCAGTACGGTAAATACTCCGAGCATAAGCATCTAACTCAAAAAGAGATGATATTATGCGCTGATATTAATAATGAAGTCATTCGTCCCGGCCCAAATATATTCAATTTCGGTGACCATGACGGGCCGTGGGGATATATGATAGTTGGTGAAGTGTTCGATAATATGCTTCGAGAAGCAGGTGAATCAAAGTCATTCAAGTGGAAATTCGAGGAGTCGTTTCATTAAGAAGGTGAATAACATGGTTAAGAATAGCAAGATAATAGCAGAAAAGAAACAGATGGTAATAAATGCCAAGGAAGGATTGAATATAGCAATCAATCCATTGACAGAATCAACGACTAAAATTATAGAAATGATGGACGAATCGGGGTATCATAAACCGGCTCAGCAACTTACGGAACTTAGAGCTGCACTGGTGGATTTACAAAGGAGTACGAGATAAGTGATATTATGAGTAGCCATGTAGTTCATAATTCAAATGATATGATGCGGTTTGGAGAATCGTTTCCAGAAGTACATAAAGACTTGGATAAAACATATGCGGTTGGTTACGTGCATCGAAAGAATACGCACCATCTCGAATACGTATTAGAGAAATTAAATTCAGGTAAATGGACTAAGGAGCAAGCAGTGGCAGCCATCCACCATATAATTGACGACGCAGGAGTTTTAATGCTAAAATCAGATTGGGAGACTGGCGAAGAATTAGTCAAAGAGGAATTAGCCAAGGAGGAATTATGTCAAAAACCAAAGAGTTCGCAGTAACAAAGAAAGTGATGCTATATACAGGTTATCCAGACCATATACCTGTAATAATAGAATATGGCCTTCACTACAGTAATCAGTGGGTTGGCCCAGAGGATATTGGATGGGTATATATTAAAACTAATATAATAGATAGCCAACCATCAGACGGCCCTACGATGCTTGAAACTAGCTTTGATATTACGTCTACATTTCCAGTACTAGGACCGGGAGCAGGCGCGGAAGATATATCTTTCAGAACACATGGATTTGTTGATATGAGCGGGCCCAGATGTGGTAAATTGGTCGAAAAGAACAAGAAGGTGAAGAAATGCTAAGAATGGTTACGTGGGGAGATATGATAGAGAGATGGCAGAAAGACCCGAATAAACTTTATTCGGAAATTATAACCATGCTCTGGCAAGCTGGTATAAAACCGAATGAGTCTTATTCTCAACTGAACAACGAAGGCAAGAAACAGATAATACTTGCTGGTGATGATAGCAAAGAAGATGTAGAATTGTCGATGGAATTTAATATAGTAAGGCATCATCTAAACTTGATAAAATATCATGAACTAAAAGGTGAGGAACTCAGCAAAGACCAAATTATTAAAATACTATGTGACGATTACCTGAAACGAAATAAGATAAAGAAAGTGCCCGACGTGCCGCCACTTCAGTAGGCGATTAAAATGAAAGTAAAAAAGCTTATTAAACTTCTAAAGAAAGAAGACCCAGAGATGGAAGTTTGTATCGGTACGCATGAGGGCAACCTAGATATCTTTACGCTAGAAGTAAAAGAAGGATATTGGGATGGCTGTCTCCAAGTATTGGTTAGAGACGAAAAGAATAAATTTTATAATGTAATCGGTGCCGAATATAGAAGTGATATTGATAAACTAGTTATCAATCCAATGAGTATTAAAGATGCTATGTTGGACAATCCTGACTTGCCTGTTAAAGTTGTAGATACATTCTGTCAGCCAACAATGCAGAAACAAGTTGATGGCTGGAGAAGATATATTAAAAGAGTAATTAAAAAAGTAGATAAAGAAATTGCTATAAAACATATGAATGAAGACGATGAAGAGGAGGATAAGAAATGAAAAGACCATTAATAAATAAGCTTAAAATTTGGAGAACTAAATGTACTTTATGTGGATGGAGAATACCAAAAGGGCATATTGAAAAATGTGGATACTGTTCTCTATGCTGTATTCAACATCATTCAGTTCCTATGGGAATAAAAGGAGAAACAAGAGAAGAAATTAAAGCGCAAGGACATTGGTGAGGATAAATGAAAAACGAAAAGCATTTACTGGAAGTGCGCTTTGGTGATTTTGTAAAGACTAAAACATTTCAAGGACTCGTTGTCTATGTTTATAAGACCGAAGCTACGTTATTGCCTGAGCATGGTGGCTCGATGTGTCGTGTTAAGAAAGAAGATATTATAGAAGTGATAAAAGGTTACTCTTGGCAAGAGGGAATGAAATGAAAAACGAAAAGCATTTACTGGCAGTTGCGGAACGCGAGGCATTGAAGAGTACGCTTCGTGTTAAAGTATCGTTTATCCTTTTCGATTACAAAGGAAGAGTTGTAGCGAAAGGATATAATCATCTTTCTGGCAAAGGACATATGGGTAGGCATAGCAAACACGCGGAGAAGATGGCACTTGACCAAGTGAGGAAACCAAGTCCCAATCTGGATGGGTTGCTGTTTAGAAAAGGGAATCATAGAATAACTCCATGTGCTGGATGTAAAGCACTTATAGAAGCGTACAAGATTCGGAAAGTATACTACAGCGATAGGATATCGTGAATAAATGATACGAGATATTGAGAATCTATTACCCGCAGTTATTTGTACTAACTGCAAGACTATTTACGTAGCTACAACAGCACCAGTATCTAGTGTATTTGCTGGTGATACTGGATACTGTTTGGTATGCGGGCAATATTGGAAGCCCGATTTTCCAATGAGTGTTGAATCTGGATACGTTGGAGCGTACTCTCATAGCTTCTTGGATGTTGCCGGTGAAGGAGAATACCCAAATTGGGACACAGAAACAGAATGGTGTGATTGTTGTATACATAAAGAAGAAGGATTATGTCCTAATTGTTCGAATCATTGCAATTACAAATATAAGGTAGTTGAAGAAAAAGCCGACGATTCGCCAACTAAAATAGAGATTATAGAGGTATAATAATGATTGATTACAGTATAGATGATGAACATTATGTAGACGATAATTTACCTACTGCATTAATGTGTAGTCATTGTAATACAATATTCTCAATAGTTCCAAATAAATCCAGTGATTTGCCAGATACTGATTATTGTCCGGTATGTGGAGAATATTGGAGTAAATACGCAGCAGATTGTGTTGGAGCGTTTAGAGATAATGCTGCGAATTGGTATGTGAAAATAGAATATTGTGAAAATTGCATACATTGTAATGATTCACCTCATTGTAAAGATGAATTAATTCTTCCAGAAAGAATGCGATTACCTGTTAATCAACCATGTAGTAGTTATAAATATAAAAATTGGCATGAAGAAAAACTAGATGATAGTGAATTAAATATAGAAATTATAGAGGTTGACCAAAAATGACTCTAATAGATGATGACCTCAACAATCTATCTGGAATAATATGTCATAATTGCAATACTATTTACACGTTTTCGTCAGATAATGCAGGCTATTGGTTAGATGACAGCTATTGTTTAATATGCGGCGAGTTTTGGGGAAGTGTTCCCGGCGACATATGTGGTGGCTTTTATGATAAAAAAATAATAAATTGGGATGCAGAAATAGAAGAAAATGGATGTGATAATTGTTGGCATCACGCTAATAAGGATGCAGTTCAGTGTCTACATCCGTTTGGAAAATGTATTAATTACAAATATTATAGCGAGCAAGATTTTGAAATGGAAATGGAAGGATTGAATATAAAAATTGTGGAAAGGTGATAATATGGTGAAATTTAACTTAGATGAGAATGTAAATTCGTATCCTGATACGTTTGGGATTACGGTCAAAAGAAATAAAGAAATATGGAATGCATTATGTGATGTTATTGGAAATTCTAGCCCACACGAAAAGCAGAAAGAATTGTTTAAGTTTATAGATTCGTTACCTAGCGATGAGGAGAAAATGGCGGCTATGTTTAGTTTTGGGACGATGCTAGGCGAGGAACGCGCTGCTATGCAGACTAAAGACCGAATACTTATGGAAATTATAAAGATGGCAAAAAGTATTAATGAAATAGATATGAGAGTAGCACGAGAAGATGATGAGGATACAAAGAAAGAAAAGAAGGATTGGAAGGTGATGTTTGGATGACCAAGCGACCTACCGGATTCGTCTTTAACAAGAAATGGACTAAAGAAGATAACGAAGAGCTACTTGGAAGAATTGGAGCTGGAAAAGACAATAGGTTTAAGTTCTTGATTGGTTGCTTCGCTTCACCAGAAGGAAACAGAGGTACTGGCAGAACTAACTTTCCAATAGAAGCAGACCGACTTGGGGATATACATGATTCAATAGCGAATTTAAGTCCTGAAAGTGATATGGTTAAGACAAGTATAGATGATTTACTTCATACGTATAGATTTGAATATGACCCAGAAGGTTCAGTTATATTGACTGGATATCCAACTGAAGACGGAGAAGAAGATATTGAATCACCCATTAAAATAGAAATCGTAGAGGTGAGTAAATGAGCAAAACAAAGGTAAAAGCAAAACAAACTAAACCAAAACAACCCAAAGTAGGAGACCGAGTTGGAGCAATTTCACACGAAGATAATGATAATGTTTTCTTTTATGGGTATGGATTTTACAGAGGAGTTGAAACTCCTCCACGAGATGTGAAGTTTATGGGTCAGTCAATAACAACACCAAATCCTAAAATAGAGCTAGAGAACGGCAAAGTTGTTTGGGGCTGCGAGTGTTGGTGGGGAACAGAAAAACAAATTAACACACATTTGGCTAAAATGAGTAAAACTAAAACTATAATATTAGTTGATGTGGAGCAGAATCGGAAGGACGTAGAAGAAGCAAGGAATCTTGCAGATATTGAGGAGGAAATCTAATAATGGTAAAATCTAAATACTCGCATGGCTATCATCGTCTGGTTAAAATAGGAGGGATTGATTGTGGTTGGGGTTAAAAGGTTAAGGGCAGGCTTGTTTAAGGGTAGGCATGATTGCTGGCTTTACCGTCGGTGTTTTGAATTATAATGCCAACATGCGCCCGTAGCATAGCTAGGACATTGCACCTGATTTCTATCACGCGATATTTCGTGGGAAAAATCCGGTTGTCATGGGTTCGAATCCCATCGGGCGCGCTTCGGATGTGTAAATATGGATGATAAAGACCTCGGATATCATGACGATAAATTGATATCAGTATCAATTGAGCCAGACGAGCAACGGGCTACTTTAACTATTCAAACCTTAAAATGGATTGAGTGCGAAGACCCATACAAACGAGAGGGCAGCAAATCGTACAGAGCAGAGAATGATAAGATAGTTAAAATAATAATGAAGCTTAAAGAAGAGCAACCTTACTTTGAAGGGAAGTTGGGGACAATATATCCAGCTAATGATATATTTGGAATTGGTATAATAAAAGACGTATTGCACGTATCGTTAACCGAGGGGCTATTAGAGTTTTGTATTGACAGCTATGAGGTGGTTTAAATGTGTCAGGGAGATGATGCAGGTTACATTAAGAATTGTCGGCATTGCGGTGCAGAGTACGATATATTAGCACTTACAGGAAATTGTTGCCCGACATGTGGAAAACAGGACGTAAATGTTGGTATAGAAGGTGTGGTAAATGAATAACATAAATGAGTGGCGTACCGTATTTGTGTTTGAGAACGGACGAATTTGGCCCGGAATATTCAAGGAGCAGATGGAAACTGCAAATCGATATTTCGATATGCTATCCAATATGAATTTCGAGGGGTTCATAGAAGGAAATAATTTATGCGAATCTTTCGTACTTCAAATGTCGTACACGTGTCAATACGGTACTGGAAGTGAACATGCTGTATTCCTTGATGCGCTTAAAGAATATTATCAGGCATTGATAGTATTGAGAGTTTCAAAGAAGAAAATGAAACCAAATACGAAAATAAGAAGTTACAATATACCACCCGGCGATACTGTATGTATTCCTAGGGAATGGACTTCTCCTAATAAACCTAAACTAATCTATAAAAAAGTAGATAATCCGTTCCGTAATGCAAAAAATAAGAAAGAAATAGATGATTATGTTAAAGCTATGAAAGTAGTATTTGGAAATAGATATCCGTGGGACGAAGAGGACGATGAAAGAACGTTTAAGTTAATAAAGACGTTGATATGGAGATTTGAAAGGGTATATGATTATCCAATTGGTCCACAAGATATTGGGATATGGTTCAAACACAATTGGGGTGACGAAGGAAACCATACAGAAATGTCAGCATTACAATTAGCATTGGAATGGATGATGATTAAAAACCAAGCCAGACGAGAACTATACGAAAAGGAGGGAAAGAAATGAAAATAAGACTTGGATTTGTAACAAACAGTTCGTCAACTGCATATGTAATTAGAAACAAGACCGATAAGAAATTGACGGCTGCTGATTTCGCAAAAGATGTTTATCCTCTCTTGGATGATGATGAGAAAGAAGATATGACACTTGAAGATGCAATTGCAACAGCAGAAGAAAGCAACTTTGATTTTCCGCCTAATAAAATGATTGTAACGATAGTATATGACGAGAGACCGGGTGTATGGGGACTTATTCGTGGCGAGGGAGAATCTAAAAGATTTCAATGGACAGAGTACAGCGAGTAAAAGTGAGACTATGAAGCCGGGAGATAAAGTTAAGATATTGCCTAAACAACCTGATGATGCAGGTTATACTATGTGTATGGAGCAATACGCAGGTATGACTTCTACTATTGAATCTATTGATTACTATGAAAATAGACCTGATATAGTAAAATTAAATATAGATGACCGCTTTGTTTGGGAATCATCTTGGCTTAAACTTATACCCAAACAGAAACCTGTTATTGAATCACCATTTAAAATAGAAATAGTAGAGGTATTAAAATGATATATCGTCTAATTCTCCGAAAAATAGAAGGAGATGAAGGTAGTTTAGTTCTTAACAATAGCTCCGGAAGTGTAGCCTTTATCTTTAATGATGAAATGATAGCAATGGGAGTATCGGCACCAAAAGTACCAAAGCATATTAATCCACGTGCTCGATTCTATTTCACAGAACATGGCTGGAAAGTAGTTGGCAAAAAATTAGTTGAGATAGCTACGCAACGAGGATACCAACCTAAAGTAGAATGCAGAAAGAATCCAAAGGCGTCAGATGTAATTTGGGGAGATACATATCAGGTAGCGTTGTTACCAAATAAAAGGAAGTGATTAAATGGAAGAAGAAACTGAATTTCAAAAAATAAAAGAAGATGCAAAGTGTCATTGCGCTACACCAAAATTGGGAAATTACTTTCATAATAAAATTGAATCTTTAAACAAAAAAGGAGAATGCATTCATTTGACAGGGCATTATAAAATATGCGGAAAATGTGATAAGATAGTAGACCCAAAACATTATTGGTGTCCACAAGTATAGGAGGAAATTAAATGAAATTAGAAACGTTATTGAACGAAATAAGAATTAGTGGATTGTGGAAATGTGTTTCATGTGGCGGCGGGCCTTGCTATTGTACTGGCGAGTTTCCACATGTTTGCATCCATGATGGCAGAGAATGGCTTGAGAATACTACATACGATGAGAAGCACGATAAGTTAATTCCCGGCAAGAAGAAATTAGTTTGGAAGAAAGTAAGAGTACGAGGCTTGAATCCAAGAGAAGCGAGTGATAGCCACAACTGGTGATACATATGAGCATATGTCCAAGAGCAGGTAAAACATATACAGCTAATGACGTATTACAATGCATTAAAGAGCATCGCAAAGAAGGGAAGATTCCGAAAGAATCGGAAGGGTGCTCTGGATGTATGGATTCAAAGCACAGAAGAAAAGAGGATGAAGGTGAATAAATGACTAAATATGTGACCGTAAAATTAACAGTAAGAGAAGCGGCGGCGTTATTTTATGTTTCTTCTGCAATTCCGAATCAAATTCCATTAAAGTTTTTAAAGAAACATTTTCCATCTTTAGTAAATACACAAGGACTAAGGTGCTTTACCAAAGCGACAGAAAAAGTGAACAAAGAATTGGCAAATATACGCAGAACAATAGTAATGAGACGAGTTGTTGAAGGAAAAGATATTGAATACGACTTAGCTAATGAGTGTCGTTGGTTTGATGATTGACGATGACAGCGGGATGGTATTCTCACCTGCTATACATAGTAGGGGAAAGGAGCGATACCATCCCGCCAAATATAAAGGAGGGAGAAATATGAAGGAAGAAAAGTACTGGGAGAAGACGTTTGAGAATAAGACCCGCAGTGAATTTACATCACTAAGATGGATGTGCGGAGACGGTGACTATGCAACTGTAGAGATAGATAATCCTATAGACGGCTCTCGTGACGATAAAATGCTGTGGATATCGTGCATATCTGGCATGGGGTTTTCTAAAATAGAATTGCACTCCTTCGATTTGCCAAGAAACGCTAAAATGGATTTGTCTTGGGACGGGAAATCAGATTGGATAGAACATTGCCTTAAAATAGCGGATAAGATATGCGCGTTGTTTTGTGACGATTATCCACTTAAGAAAGTAGGTAAAAAGTGGGTTGCAAAGGAGGCTAAGAAATGAAAGTAAGGCTTGGGTTTGTAACTAATAGTTCGTCTAGTAGTTTTGTGATTCGGAATAAGAGCAATAAGACGTTGACCGCAGTTGATTTTATAAAAGAAGCCTATAAGTATTTAGACTATTCCGAAGGCGACGATGAGAAGAAGATATCACTAGAACGAGCTATGGAAATTGCAGCCGATGACAATTTCGAGATTAAAGCGGGCAAGATGTATCCAATAGTTCTTCATATAGAAAAACACAAAAACCAATTGATAAACATAGAAGGACCACGAGACAACGGGCTATCAGACATGGAATATTGAAACCGCCCTTTGAAGTGGAAATAGTAGATAAATAGGAGGCACTTATGGAAAAAAGAACCAAACTAATAATTTATGCATTAGCTAAAAAATTAATGGCGTTAAAACAGCCAATACATATTTTAGCAATCTGTAGTGGCGGTAAAGTTGTAGCTAATGAAGTAGTTCTTTATCTTAAACAAAAAAAGATTGAAGCCATATGTTATGAAGTTTGGACAAATAGTATGAACGGTAAGTGTACAGTGCGTAAATCGGAATTTAAAAGTAAAGATTGGATTGGAACAGCAGTTATTATTGACGATGTGATATGGAGTGGTCATCAGATAATGCCTGTTAAAAAAATGCTAAAGAAGATGAATCCAAAGAAAAAATTTTATGTTACGGCATTATTAGATTGCAATAGAAAAGCAGATTTCTCTGTATATCATTAAGGGGATGCGAACATGAAAAAGAAACCACGAATAATTTGCTACAATACGCATTGCAAATTCCATCATTTGCTAAAACACTACAGCCTTGCAGGTTGGTGTGGAAGACGATGGATTGAAGTTAATCAGCACGGTTGTTTATCGTTTGAAAGAAGGTGAAGTGATATGGCGAAGTGTCCGAAATGTGGTAAGTATTGGGATTGTGGCGAATACGATATGCCCGAAGATAAATGCTCTACGAAAGATTGCGCTAAATGCTGGTGCTTGGACTGCAAAGGCTATACGCCTGATATTCGTGAGCGCCACGAAATAGTGCGACTTAAATATCTAATTGCAGAAGAACAGTATAGAGCAATCGATAAATCGTTAAAGCCAGAATCAGTTCAGTCATGTCACGATTTAATTGAAGTGTATAAAGATAAACTAAAAGAATTAGGAGTTAAAAATGTATAATGGGCCTGTGATGTAGCTTGGTCGCATACTGTCCAGTATTGGCAAACGGCAGCGTCCTTTCCAACCTGTGCACAGGTATGGCCGGTCGGCAGAACGAAGGTTCAAATCCTTCCGGGCCCCCCATAAGGTGATGCGATGTCAGAAGAATCATATCGGTATCCACACAAATTTATCTGCAACTATTACTGTGAGGTGCCGAAAGTTGGATGTCCAAAATGTCCACATCCTAACGATATGAAATGCGAGGACTGTCCGATGCCAAACCGTATCACATATGGATGTAAGGGAAAGTGTGATAAGTGTATAATCAATGATGGATGTTGTGTCAAGCACAAAGTAAATGGAGTGTGAAAAAATGTTAGCACCAGTAACAGTCGAGGACTTGGTAGAGGAATGGCAACAGAATCAGGATAAGCTATTGGCTTTTATGCTGGAAAAGATTTGGAGAGCTGGTATGAAACCAGACGATTCTTTGTGCTGGCTTGCTGAAGATGGCATAATCAAGATATCAACTCATGAGAAATGGAAAGAAGAATCAATTACTAAAGTATTTGGTGAAATACAAACTCGAAGCGAGACAACTGGAATGGCATACCACAAGACTTTTGATGCTGCATTCAAGGCCGCAGAGAAGGACAAGACGATTTGGAAAATATCGTGGGGCGATGGGGATAATCGGATACGAATGGTTCGGGACAGAAATGCTTGGAAATACGAGCCGATTGAACTGCCCGATGATAAGAAAGGGAGGAAATAAAATGACGACTAAAACAAAAAAGACAAAAGTAAAAACCAAGATGGAAAAAATTGAGAAGGCGATGACGGAAATTCAAAGCAAGAAATCACTAATGGAAATTGATATTTATAAAATTGGTTTTGGGTTAATCGAATCACAATCTAGGGGTGGACACTCCGTAGCGGATGCTTTACGAGAAATTATTGATAATTCGTATTCAGTTTATATGGAAAGTGATAATAAAAAATCTTTTAAAAATCCATATATACACGTATATTTTGATTCTATTGGAGAACGTATAATAGTTAAAGATAATATGGGAGGTATTTCACTATCTAAACTTGCGGATGTTATTCAATATGGTAATAACGTCGAGGGTAGAAAATGGGGTATCGGATATTTTGGTATGGGGTTAAAATCTGCTTCATTTTGTATTTCCAACAATTTCAAAGTAATAACTTGGTATACAACAGACCCGGTAGCAGTTGAAGTTCCCATGAATATTGTAGATATTAAAGAGAATAAAGGAATAGTTCAAGTAAGAACTACTGAAGAAGAATGTGAACCGGGTACTACTACTATAATACTTTCTAATCTCAAAAATAACAAAATTTATTCAGAGAGTTGGATAGATAACTTCGCTGATAAAGCAGGAGAAATCTATGGAGAAGTAAATAAAAAGAACCAAGAAGTTGAGTTTGAGATTTATAGTAATGGAAAGAAAAAAGAAATAAATTTTAAACCGCTATCAAATTATATAGCAGAACTAATTGGAGGTCCATGTTCTCCCGCTAAAGAATTAAATTACACAAATACGTCCACGATGACAAAATTAGAAATAGATTATCTTCTATCTGATTCTGGAATTGAATATGAAATAATTGAAAAAGATGGTAAAACATCAATAGTGTTAGATAAAGATGTTGACACAAGATTTATAGTAGGTCTAGCTTGGGAAAGTCATCCAACCGAAGGTTATGGAGCAGATGTTTGGTATAATAATCGTCGTATTATAGCGTTTGATAGAAGCATGGGATTTACAGACGAAGAAAGAGGAATTGCATCTGATACTACTTTTAAGAAGCCTCATGCTACAGCTTCGAGGATTCGAGCACTAGTAACAATGGAAGGATTTAATGAAAAAACTCCCGCAAATAATAGAAAGAACGACTTAGATAAATCCCGTCATATATACAATACTATGGCTGGACTTTTAAACCATCTTTATAGAAGATATAAAGATGTTCTTCGAGATTATGAAAATGATTTAAAATCAATTTTATTCCAACATAGAGAAGAATTAAAAGAAGTACGTCCTCTCGATGAAATACCAGTTGCTCTTATTCATGTTAAAACTCCCGGAATGGGAGATGGCATGACTGGAGATGAGAAAGCGGTCCAAATATATAAGAAATGGCTACCTAAAATTTTACCTACGTGGGATGAAAAAAATGAAAAAACAATTGATTTAAAAACTCACGTACAAGGAAAATATCCAGATGCATTTAGAACGACAAAAGAAGAGGAAGCAATTTCTAAACCAATTAAACCAAAACCATATACAATAAAAATAAATAACAAAGAAGTACTTAAAAAGGCACAAGATAAAGCAAGATTAGAAACTGGAAATCCCAGACTTTCATTTTTAGCTACAATAAATTATATTATCAAAAAATATAACGGAGGAAGTTAATGACACGATTTAAACCCGATGGAACTAAGGGTACTAGACCAAACAAAGTTCTTTCGAGAAATGCAATAGTAGAAACTTGCAAACCTTATGTTGTAATGTGGGGTAAAGATAATACATGTTACATAGCTTTATGCGG
>Ga0315293_10002306_pt1 | contig 18427 bp, 23 predicted proteins | sample YL17G13_20_MG_FD_203071 | JGI IMG/M metagenome (GOLD analysis project Ga0315293, IMG submission 203071) | Sediment microbial communities from Yellowstone Lake, YNP, Wyoming, USA - YL17G13_20 | ecosystem: Environmental > Aquatic > Freshwater > Lake > Sediment | place: USA: Wyoming | collected... | reverse complement strand
AAAACTGAAACAAAATAAAAACGTTAATATTGCCGTTTTCATACTTCAGTAAAAGGGAAAGGTAAAATTCAGGAAAACCGTGGGTTGTCCTGCTGCATTCCAACTTAAAAGGTAGTCATATGAGAGTAAAAGGTACTGTTTTTCCTGGCGTGGCTCGCGGCGAGACTTATATAAACATTTATTTCGACAGGATTCGCGGTCTTATAGGGTTCACACCATCCCCCGGCACGCTCAATCTGAAGCTGGAAAAACCAGTTGATATCAGCATGCACGAGACAAAGCGGGTCGAGCACATACTTCTTCATGGAAAGCCGAGGATAGATGCAAGGCTTGCGCCTGCCATTTTGCACGTCCGGGACCATGCACCTTACGATTGCTGGGTTATTCGGCAGGAAAAGGCCATCTATCGCAAGGATGTTCTGGAAATAATCGCCAAGGACAATATGAGGGAAAAATTCGATTTGAAAGATGGCGATGTGATAGAGTTGGAATTCAAGGAAACAAGAAAAAAGAAAAGGTCTGTTCTTGAAAGAGGCAAATCCATTTTTTATTCAGAGGGAAGGATATCACGTTGATTCTTATGTCTCATTTTGCAAAGATGAATTTCAATGGAGATTTGAATCTGGGTCTGCTGGGGTTCGCGACTGATTCCTACGCATTGCTGGGCGTCGAAAGCAAAAAGATACACAAGAGGGTGGCAGAAGTCCTGAAAGTCGGCACGCATCACTCTAGATTCTTGCGCAACGACCTGATAGGCATATTTTCGACAGGAAACAGCACCGGCATCGTCGTGCCTGATATCATAGAAGACGAGGAGCTTGAGCAGCTGAGAAAGGTATCTGAAAGAATTTTCAACGATGACAGAGTTTTGGTCATTAGGACGATGTATGCGCTCGGAAACCTTATACTGATGAACGACAATGGGATTATAATATCGCCCTTTATCAAAAAGGAGAGAAAAACATTGGAGGATTTTTTCGGAATAAAATGCGAGGTATCGACGATAGCTAAATTAAATGTCGTGGGCTCCTTGGCCATAGTCACAAACAAGGGATGCCTGACCCACCCAAGAACAACGGACAGCGAGATGAAGCTATTGGGGAAAATACTAGACATTCCTATCGATATAGGCACAGTCAGCTTCGGTTCTTCGTTCCCCGGCGCAGGCGTGATTGCTAACAGCTTCGGCTTTGTCGCATCCGAATCAACAAGCGGGATAGAGCTGGGCAACATAGACAAAGCATTGGGGTTTGTGTAATTATCGAATGCTTAAATCGTTTGAGTCATAAGTGATGTAAATGGCTGACCAGAAAGAATTGCAGCGAAAATATGTTCAGTTGCAGATATTGAAGCAGCAGATGAATGCATTCCTGGAAGAAAAAATCATGCTGGACAACAAGACGAATGAGCTTAGTGTCACCATCGAATCACTAAAAAAACTGGATGAAATCAAGCAGGGAGAGGAGATGTGGTCCTCGCTTGGCTCAGAGACGTTCGTGCGAGCGGATTTGAAGGATATCCAGAAAGTTATCATAAACATAGGCGCAGGCGTCTTCGCGGTCAAGAGCACGGCAGAGGCGGCCGGTATTTTGGAGGAGCGCCTCGGCGAACTCAGCAAATTCGACACAGAGCTTGTCGCAGAAATCAATAAAATCAACCAGCAGATTACCAGGCTGGAGCCGGAATTACAAAGGCTCGCAGAGCAGGCGTCTGATAGAAAGTAGTTTTTAACTTCTTGGAAGGTGTGAGATAATTTACGAATCTACCTATAAATATTAAAGTCATTCAAAAGATTATAGATTGCTGCTATTTCGAAAGTGGTTTTATGTTCGGATTTTTGAAAAAACGGCTGAAGGAAGCCATAACAAAGGTCTCCAAAAAAATCGAGAAAAAGCCAGCGGCGGAGGAGAAGGTAGAGAAGAAACTCGAAAAAAAGCCGAAAGTTGGCGTGGTCAAGCCGGTAAAGAAAGAAGAGAAGATGGAAGAGAGGATTGATACTGAAATTGAGGAGCGTATAGAAGACCTGAAAGAGCTCCGTGAAGAGATTCATGAAGAAGCGCTGCCAACGCTGGAGCCAGAGGAGGCAATCCGGGAGGAGATGGAGGCCTTTGAAGAGGTCAAGGAGCAGGAACTGAGGAAGGTCATCAAGAAAGAGGAGAAAGAGGTCAAGAAAAAGAGGGGCATTGTGGGGCTGATAAAGCTCGTGAAAGAGAAGAAGCTGACCGATAGCGATGTTGAAAAAATCCTGCAGGAGCTGCAGATTGCTTTGCTGGAGAACGATGTTGCATTGGAAGTCGCTGAAAAGATATGCGACGACGTCAAAAAGGAGCTGCTTGGCAAAAACGTGAAGCGCGGAAAGGTCGAATTCACGATAAAAAATGCGTTGCGAAAAGCCATGCTCGATGTTCTCTCACAGGAGAGATTCGACTTAGATGCAATGATAATGAAGAAGAAACCGTTCACTATAGTATTCTTCGGTTTCAACGGCACCGGAAAGACCAGCACAATTGCCAAGCTTGCCAGCAGGTACAAAAAATATTCGCCTGTTCTTGCGGCCGGCGATACGTTTCGCGCTGCGAGCATCGAGCAGCTCGAAGAGCATGCCAAACGCATAGGCGTGAAGGTGATAAAGCATGATTACAAGGCGGATTCCGCGGCAGTGATATATGATGCAAAGCGCCACGCAGAATCCACCGGTGCGGGCTTGGTCCTGGCAGACACAGCTGGCCGCAGCCACTCAAATGCAAACCTCATGGACGAATTGAAAAAAGTGGTTCGCGTGAACAAGCCGGATATGAAAATTCTGGTTTTGGACTCGCTGGCGGGCAATGACATCTACGACCAATCCAGGCTGTTCAACGATGCAGTCGGCGTGGACGCAATCATCCTGACAAAAGCAGACGTATACGAAAAAGGCGGTGCAGCATTGAGCGCTGCTTATACTATAAAAAAGCCTATCTTATTCATCGGCACCGGCCAGAACTACGAAGACCTCAAGGAATTCGACCCCGAAGAGATTGTTGACGGGTTGCTGGAGTAATGGCTTTTTATTTTTTCTCATGACATATTATATGAAAACTATGCCAATGACATTGCCAAAGCCTAGAAACGTAGATGAAATTGCGGACGCGCCTCTTCTTCTCGAAGGACGTTACGGCACGAGAGAGATGTGTGACATATGGGGGACAGATGCATTTACCTATAAAGCAATAATGGATGTTCAGCTGGTTGGTTTGGATTGCATTAATGAGTTGTATTCCGGCAGGATTCCACAAGAATATATTGAAGCATTGCGACTAACAGCCACCTTTCAATACGTGAATCCAGATGAGATAAGAAGGCAGGAAGCTAAAGGCGGCCATGACGTGATTGCTATCGCTACGGCATGGGGAAGGGCTGCTGATGAAATACAGCCCAGCGCATCTTCTTTGATAAATTTTCTCCGAACGAGCGCCGATAGCACTGAGACGGCAAAAGCCGTGCGATGTAGGGGGTCTCTGGAAGTATATGCAGAATCAATAGAAAATCTCCGGGATATCCTGCTTGAAAAGTCAATGGAATGGATTGACACTCATCATATGGATCAGACTCATCTTTATGACGCTTTGCCAACGGTTGCTGGTAGACCGCTTTCTTTCTATGCAGAAATGCTGCACTCCGGCACGGATTTTATCAAATATGTTCATGACCACTCTTTAATCGCGAAATGGGCTGATGCCACCGGCAATCACCATTCAGCCACTTCGGCCGGGATTGATGGCATCAAACTGCAAAAAGAGTACGCAAGGAAACTGAATCTTAGATACATGGTGGCCCCAGCACAAATCCCCGGAAGGGAGTTTAACGCAGACGTGATATACGCTCTTGCCAGGACGTCAGGTACAATTGCCAATCTGGCTACAAATATTGCCATGGGTTTCGGCGACGATGCCAATCTATACACAGATCTCGGCCCGAGGAGAAAGGGGTCGGGGGCAATGCCACATAAGGATGTTAAGGGAGGCAATCGTACTGTTGAAGAACAGGCGGAATCTGCAGCTCATGAGCTCAACGGCAAGGTAACGACCGCTTTGGGTACCATTAAATTTAGGTACGGTAGAGACCTCAGCGGCTCAGCTTCCGACCGTCTTGATATCGGCGCTTCCTTTAAGCTATGCGATCACGTTGCACGCAGAGTGGCTGGTGCAGTTTACAACCTAGGTCTCAACAAGGATCGAAGTCTCGAGAGAGTAATGAGAACGAACGGCATTGTTACGGCCGAGCGTGTCATGACGTATCTCGTTGATGCAGCAAAGGTTGATAATCCTATGCCCAGGGAAGAGGCTCATGATTTAATGGGCCAGCTTGCAACAACAGCATACGGTGAAAAACGTCCTTTTTACGAGGTATTATCAGGAAGTCCGGCTGTCACATCTCGTATAGATTCGAATACGTTGAGAGAACTGTCGGATCCCTTGACATTCATAGGTCAGAGTAAAGAGGTCATACGAGAAGCTTATGATAGATATCATGGTCAAAAAACATTTTCGGGGGTGCATTCAAATGGGTAGTGTTAAAGATTCAATAATGGATGATTCCCCAGCCGGCAGGCTTTATATTCCAGTCACAACCACGGATTTCGGAGAATTGGCATGGAGAGTCAAAGGCACATTTTCAGTGGGGGATCTTAAGGAACAGATACCTGATAGCACCATTCCAAACAAGGCTGAAGCTCTTACAATGACCGTAGCTACATTTTTTGAATATCTTGCAAACAGACATCCTGATATACCCACATGCTATTTGGGTTTGGTGGGCAATGATGGAAAACTAGCCACGGCACGCGATTTGTTTGATAAAGGTGAAACAACAAACATATTCGTTACGAGACTTGCTCATGTTCCTGAAAGTTATTCTGATGGCGATTTGACCGTATATCGACAGGCTCTGGCTTCAGGAGAGTTGCAATGCGGTGTTGCCGATGTCGAATCGATATTTAGAAAAGGATATCCATTGGGTTCGTCGACTTTTCAGAAAATTTTCGGGGCTGTAGGCATGGAACGAGAATATCTTATGCTCGCAACCTATGATGAGACTGTTAAAGGATTGGATGAAGTGCGCAGAAGAGTTAAAGAAAAAGGCATTGCTGCTTATCCAGAATTGAAAAAGATTTTGGCTGATTACGGTCTCGGAACAATGATACCAAATCCCGGCTTTGTTTTAAGAGCACCAGTCTTCGATAGCACATCAAAATTCGAGACAGCTGGCGACAGATTTATTAGCAAGGATGAGGAGAGACGATTTAGTGGATTGAACGATGAGGGCTATGAAAGATGGACGCAAGATATTTTCCCGCGAAGCGCGCAAGCACAGATAGATTTCACATCCGAGAGGGGTATTCTTAACATAGATGGAAAGGAAGAATGTGTTGCTTATAGACGTATGCCTGTTCTCACAGATTTCGCATGCAGCATAGATGAAAATAGGCTAATGCTAACATATAACTACAATGGTGTAGACTGGGCAATACCTTCCAATAAAGAAATACAACGAGGTATATTCAGGAAAGCAGGAATATACGCTGCGATAACCGAGGCTAAAGACCGGGCTAAAGGAGATGGCGATGTAAATAAATGGAGAGGGTATATATCTCGAATCTTGAGCGAGCGGGGTATTGACATTAGAGAAGTGGCGGAGTATTCATGCAAGCTCATGGGCTATGCAGTCGCAGAGGTCGCAAACCGCACATTAGGCAGAAATGTGTTCGATGCAGCGCCTCTTGACAGATGGGCCCCAGAATTCCTTCCTTATGCGAGTAGAGTAGAAATGCAGGCATGATTTTTACTTCCTCACAAACTCTCCCAGACGTTTCTGTATCCTGAGATTTTTCAGAATTTTGCTCTCGGCAATCCATCTCGACCTGGGAATCCAGAGTTTCGAGTAGATATAATTCAGTGCCGTTTCAAGATTTTCGAATCTTTTATGATTTTGCGACAGCGCTGCGCGCATGTTCTCGCGAACATTCCACACACCCAATGGCACATAACCAGGGTAGCTCTCCCTGAATATCACCACGCCTGCCTGCTCCCGCGATGAGTGCAGCTTCTCAGCAACCGCAACCCGCGCGGCATAATAGCATCCACCTATCGATGCATATTCCTTCCGGCCGAAATAGTTTTCATGGTCAGAGAACAGCAGTTCTTCTCGGCCGAGCACGTGGATGAATGCTTCCATGAATTCGTACTGCCATTCGGTCGGGAGCATCAGAACATAGTAGGTATTGCTGAAGCTGCTGTATTCGTACACACGGTAATCAGGAATCTTCTCAAACCCGCGAATCTCTTCCAACATTGGCTCGGATAATATGGTGTCAACTGCGGTTATGCTCCATCTTGTAGGCACCAGCTTGCGGTTGCGCTCAAATCCCATGCTGCCTACGCTGAACGCCTTTTGTATAGCTGACACCAGCAGGCCCCTGTCATAGAGCCACAGAACCGCTTCTCTTGCGAGCAAGTCAGTGTCATAATAGACCTTTTCCATGTGCGGCTCGTACTTGCTTTCATGCACAACCAGTGTCTTTAACGGGCCGCTCGGCCCTAACGGCTGGGTCTCTTCATGAAAAGCATAACCTCGTGGTTTTTTCGAAAATTCCGCCTCCATACCAACACTTTTTTTAGAAAGGGCAATATCCCTGAGCATCTGTGTCATCTTGTTTTCATCCGTTACGTGCGAAGCATACTTTCCGCGCACCAGCTGCAGCCGGAAATCAACAACATCCTCTATTCCACTCTGTCCGACCCACGATTCAGGTGTGTCGAGAATTGAAGTATCACCAATAGTTTCGGTCATCATGGGACCAATGAAAACACGGGGATATCCGGACTTACCAATAAAAACCGATGGCGGGCTCGACCCCTCCATCCGTTCCTTCATCTCCATGCTGCGAAAGCGCATCCTAGAAGTAAGCTTGTCGAGGTATCTGGATTTGCCTGCGAGCATGTGGTCACCCTAATTCTATCACCCGCGAAAAATATTTATAGAAAAAATTATTCCTTCTCCGGCACCACTATCTGGTCGTTTATGTCAACTGCGCTGCCCAGTATCCTTACCTTTTTTTCCAGATAAGCATTCGCCGTCAGCGCGCACAGGAAAGCATCATATTCATCCTTTGTTATTATGCGGTCGAGCTTTCTCTCGACAGTTATTTTATCAAGTGCGAGTATCTCCTCTGTGGCACGCGGAAACACCTCAATTACCTTGTATTTCTTCCTGAGCGTTTTTACGAGCTCCATCGCGCGCCTTACGAGCATCTGCATGGTCGGGAATTTTGGCGACAGGACACTGTATCCCTCGCTGCGCAGTTCATAATCACTAGGCCGCCACATACCATCCTTTGGCAGCGAGAACGGCGCGTCTATTGCTATCACCTTTGGTTTGTACTCTTCGATCACTCTCATTATTTCGATGTCAGTGTACACTTCTTTCACGATGGTATTGTCATTCAATACAGCAATTCCGCTGGGGTTTTTCGGCTTTCCTGCCAAGTCGATTCCTATCACGGACATGGTATCACAATAAGAATTGGTCCCTCCACAATAAAAACGTATCGTTAATAGGGAAGTTGATATACACCTAATTTTTCTGGTTGCACCCCAAATCTCGTCGCAGCCATTCTTAGATTTTGAGGTTCGTGAATGCCTTTATGCTCCTTGAGAAATGCAGAGTACCTAATAACCCCAAAACCATCCTCTTCCCCGATGCCCAATGAAGAAGCCATACACTTACACCGCTCGTAATCAGCTGCGTAGAGACAAGCCAGTGCACTTGTCATGCCAACAAACTCCGCGTCAGGCTCATCCGGTACTAGTCCGGATGTCTCAACTAACCTCTGAACAAATCGCGCCAACCCTTTCTCATCTAAACCACACACAGCAACCGAGGCATTGTTTTCCGGCTTTTTTACTATCATGACATCAACCATCGGTCTGACGCCGAATCCTGCTAAGAAATCCCTACCTGGTCTTCTTTGCACGGGGCCGAATTCAACCGAGTCATCGCCGTACATTTCAGATATTTTATATAATGGTGCAGCGAGGTAGCCCATGATGCCAAGAACACAAAGCTTTTCATATTTCCACAGTACAAGTTCTCCATCGCGGGTCGCGTCCATAATAACACCAAATTTACAATAGAATAATCACGCGAACATTTTAAAACCACTTTTAAACATTTCTGCACAGTTAATAACGTGAAAAAACATGCTTGATTCGCTGTCGAACAAGATAAAGGAAAGCCTGCACAGGCTGACGCGACTGGGCTCCGTGGACAAGGAAGCTGTGGAAGAATTAATAAGGGACATTCAGCGCTCGCTGCTCTCCGGTGACGTGGATGTCAAGCTTGTCTTCCAGCTCTGCGAAAACATAAGGAGCCGCGCCCTCGACAACATCCCTTCTGGCATGACGCGCAAGGAGCACGTCGTTAAAGTGGTATACGAAGAACTCACAAGGATTCTCGGTGAGGTCAAGCCAGAAATCGTGCTAAAGCCAAAAAAAATCTTGTTGATTGGATTGTTCGGTTCCGGCAAGACCAGCACAGCAGCCAAGCTGGCAAGATACTACCAGAAGCGCGGCCTTCGTCCGGCGCTGGTATGCTGCGACACAGTCAGGCCAGCTGCTTTCGAGCAAGTACAGCAGCTCGCAAATTCAATAGACATTCCATTCTATGGAGAAAAAGGCGAAAAAAACTCGGCGATTGTGCTGAAGAATTCATTGAAAAAAATCAAGACAGATATCATAATAGTTGATTCTTCTGGCCGCGACGCCCTGGACAAAGACCTGATAAACGAGATAAAGGAACTGAATGATATTCTAAAACCGGATGAAAAAATACTTGTTCTGCCAGCAGACATTGGCCAGGCAGCAAAACAGCAGGCAGAGGCATTCCAAAAAGCACTTAGTATAACCGATGTTATCGTCACGAAAATGGATGCGACTGCAAAGGGTGGTGGCGCGCTCACAGCCTGCTATGAAACAGGCGCTAAGGTCAAGTTTATTGCAATCGGTGAAACACCCAACGACTTAGAAGTATATGACCCGCCAAAATTCGTGGCCCGATTGATTGGTTTGCCAGACCTTGAGACCCTGCTGGAAAAAGCAAAGGCAGTGGGTGATGAGAAACTCGCTAAAAAAATCATAAAAGCGGATTTTGACCTGAACGATTTTTACCAGCAGATGGAGAGTATGCAGCAGGTAGGTCCACTTTCCAGCATAGCAGACATGCTTGGTATAGGCTCTCGCATATCGAAAGACGCACTGGCAGTCCAGCAGGAAAAAATCAAGAAGTGGAAGCACATACTCAATTCAATGACGCCGGCTGAGCGGGCAGACCCCGACATCATAGATCAGCAACGCGTGCGCAGGATAGCAAGAGGCTGCGGCTATAGCGAGTCAGACGTGCGCGAGCTCATGAACAACTACAACAAGACAAAGAAGATGATAAAACAGATAAGCCCCGGCAAGATGAGGCCGGGAGACATCAACAAGTTGATGAAAGGGTTCAGGTTCTAGGTTCCGGTTGCTTCAATTCTTCTATAAACCTTGCATAATCATGGTGCCTAAGTACGCACCTTGAATGCCCGTTCATTTCATAAAACCTGTCAACGACTTCATTTGCATGACCGATATGAGGTTCCACTCCATTTTCCCTTACATTTCCGAGGGTACCAGCACTTTCCAGCGAATAGGCACACAGCAGTATTTCTCCTCTTGCTCCAACACTGACACCATTTCGCATGTAAGCACACCATTTCCCATCAGAAGTAGTTCCCAAAGGAGGTACACCAGAGGATAAACTCAAGGTATCGATATCTCCTCTGAAAGTCCGGTCATGAAGCGCTCGCCCTATTTTTATTGGAACATTATAAACCAGTACAAAATCATCGCCACAGAACTCTTCCATCGGGCGAAGTTCCAGTTCGTCCCCGCACACTGGCCGCGTTATAGAAAGCTCATTTTGATTATGTCTTGAAACGACTGTGTTTATGGCAACTCTCCTAATAGAATACTCGCCCATTTGAAGGTATGTATCAGAAAACAATTTTCTTATAAAATCCAAATTCCCCATTACACAATCAAAGCTACCCCTCACGCCAGATAGCTTTTCATAGGTCTTTCTATTCAATGAATCAACATTTATAACCAGAGAAGCATTATGTTCTTTTAGATATTGCGCAATCTCCCTATCCAGCAAGCTTCCATTCGTAAATATATATGGCATCATTCCAGCTATGTCAGTTTCATAAATAATTCCTCTTAATCTATCATCCAATAGAGGCTCGCCTTCGCCAGCGACTACCGCCACTCTCGCGCCAAGTCCTCCGGATTCTCCCAGCAACGTTTTGATTTCAGCAGAGGATAGTGGGTCTCCATTATTATCATGCCTTTCAGAATTGCAGCATTTCGTACATCTGTAGTTGCATCTGTAAGGAAGATTAAGCATAAGATAATCAAAGCTTCTCAGACCACCCTCAATTTCCAGATATCTTGCCGAACCAGCCAATATTTTCATGCCTTAGAATTAGCTAGATATTCTTAAGAATTCAAGTGCCCAAATAACCCCAGAGAAATCCATATGAAACCTAAATTCAGGAAGATATGCCCTGTGTGCAGGTCCACAAACATCCACTTGTGGATGGGCGGAGATTTAGGCGTGAGATATCGCTGCGCCGAATGCGACTACGTTGGTCCTGTCGTGATAGAGGAAAAAATAAAGAAAATAAAGAAAAAACTAAAAAAAATCAAAGAAAAAACATGAAAATTCATAAGATTTTCCATAAAGTTCACTTTTTCTACCAAATTCCCTTAAAAAGTTGACCAAGTAAACGATAGCTTCTTAAATATTGCGGCACTCCTTAACATCGAATCATTCACACATATGCAAAAAAATTGCATATAAGTTGATTTTATGAAATATAATTGGAGAACTCTATACACTGCATTGGCGTTGGGAACCGCACTTGCAGTTTCTGCTCCGGCCATTTCAGAAAACAAAGCGGATGAAAAAACAAACATGAGTCAAACAGCCAAGCCGCCAGAAGATAATGCCAAAAAACCAGATGTACAGACGAATAAAAAAACCAGTCAGGACGTTTCGATTGAGCGCATCAAGCAGTACCGCGAGCAGAAGCACAAGAAGCAGCTTCCGTCACGTGGTGGTTATCGTCGTGTGCCTGCAAATGTGTCCGCATATACGCTACTGGAATGCGGGGATAATGCTGGCGTCACTGCTTCTGGAAAAATTGTGAGGAAAGGCGAGACCATAGCAGCTTCCAAACAGCTACCCTTTGGCACAGAAATATATATTCCCGAGTTCGACCCAGCCAGCCCTTTGTTCAGAGAACTGCCAGCAGACCTGCAAAAATATCTCGGTACCAGCGGCTATGATGGGTTTTTTACAGTAGAAGACAGGGGCGGTGCGATAAAAGGGAAGAAACTGGATGTTTACTTCGGTTCATCGAGAGTAGCAAAAAATCACGCGCTGAAATTTGGCAGAAGAAATCTGACTGCTTATGTCATAAAATAATGTTATCAAAAATAAATGTAAGACGACAATCTACGTATACGGCCTCTTATTCACTCTCATTCTTACTAGTTTCAATAATAGAGGAAAAGATCAAAAAGAGGGGAAACCCTCGGTTTCCCCTAATTCTACCCTTTCCTGAAAGAACCAATAGCAACCTCTAAATAATTTATTCTTATACTTTTTCTAAAAAGTTTAATCATGGATAAGTTATCCGACAAGAAAGAGCGTCTCATAAATTCCCTTATAAATGAAAGAGTTTTGAAAACAGACTTGGTCATAGCTGCATTCAGGAAAATACACCGCGAGAATTTTGTGCCTCCGGGAGTGAGAGAGTATTCATACATAGACGAACCGCTGCCAATCGGCGAGGGTCAGACCATCTCGCAGCCTCGCACAGTTGCTGCAATGACCGAGGCGCTGGATGCAAACCCCGGCCAGAAAATCCTGGAAATCGGGGCAGGCTCTGGCTATCAGGCCGCTATTTTGTCAGAAATCGTCGGTCCGAAGGGAAGAATAATCTCCACAGAGCACCTGGAAAAACTCGCGAGAACGGCTTCTGATAATCTGAGAAAAACTGGATATATGAATGTTAGCGTGGTCGAATGGGACGGCTCGCAGGGATATGAAAACGAAGCGCCATATGACAGGATAATTGTAACAGCAGCCGCACCTTCTCTACCCCAGCCACTAGTCAACCAGTTGAAAGAAGGCGGAAAGATGGTCATCCCTGTTGACGATGAGATGTTTTTGATTGAGAAAGATGATAATGGAAGGGTTAAGAAGACGCACCTGGGTTTTTATGCTTTTGTGCCCCTGATTGGAAAGCACGGATACAAGTTTTGATGAAAGCGGCTGACTTATCTTTCAGCAGCCAATTCTTCTAACAGGCTCTGCATGGTTTCGTTGTAGTCATTTCCATTGCCGCTAGGAGCTACCATGTATATCAGATTAGGATGAGAACCTATCCCGGACCTAACTTCTTCTGAAGTCCCTCTTATGAGACTGGCTATCAGAACATAAAATCTTGTGCTAGGGTGGTTCTCAATAGAAGACCTGACTTTTTCCCAGCAACTGCCGGGAGCATATAATGGGTTTATCACAACAATATCCGGCAATTGCTCATGAGGATAGTTGCATAAGCAGTCACCAGTAGATACAGTTATTCCTCTTTCTCGGAAGGTTTTGGCTACTGGAAAAGTCGCGTATCCTTTATGATGGTCGTAAAAACCTACCGATTTCCCCATAATATAAAAATAGAATGAAATCTTAAATAGCTGACTTGCTTCATTAAATTCATGATAGACATACACTGCCATCTGGAGTACATGGCCAATCCGGCTGCAGTAGTAGAAGAAGCAAAGAAGCGCGGCATGACAGCCATCGTAACCAGCGTGCCTGACCCGGCTGATGCTGACAAGATGTTCGAGCTGCATGAAAAATTCAGGCACTTTGTTTATCTCTCGCTCGGATTCCATCCCCACGAAGTTGCAAGGTATTCTGATAAACAGGTGGATGAGTATATAGAAAAAATAAGGAAAAACAAAGACAATCTTGTGGCTGTGGGTGAAGCCGGACTTGATTACAACGAGCCGAATCTGGATGAGAATAGAAAGGAAAAACAAAAAGCACGTTTCATCAGGTTCGTGAAACTCGCAGAGGAGCTGAATCTGCCCTTGGTTGTTCATATTCGTAATAATTCTGGAAACGAAAGCAGTGGGAACGCATACCATGACATTTTTGCAATACTCGAAAAACACAAACTGAAAGCTGTCGTGCTTCATTGCTTCTCAGGCAGCGAGACCGACCTCAAGACCGCGCTGGACCGCGGGTACTGGATATCCTTTGCGACAAACGTGTGCAAGACCAAAAAACACCCGCGGTTGGCCGCAAAGACGCCATTAGACAAAATGCTTCTGGAAACAGACGCGCCCTGGCTCGATCCCGAAACGCCTTTCGGTGCAAAGGATCTCACGAACAAGCCCTGGAAGATAGAAAAGTCGGCAGAAGTTATAGCAAATCTTCATGACACGACAAAAAAACACGTGTTGGACGTAACAACAAAGAACGCGAAGAAGGTCTTTGGGATATAAAATTTTACATTAGAGTAGATAAGCATGAACTTTTTTAGAGGAATTAGACGTACAAGCGAAGATTTTGTAGACGATCTTTTTTACGGTAAAGATGAAGATATATTTGCAAGGCACCATCGAAGAAGAGAATTCGAGCGAAGAAATTATGGGCTAAATAGGTTTTTGGTCCCTTTAGTACCTTTATTGTTTGCCTATGGACATATAAGGGATGCCATTAAAGATCCTGAGTATACACCAAAACAAAAAGCAGGGATATGTACACAGGCAATTGGCTGCGAACTAATGTTGGATGTAGTCAGAATCGGTGGTGTTTATTTGTTGTATAAATTAGCAGATCATTCGTTCTGAGAACTGCAAACTATTCAGTCCTATACCTCAGGAACCCGCCGATTCCGCCTAGCGCAAGGAATTGTTCGCCCTCGCGCGTGTCTGCAGAAACTATCGCCAATTTTGTCCTGTAGTTTTTCACCAGCTCTTCCAGCGCATCAATCGGTTCCTTCCCCTCTATTTTGAATTCCGCTTTCTCACTCACTATTATTGTATCAACTGCCCCAGTGTTCAATGTTTTCAATGTCTCATTCAATCCGTACACAACCATGCCGGCTGGTTTCTGCAGCTCTGTGAGAAATTTTTGCAGCAGGTTTTTTTCCTTGACAACCTCGGATTCGATTATCATGTCTTCACCGCGCTCCAGCGTTTCCTGCAGACCATAATCACCAGTGTAGCTTGTGTCGACCGTGCCCAGAATCTTCTTTTTTACATCAGCATGAAAAAAATCGCCTCTCAGGAATTCCTCCTTTGTTGGGCCAGGGCCTCCGATTAAAATGCCTAGGGTCTCCGGGTGCTCTGCAAAGGTCTTGTTCATCGCGTCAGCTACATGCTTGTACCAGTCATTCGTCAGGCCTTCGCGCACGCGCGCGAATCTGGCGCTGCTTTGACCGCCCGCGCGGGTCTTTCCCGGCACTATCGAGTCAAAGTGCGCGATGTTGTTTATCTTTTTTCCAACGAGCATAGCAATATCAGCCTCGCTCTTGTCCATGCAAACCAGGCCATATATCTCGCGCTCAGCAACCATCTCGCGCAGCGGCTCCATATCGAAGCGCTGGTCGCACCAGTACATCCGCACCTTTATCGGCTCAGGTGGTTCGATTGCATACAGCTCGATATCAGGCGCGCCCTCGCTCTCGGAAATATTACCGCAGAATATAGCCAGCCCGTTCGCAGGCGTGCCCTTATACAGTTGCAGATGCCTGATGATTTTGTCAAGAGCAGTCGTGACATTTTTGCGCACAGCTTTGGATTTTATATTTTCAGCCGTACTTTGTTCAGAGCGCAGCTGATTGACGACTTCATTCAAGCTGTAACCTTGCGGAACGTACACAGTAACGAGCTGGGTATGCCTGCCCTTTATCTTTTCTAAAAACTTCACCGTCTTCTTCAGCTGATACTTCTCCTTTTCGTGCATGCTATCGCCATTCCACTAATGAATAATAAGAATTATTCCATACCTTTAAATTTTTCACGTAACTCTTCAACCCGTTCATTCTTAAGTTCTGTCATTGTTAGTTTTATTTTGACAAGAAAATCCTCTGCCTTCGAAACCATATCCTCTGCAGATTCTTTTGTTAGAACGATGCTCTTTTCTGAACTTACATAGTATTGATTGTCTATTCGCTCTTCTTTCGCAAACGATATTATTCTGAACAAATCCGGTGTGTTGAACAATTTCTTAAGAAGAATTATGGAGCCAGAATGATTCTCACATTTTATTCCTACTTTGAACAGTAGCGCAGTCAATGAATTATACATCGTATAGTATGACATGGAGATTGAATTTTCATATAAGCTATGCTGCAATAATAATTTTGCGGATTTAAGGCAGTTATCGGCCTTCTCTATATAGGATTTGCATATCTCCTCAGAAGGCCCGACCAGTTCGAGCTTTCCCTCATTTTTGAGCTTACTCAAAAAACTTTGTTTTTTCATAGAATTCTTCAACCCCTCTAAGTATTACATGATTCTTTATTATCTCCTTTATTAATTGCGAATCAAGGTCGAAATCGCCTATCTTCACTCCAAGTTTTGAATGCACAGATTTAAGCTCTTCCTTAATTTTTCTGTCTCCTGTCTCTACATATATATCTATATCGCTGTCGTGTTTTGCCAAAAACTTGGCATAGCTTCCAAATAGAATGGTAAGATCATTGGTTTTCCTGAGAATGTCACCTATGATTATGTTCAATTCAGGGTATTTCTTCAAGAGCTTAATCATCTTATATCTTTCTGCATTGAAGACATAGTTTCTCGCTTGCAGGTTCTTTCTTATGAAGAAAACCTTGTTTCGGCCTTCCTTTCTGTAGTCCAGCACATTCTCTTTTACTAGCCTATTCAGCCTTCTTAGAACGGTTGAGTGAGATTCATTTAATTGCTTGGCTATGCTCCTGAGATGATTAGCATCCCTAATCAGGAGCAGGATGATTTCCGAATCCATATTGTCCCTATTTTGAACCATATGTACCATATTTGAACCAATAAATATATAAGCTTGTGAAAAATCGTCCAATGAGTAGAACAAAGGTTATTCGTCAAAGCCACTGGACATTCCCATAGAAATAACTATATCGTGATTTTTATATACCTTTCATGCAAGTTCCTGCTAAGTCAAACCGAGGTCGACTCAGTTTCTCAGCCTTTCTGAACTCTTTCTTGTACCAATCGCTTAAGTGTGTATTTATCTCTTGCGAGAGCAAGAGCTTCTTCTACTTCAAATTTATTGACAGCATAGCTAGTGTATGCATGGTGGTCGCCATGTAAAGTCCAATCATCGTCAGGCTCTACTTCGACTGCACCTATCTTATTTTCAATAATGTATAGGGCTGCTCTAGCTTCTTCCTCACTGCTAACAATCTCTGCAAGCAAAGGTGAAACCATTCTACTAAATTCAAGAAATTTATCGATGGATGCTGAATAAAACCCTGACTTATTAGATAAATATATTCGCAGATGTTCATCAATAAAATCACAATAATTAACTGGCATTTATATTCCCCCCAATGAATGTAGTATAACCTCAATTTTTATAAATCTTTCACCGACTTCGACTCCTCCGAATTGCTTCGCAAACCGTCTAACAAAATTTTAACGAAATTGCCGAAGAACTATTTTTGTTTAGGTTGGAAATCTTGGAACAATTCATTTTCTAATCCCCTTTGTCTCACAAGTTTCCATGCTCGACGGTCACCATGATTTAGTTCAGTCAAAGTTCTATATCCTCTATTAGCTACATGAATCATGATGTCTTCATTGTCCACATAATCATCTGGGTTTAATTCATGTGCTTCCAAAAGTCTATACACTCCATAAGCATCATATTTCATGTGAACTCTTTCTCCTGGCGACATCTTGCGAACCAAATCTATGGCATCGTATATGCTCAAATCTGTTCGGAACACTCTAGAGTGTCCTGCCCCGAACTCTAGGAGTTTTCCTAATTCTATTCCTTGATATTCATATGTCCTTACGACTTTTGCATTTGCCATAAATTTGATATATTTCCAACCTTTATAAACCTTCCGCCTTATTACTACTTCAAAGTTACTCTTCAGCAACCACGACAACAACGAATTTTCGGCGAGCCCCGAACTCGAAATTTTTGCCCCCGGCACGTTGCACTAAATTTTAGTTCTCATTTCATTCGGAAAAACTAACAGCGATTTACCGACTTCGCTCGGTTGCAGGTTTCTCCATCCAAATTTGGCTACGCCGAACTTCTCTTAATCGCATATGTTATCGTAAATGCCGGCGAGGGCATTAACTTATAAATTTAACTGAGAATGCTTTATAGAGTAAAATGCCAGAATATAAATTCAGACTAAGAGATGATATGCCCAGGGGCTTCAGAGAAAATAGAAGATATTCAGAACTACCCGCTGCTGTAGCATTCTTAGGACAATATGAAGGACAGACGTTTGAAAGTCTGGATGTCTTTCGGGCAGTTTTAGGACTATTTCCCGAGTACCTCTCTAAAGAACGTGTTCCAGAGAGTTCAGATAAAGCATTGAGGGCAGGACTGTTTTTAGAAGAGACAGAAATTGATAGTGTATTTAATGTGCTTACTAAAAGTAATGAAGGTGCAACATCTGAATGTTGGTTCGGTAGTTTTGGACCTGAGGATAAAATAACCGAATACTTTACTGCTCAAGGACAAGCTAGAAGAAGAGCTTCACTGGAAGACGATGCTTAATCGCATATGTTAGTTTCAATTGGCGAACTCGCTAAAATATAGCCAAATTTCTGCGAAATTTGAAGAATAATAACAAAAAGGCGGGCGTCTAGAATCTACGGGATGACTCTGGTCTTTGTATTTCCAAAGCAGAATGTAATCTAAAACCATGAAATAAGAACTCATCAATATGTGCGGATTTCATATGGTTCATATTTGCAACCAGATATGGACTAATATCATCTCTCATTCGATAATCTCCTTGCTCTGGTTGCGCATCAATCAGGGCATGACTTGCTAATTCCTCTAAGTATCCCTGAACCATTTCGGATTGCATTCTTGCATCGCCTGGAACCGCAGGATGTTTTGATAAAAATCTAGAAATCATATCTGCATTAACTGTTGGCGCACCATATTCTTGAGACCGACCATACGCAATCATAACTGCCATATCGTTATAACCAATGCTTGTTGGTGCGGTTTTTTCTTTTAGTTCATCTACCGCTAACCTTAAAGATGCTCTTAGTTGAATAGGTATTTCTTCCATTTTGATTAC
>Ga0315293_10002305_pt1 | contig 18430 bp, 16 predicted proteins | sample YL17G13_20_MG_FD_203071 | JGI IMG/M metagenome (GOLD analysis project Ga0315293, IMG submission 203071) | Sediment microbial communities from Yellowstone Lake, YNP, Wyoming, USA - YL17G13_20 | ecosystem: Environmental > Aquatic > Freshwater > Lake > Sediment | place: USA: Wyoming | collected... | reverse complement strand
TACCGAGACTTTCAGAGGCAGATGCTTGCTCAGCGCGGCGCTCAGCTGACCTGCAATAATATCCTCCAACCCATGCATATGGAACAGATAGTAGTAGCCGCCGCCGCTGATCACGGTGACCAACAGCAGGAACGCCAAAAGCAGTCTCAACCACCAGCGCATAGGTTATTTGACCCCGATCTTCTGGAGTATTCGCCGGGCAGCATCACCGCCTCTGCCGCCGGCCGGACCTACATCATCAATCACTGTGGACAAAAGTTCAGTGGACGCCCCCAGATTTAGTGCGCCCCGCATGTGAGAATAGAACTGTTGTTCGTATCCGTCCATAATCAGAAACGCAACACTGGCGATCTCTCGCTCAATCTTTCCGAGTCCGGGACGGCTCATCACCTTGCCATAACCCTCCATTATCATCCATTGGAACACTTCCGGCGCGCTGGACTCGATTCTCGCTCTCAGTGGTTCAAAAGCAGCTCCGTATATCTCTCGGCAAAGCGCTAAGCCGTCTGTATGGCGACTGCTTAACTCTTCGTCACCGACCGCTTCCAGAGAATGGTGCTGTCTGGTTACCGGTATTTCTCGATTCAGCAGATCCACCGCCAGCAGCATCCGCGGGAAGCCGAGAAAGAGATATGATTGAAGAACCACTTCATAGTGGCACTGCCTATCGATTGAATGCTTCTGCCCCAGCCTCAGGGCGGCGCTCATGGCGTCATCATCGGCTGTGGCAATCGATGCGGCAAACATGGCGAGCATGCGCGGCACGACAAACCGTTCAGGTGCAAGTGTGGCCATCTGCTCTCTAAGCATTTGGGCCGGTGTTCGGAAAGTCATGAACGGTAAATACGCACAACCGAAATCAGGTTGCAATGTGAATTTTCTAACGAAGTCGCTTGAGGCGAGATTCGAGACGTGTCACTTCCTGCTTGAGGTAGTCGAGGACTCGCGCCAGGGAGTCGGCCGATGGTCCCGCGTCATCGAACTGCTCCACATCGTAAAAAGGCCTGCTTGGTTCAATTTCTTTGCGACCTACTGTAACGCGTGTGCCGCGCATTTCAGCCTGGCGGATGAAAGACAACTCAATGGTGATGCCGGGTGCAGAGCGGCGCACAAGCGTCGCAAGCTGGCCGGCCGAAGTCAGTCTCTGGTTGTCATAGCCGATAATCAAATCCCCCTTTTGGAGACCGGCCGAAGCCGCCGGTGAACCCGGAACGATGAAAGTGGTCACTGCCCCCTGTGATATTGCGGCTGCAGCGCGTCCCGCCCCGCCGGCAAACTGAATGGGACTGGACAATTCAATCGGCGGAACAATTTCGATGTCGGCGGTCGACACGCCGATATACCCGGCGTGACGATCACCGTATCGACATACATAATCAACGACCTGCGGCAATTGATAGGCCGGTACCGCCACCGCTGCCCGCGACCCTTGTCCGATGCTGCCTACAATCAGGCCTAGCAAATCGCCCGATAAATCAAATACGCCGCCGCCAAAACTGCTGGCCGTGACGGGAACGGAGAACTGTAGTGTACCGTCGGGCCGGGCCCCGGCGCAAAATCCCATGGCCGGTGAGGCGCGAAGCCCATAGGCGTTCCCCATCGCCAAGACCATCTGTCCGGCGCACACTTGCCGACTCGAGAGTCTCGCCGGTACTCCCAATCGAACCGGCGTTTTGAGCACCGCCATGTCCGTAAAATAGTCCACACCCACAAGCTGAGCCGAAATCTGACGATTGTCGATCTCCACCACAATCCGGTCCTGCCCGACTACGCTGGACGCCGCCACAAGCACATGCCCCAGCGTGTCGAATATCAGACCCGACGACACAAGATTTTCGACGGTTTCGCCGCTGGTCCCTTCCATCGTTCGCGCTGCGACGCGATGGCTGCTCTCGATCGTGACGACCGAGCGGGACATCTCGAAAACCAGGTCATTGAACCCGGTCTCAAGTGAAGAAAGAGGGCGCTCGAGGCCGAACGCTGATGATGAATAAAAAACCGCCCAGACCAAAACCAGTACACTGTTCCGAGCGGCTCTTGAGAAATACTTTAGCATTTTAGTATACCGATCGTGTCTCCTTCGCTTGAACTGCGCCGGTCGGTTCATAGGTTCGAAGCACCGGTCGAATGCGCAGACCGGATAAATCGAGACGCCCGTCGCTGTATGGCACAACGAAATGCACGATGATTCTGGGCTCAGGATCGGCAAAACCGGCGGCGCTGGTCAACATGCCGGAGACACGATTCACACGTTCCGCTTGAACAAACTGTGATCGGAACGACCAGTTCGAACTGACGCTCGTGGTTAAATCGCGATTCGGCTCCGGCTGAACGGTTAGGTAGGAATTGTCCAGCGACGCTTGATGCCCGGTTGCTATCGGCGATACATCGTCGCGCTGCAAGTACTCGCTGCCGACAAACGCCAGGATGGCAACCATTAAAACGGCGGCGACCGGGACCAAGCGAGGCCAACTAAACACCGGCGCGCGTCGTGGCAGATAGGCCTTCGCTCGCGTCTCGCTGAACCGCTCCCGAGCGATCCTATCCAGCAATTTGGCATTGAAGTCCGCCGAAAGCGCCGGCGCCCGCAGCGAGCCGGTCGCAGCAAACATGGCGCGTACTGCTGCTTCTTCTCTTCGACACAAGGCACAGCCCGCCAGGTGCTCGCGTAACGCCAGCAGATCGCGACCGACTAATTCGTCCCTACAATAAGCTGACAGGCAGGAGCGTGCCTTTTGACAACGCATGATGTTCCTCCAGTCTTGGTGTTAGTTTGTCACGAAGTATCAAGCGGGCCCGATTCACGCGGGACTTAACGGTTCCCAGCGGCACATTGAGCGCCGCCGCCACCTCTTCGTACGGCATTTCCTGAACGTCACGAAGTATAAACGCCGTCCGGTATTTTTCCGGCAATTCCTTGATAGCGGCGTCAAGCGCCTGGGGCAGACGGCTGGGCAGCTTCATTTCGACAGCGAACTCTGCTTCATGCCCCTGCATTTCAGTTATATCGAAAAACTTGAACTTCCGGTACCGCCGCAACTGGTTGCGGGCGAGGTTCAGCGCAATCGTGTAAATCCAGGTTGAAAAACAGTGCTGGAAATTGAACGATTGGCGATGCTGGTAGACGCGAACAAAGGTCTCCTGTACAATATCTTCCGCCTCTTCCGATGACGACAGCATCCGGCCGATGACATTCATGAGACGGTCTTTGTAACGATCGACCATCGTGTTGAAAGCGACCATGTCACCTCGCTGGATCGCCTTCATCAAATCGTAGTCGATATCCTTCTCGGTCTCTTTGGCCATGATATAACCCTTGATCACTGGTTCTTTACAATAGTACTAATAACGTCCCGAAAAGTTCCTATTTATCTGCGTTCGTTCAGTCTCCGTACTAATCTCTACCACAATCAATTACGGAAAGCATCGCTCGCCTGCCAACGGGATTTGAAGCCAAAATCACGAAACAAGAGTGCCGGCACCGGATCAAAATCCATGCTGACCAATATGTCATTGTGTAACAATAGCTTAACGAACAAACAGGTTCCCCCAGGCCGATCGCGACAGAAGGAAGCTGGCGACGGCAAAAATCAGGGCTGGAATTGCCATCAGCCGGTAGACTTTGCCGAGATTCGCCCCGAAATGACTTGTTGAAAGAACGAGGCAAAGATGTGTCGGCGACAAGAGCATCCCCAAGTACCCGGCTAAATAACCAAGGAGGATATTCCCCGGCATTACTGTTGGCTGATACAGGAACCCGGCCAGGAGTGCGTAGCCCATGCCTATGTAGGCGGCCACCATGCCGGTTAGAAATCCGAGTGTGAAGCAGACTAATATAATCAGAGCCCAGGGAGGAAAGTGCATCGCTTGTGCAAAAGTCGGCACCGACTTTATGGCCCCGGACAGCTCAAGCACGGATTGAAAGGACATGATTCCAAAGACAACTAGCGTGAGACGATACGACAATCCTTTTTTGATAGACTGTACGAGAACTGGTATCCCCGGACGGGATACCAGCACCAGCGCCGTCAGAGCAAGTAGAAGGCTGAACACCAGGTTTAAGCCAAAGACTCCGTACAAAAGAATGGCTCCCACAATCGGCCACAACGATTTCAGAATATCGGCCAGCGCGCCTCCACTCCCGACGGCGGTTCCGGGGGTGCGGTCTATCCGTCGTGACAGAAACAGTATTCCCATAATTAGCATGAAGATCGACAGCGGAAACTGCAGCAATGCAACTCGCGCCATCGGCATTCCGGTTACGGCTTCGGTGAGAATCACTCCCGGGTAGATAGGCCAGAACGGTTCCGCTAGATGCCGGAACCAGTAGTTGGTGGCGGTCCTGAATTCGGGTGAGTACTTTGGCTTGGCAAGCAACGACCCCACTAACGGTGCGGAGAGGAGCGCCCCTCCGGGCATCGGCATCAACCCGATCAGAAAGGGCAACACGGCAACCGCCGTGCGTGTACCGCCGTACAAGCGACTGCAGGCGCTTGAGAGTCGTCCCAGATGCCCCAGTTCGCCGAGCAGCGCTCCAAGAATTGTCACGAGGACAATCACGCCTGTGAGCGATAGAAACCGCGCCGACTTCAGCAATTGCCAATACCCATCGAGAAGCGAGGGCAGCGGAACCCGGTACAGCGCGGCCGCCAGCAGCCCGGCCGCAAAAAGGGTCAGGCCTACCGGCGCTTTGTACCGGAGCGCTAGCACAATGGCTGCGATTACGATAGCCAGCTTGACAATTTCCATCGCGCCAAGAAAGCGGTTGCGCCTGACTCAGTCAATGCCGATGCGACAGATTATTGTTGCGTCGGCAACCGCTCTGCGCCACTATGTGCCGCACTTGGCCAATGGAAAGGACTCAGCTCGGTTGAAAGCTCTCATTTCGATAAACGGTAAACTGGTAACTCGCGACAAAGCTCGGCTGTCAGTGTTTGATAACTCGATCCTGTATGCTGAAGGATTGTTTGAAACGTTGCTGGCGGTGGAGAATCGTCTTGTTTTCAAGCCGCTCCATCTGAAGCGACTGCGGTCAGGGGCAAAGGCCATCGGCATGAAACTGCCGGTAAGCTTGAGAACGATTGGTGAATGGACTCAGGATACGGCTGCAAAGCACCCGGCTCGCGTCAAGAAGGTTCGATTGACGGTCACCAGCGGCGAATCAGCCCGATGGGTCGGCCGACAAGGGAAACCGCAGGTGGTCGTTATCACGGTGTCACACACGGTGCCGGAGCGTCCATTTCGTCTCTTTGTTTCCCCTTTGCGCGTCGACCAGGATTCAACTCTTCGCCGGATCAAGACGATCTCTTATGTTCTTCAGGCGGCCGCCCTTAAGCAGGCTGTAGAGCGTGGTTTCGACGACGCCCTACTCCTAAATGAGAAAGAACAGGTCGCAGAAACAACTTCCGCCAACATATTCTGGGTTACACGGGGTCGGATATTCACGCCGCCCTTGTCCGCCGGGTGCCTGGAAGGTGTGACCCGAAGCTTGGTAATGAGACAGGCGGCAAGACTTGGCTTCCACTTGGCTGAACGGGATGTTGACTTGGACCGGATAGCCGCGGCTGACGAAATCTTTCTCTCAAGTTCACTCAAACTGGTGCTGGCTGTGTCTGAGATTTCCCACGGCCGTCACCGCTACCGTTTTCGACCCGGTCCGATTACCGCGGCTCTTCGTGAGCATTTTATATCTCTGGCCGGGCTGTGAGACCGGCGGCAAAAGCCCAACCGACGCCGACCTTCAGACCGCCTGTTTTAATTTGACTCTCCGCTCCGATACCCTCTATTCTCCGTGTGACCTAATGCGGAGATCAGTAAGGCTATGATAAATTCAAAATGGCTTCGGACTGCAGCTATGGCCCTCGCCTTCCTGCTGGCTGGGGGGCAGGTGGCAAGCGGTCAGACCACACCGCCGGCAACCCAAAAGCAGAACCGTCACCGCGGACCGACGGCATCGTTCTATGATGTTCCGCCCCGTTTCCTGATTGATATCCCGACCGCCGGCACTTTGCCCCGCGGCTATTTCGGGATCGGCCTCCGCTTGTATTCTTACGGCGGTGCAATTGCATACACCGATATCGGAATATCCAATCGATTCCTGCTGGGCATATCATTCGGCGCCGACAGCACGCTCGGCGCGGTAGAGCCGAGATGGAATCCTGACATGGAATTCAATGTCAAGTTTCGTCTAGTCGATGAATTGGAGTTCTTTCCGGCGATTTCAGTCGGCTACAATTCTCAAGGGGATGGCCATTACGACAAGCGGTATAAACGGTATGCGTATAAGTCAAAAGGCTTCTATGCGGTTGCCAGCCGTAGCTTCTACTTTTACAAGTGGACATCGGGCTGGCACGGCGGTGTGAATTACTCTACTGAAAACAGTCGTGACAAGAACGGCAATATCAGTCTGTTTGTCGGTTTCGATGCCACCTTCAACTATGACCTGGCGTTTCTTATGGAGTACGATTTCGCACTCAATGACAATGAAGGTACTGTGCCGATGGGTTACCCGTACAACTACTCCGGTAAAGGTCGCGGCTATCTGAACGCGTCGCTGAAATGGCTCTTCACCGACAATCTTGAAATGGAGTTGATACTCAAGGACTTGCTGGTGAATCGGCACGAGTCCAAAATGGTCTCACGCGAAGTGCGGTTCCAGTATATCGACCATTTCTGATTAAGGCGCGCTCCGGGAGGGCTCAGAGTCCGAACTTACGCCATCGACCAATCACCATCGCCGCGAAATCACCGACGGTTGCGATGACTCTCTCGCGATACGCTTTAGCTTTTGAAATATCATAGTTCGGATACCCCTCTCCTTCTTTGTACAGCAGAATCGAACCGGGAATCGGATAGATGTCCGCGCCCGGCTGTATGCAATAGGCAAGCTCGGGACGATAGTCGGACTGTCCGCCAAGCGCCGGATCAATCGACTGCACTAACGCGGTTTCATCGGTACCCGCATGACCTCCCACATGACCAAAGAACTCTTTCGTCATCTCCCCACATAATTCCCACCAATGGATCACGGCGATATTCGCCTTGTGCCTGCGGTGGAACTCCATTGCTGCGGTCTTGAGCATCGCGTTGTTCCCGCCATGACCGTTGAGTAGAATAACATGGTGAAAACCGATATCGGCAAACGAATTGAGAATATCGGAGATGAAACTCTGGTAGGTCGGTTCGGTAATTGTAATGCCGCCGCTATATCGATAGAGCGAGCGAGTGACGCCGTAATTCAGAGTGGGGGCAACCAGAGCGTTGAGGCGTTCAGCTATGCCATTAGCGATCATCTCAGGAATTAGATTATCCGTCCCCAGACAAGCGGCGCCGTGAGCTTCCACCGTTCCGACCGGAAATACGACGGTGTCAATCTGCGACGGAACCAGACTGCTGACGGTCATCCAGTTGAGATTTTGCAGGTGACGTTCCATGAACCCTAAAGACGCGCCAGTATCCGCTCTATCACGACTTCCGTCTCATGGGCGGTGAACTCGTCCCCCTCGAAACGGTACTGATTGATATCACGGGCCATCAACTCAAGATACTCGGATGATTCCACCGCATACCAGATTTCAAGCTCAGACCAGGACAGCTTTCTTTCAGAGAAGGCGTCGGCGACCTGGGAGTAGATCGAGGAGGATTTCCAGTCGAACTGGGCAAGGTCTATCTGGTAACTTCCGGACATGCCGATCGTGTAATACCGTCCCTCCGGCGTGGGACCAAACACGGCATCCGACTCCTTGAGCATCTTAATGGCAGTTTTCATCATGTCGGGGGTGATCGTCGGCGTACGGCTGCCGATCACCAGCACATTCTTGTATCCGGCGGCGAAACAATCGGTAAATGCCCGACTCATACGGAATCCCCAGCCTTCGCGGTCCTGCTCGAATTGGGCGAATCGTTCGTGCAAGCCTTCCAGACGCTTGCCGTCGAGTTTCTTCTCGAGATAATCCAGCGCCGTTCTCACCAGACGCTTTCTATCGGGATCATCAATATGGTACAGCCGCGTGTCGGCTGCGGCAACCTCGAGCGCATTGGCCACTGTATCCGTGATGAAGGCCTGATGCAGAAATCGAAGGTCATCCCCTTTGATTATCCCTAAGTCCATGCAGGACCCGTCTTCAGTCGGCTCTTGCACGCACACTGCTATAACTGTATCACACTTTTTTCGAACAGACATAACTACAGAATCGTGTTACTCTCGCAGGAATATATAGGCGGCAGTGGGGGTCGTCAAGCGGGGCAACCGATTTTCCGCTTTTTTTTCAACCGATATTCTGCAGCGATGGGAATAGGTCAAGCAGCCATGTTGAGATGCGTTGCAGCAGATCAAAGAAGATAAGCACGCCAACCATCATCAGTAGACCGCCGGATATCATCTCGACGGCACGGAAATGACGTTTTACAAATCCAAAAGTCCCGATCAAGTATGTGAACAATACGGCCGTGAGAATGAACGGTATGCCGAGACCGGCTGAATAGAACGCCAGCAGAATAATCCCGTGGTTCACACCGCCTCCTTGCTGTGCAGCCAGGGTCAGAATTGACCCCAGAATCGGACCAATACAAGGTGTCCAGCCGAACGCAAAAGCGATACCAATGAAGAATGCACCCAGTATCCCTTTCTTTTTCCGCTGATCAAGATGGAACCGCTTTTCATAGTTAAGCGCGTTAATGCGGAACACTCCCGCCACATGCAGACCGAAAAGAAAGACGACTACGCCGGCGACCCGGTTGAATAGCGTCAAGTGCGCCTTCAGCCACCGCCCGATTTCGCTCGCTCCGGCTCCAAGAAGAATAAAAACGCATGAAAAACCAAAAACGAAGAACAACGTATTGAGCACCAATTTGCCGTACCGCGACCCGGCCTTTTCTCGGTTAGTCAACTCCTCGATTGACATTCCGGAGATAAAGGACAGGTAACCGGGGATCAACGGCAGAACGCACGGGGAAAGAAACGACAACAGCCCGGCCAGGATAGCGGCGGAAATCTCGACTGACGGTTGCTCAAACATGTTCTCTGAACCTCTTCCGGCAGTACATAATGTAGGAGGCAGATTGGCTGACGTTAGCTCTCACGTCGCCGTTGGTGCCGAGCGACAATCTCGCCCTTGATAAGCTGAAGCAGTTTATCGGGATTTATCTTGGACACAATCTTGTCGGCGATTCGCTCCCCCAACTCCTTAGCCAGTTGTTTGCTGAACATCGCCACCTGTTGCGGCGTCACATTTTCCAACGTCTCCTCCCAGGCCAAACCCTGCTTTGAAGTCGTTGGTGAATCCGGAGCTTCATTGACCAAACCGGACTCCGGCTCTGCGGATTTCAGTACCTCGATCTCCCGCTTGAATTCATCGATGAACTTCTCGACATCGGCTCCCCGATTGGTCGCCGACGTCGGCTCGGATACCGATTTACTTTCGACCTTTGACGAGGGTCCAGGCGTGTGCGGGTCGAGCATTGACGAGGTCGCGGCAAAATTCAGTTTCTGCGACTCCGCGTTCATTACCGAAGGTGTCGGCGACGAGGGCGGCGGCTTCTGCCCGTTGTACTCCTCCCTCATCGAGTTGACAAACCAATCGTAGTCGTGCTGCTGATCCTGGCGCTGGACTTTGAAAGCGTCAGGGTCGCTCAAGCCGTATTGATCGGACATGATCTCAAGCTTGCTGGTGCCTGAGACCGCCTTTTGATTCTGAGGCGCTGCGACTTTCCCGGTCTTACGCATGATGTCCGTTTGGTCTTCATTGATCATCAAGGTTTCGACCCGATGCGAATCATTAAGTTCCGCTTGTTCCTGCTCATCATGCCCGATCTGTGTCGAGCGGCTTACGGTTGTCGGTGTCGGAACTTTGATCCCTGTGGAGGTTTGCCCCAATACTTCGGAGTCGGTGACATCGAGGTGGTCCAGACCAAGGGCGGCATCCAGGAATTCATCATCTATGGAAGCCGGACCGGCCTTGATTGCGCCCGCTGATTTTGTCTCACCGAAACCGGAGAATGTCTTCACCTTCTGCAGGAAATCGCGTGGATCGACCGGTCTCGAAACAATCACTTCCGGAGGGAATGGCAGGTCGATCGGCTCGACCGGCTCAAATAGCACCAAAGGAATCGACGAAGTCTTGGCGTCGCCGCGAAGCTTATCGTAAAACGGCGTCTGGTCCGCCGACTTAAGGTCGGCGCCAAGCACAATCAGGTCCGGTCGGGCATACTGAAGGACCTCTTTGGCCTTCTCTCCCGTAGAAACCGCAATGACTTCATATCCGTTCTGGCGGAGCACCGACTCTGCCACCCCCCGAACCGCGTCGGCCCCTTCGATTATGAGAACCCGCTTGCGCATGGCTACCGGCTGCTCTCTCGTTCTTTCTTGCTGCCGCCCAACTGAACCGAGGCCTCTTCGAGAAATTTCCGGTCAGCCCGGCTAAGGTTTTCTATTCCGACTTCGTTTATCTTGTCCAAGATCGAGTCAACTCGCTTCATGATCTCTTGCGCTGCCTGCCTCTTTTTTTCCAGTTTAGCCTCTTGCAGCCGGTAACGCAAGGTTTTTAGTTTTCGCCCTATCCGTGTCCATCGCCAATCGAGTTTGATATATGCCAGCCCACACAGCGCCCCGCCGAGATGCGCCATATGGGCAACCTGCGGTCCTCCAAAGAAAAAGCCGAGAATCATGAAAGCCGGAACCGCCCACTTCACTTTCACTGGAAACAGAAAATAGATATACAGGTAGCGCCGGGGAAACATAAGCCAGTACGCTACCATAACGCCATAGATAGCAGCCGAAGCGCCTATCGTTATGACCAATTGCGTCGGGAAAACGGCCAACGTGAGGGCCGCGCCGGCAAGACCACATAGCACATAGAATCTCCCGAATGATCTCGTCCCCCAGGTGTACTCAATCTCAGTCCCGAACATCCAGAGCGTAAACATGTTGAAAAACAGGTGCCAGAACCCACCGTGCAGTAGCATGTAGGTGACCACCTGGTAGAAGTAATTAGGAAATTGACCGAGAAACAGGGCGGGCGTGAGCCCGAACAGCTCGGTCAAACGGGGATAGAAATACTGGGCAGCAAAAATCAAGATGTTGGATATTAGGATCGCCTTAATGAATGGCGCAGGTCGCCCCGGCCCGAGGCTCGGCGTCGACTCGGCATATCCGCTGTTGTTGTATTGCCTCATGTCTGACTCATTATCGGTCAAACCTCAACTCTTTTTATGCCAACCGTACCGGTGACTTGCCTGCTCTCGGTCATCAACTGCAGTCGGAATCGTCGGCAGAGCCGGCCTTTGACCCACGCTTGACCTCCACCGGAGGACGGCACGTCCGGCTCATTCATGTCGGTACACCCAGCCGAGGCAAGAGTCTGCTGGATACAAACCACCAGATGATCCCTAAACCGACCAAACCGAGTAGATCAGTCCAAGCCACGGTAGTCCTCAATCAGACCATATTCCAATCTAAACGGCCCGGATTCACGCTCCGAGCCATTACCGCTAACTTCGGTCTCTCCGCCTATACAGAAAGTCGCTCCCGATAGCGCCGGAGCCCGCTGCATTGGCTCTATGACAGCGCTTTCTCGATCCGAGCCAGGAGCTGGGCCTTAGGTATGGCACCGATCACCTGATCAACCACCTGACCGTTCTTGAAAAACAGCAGTGACGGAATCGACATAATGTTGTACTTCCCGGAAGTCTTGTTATTATTGTCTACATCCAACTTGGCGATCTTGACTTTATCCCCCATGTCCCGTGCTACTTCCTCCAGGATCGGCGCAATCATCTTGCACGGTCCGCACCAGGTGGCCCAGAAATCAACCACGACCGGTCGATCGGATTGCAGCACTTCCGTCTCAAAAGTTGCATCAGTAATGTCAACAGGTTTGCTCACAAACATTCCTCCATATGCGTATAACTCATTTCACTGCCTTCTAACAATCCAGAGGCCAATCGGTTCCGTATCGCCGACCATCGTTGGATTGCTGCCTGGATCAAACATATATACGGTAGCGCTTGGGGAAAATCAAATCAGAATCGTGCCACTCTTTACCGAAGGCCGGTGTTGCCCTGCATCTCATTCAAGTGAATACCTCGGTGATCGATGCGACCTTCATGCGGGGGACGACGAAATGATCTGACTTGGTCTGCAAAAGCTTCCAGCCGCGTATCTTCAGCCGTATCCTGTAACCCTTCGTAGGAGATATTCAGCCAGGGAACCCGTCCCAGATCATTGGACAGCTTTCGCGACAGCGACGATACTACGGTGCCGGGCATGCAGTTGAAAGGCATAGCATTAACGATTCCGGCAGCGCCGTTCTGCACCATCTCTATCGCTTTCCCGACTGAGAGTACCGCCTCCCCCTTGACTTCCAACGCCATGTATGCCGACGCTCTCTTGAGAACTGAGCTGACCGATTCGTCATCAGGTATCGGGAAGTGGGCCGCAAACGCACGGAATATCCGGTGCTCCTGTCGGTGCTGCACCAGAATTTGCAGGTGCGCGGCAAGCCAGCTTCTGAATTGACGATTTGACCAGGAGTCGCGGCGGTAAGTCCATGACGTGTACAGCGGCCATTCGGAGAAAGTCGCCAGTCGTACTTCCAGCCCCAGCTTCTCCAGTTTTGTAATGAGCTGATTGTTTGAGAACCGGTTGTTGCGAAGATATATTTCTCCCACGACGCCGACTAACGGCAATTTGCAGCCTTTTCTCGCAATCGCCGCAAACTCCTGCCCGGCCGAAGCCGCAAACTCCGATATTGATTCGTCCTTCAGAACCGCATGACGGAGCTCCTGCAAATAGTGGGCATAGAGCCTCTCCGATTCCCCGGGCATACATTCATACGGGCGACTGCAATGCAGCGCCTTTTGAAGACAGTCGATGAACACTATTGCGCGCCACGCCAGCGAACGGAAGGAGGTCCCTTCAAGCCCGAACTGGGCGTAACCGTCGCGCGAGTTTGGGGAATAGATTGGCACGTCGCGATACCCTAGATCGTCAAGTACAAGACGATGGAACTGACTATATAGCCCAAATCGGCAAGGTCCGTCGGCCCCCGGCATGAAGAACACGCCTCTCGTCCGATCAAAATCCGCGCTCCTGAGCTTCTTCACCATGTCACCGGTGGTAACGATGCAGGGGAAGCATTCCTTGCCGGACGTAAACTTCTTCCCGTATTCGAGCGTGGCCTGGTCCGGCCCGTCCATCACCTCCGCATTCAGACCATGTCGTTCAAATGCAGCCTGCATGGCATAAGCGTGGTCGCACATATTTGGGATATATATCCTACGCTCGAACGGGCGGTAAGCATCGACCGCAACCGTGAATCCCGATGCCGGGGGTCGAAATTCATAAAACCTGAGCGAATCGACAAACGCCTCACACCGCGTGATCAAGCCGGCGTCGGCCGAGTGTTCGTCGATCTCCAACTGAAGGTGCGGCTTGCCGGCCATCGCCTTTCTGAAGAAGTGCAGTATGAATGAGTCAGGGCCGCACCCAAATGAGGTCATGTACACTGCAAATAGATTCGGATGCCTGCGGATATAGTCAGCCGCCTGCAAAATGCGGCGCCCGTACCGCCAGTACATATCACTGAAACTCTTGTCGGCATCCTGGATCGGTAAGAAATCAAGTGGTATCACTTTGAGCCCCAAGCGGCGAATCTTCTCCGGAATCTCAAGCGACAGGCGCCGATCAAGACCATTGTACGGCCGGCTTATGATCACAATGGCCTTTTCATCTGGAGCGAGCTCCTCCAGAGCGCGCTGCCCCTCCGCCATCTGTGCCTTCCGGTAACCCTTGAACGCTTCGAGACCGTGCCCGATACCCCGTTTCAACTGCCGGTCAGTGAGATTCAGCTGAACCGCCAACTCCCGCAACGAGCGGTGCAGCTTCTCAGAATCATCGCTAAAGTTGATGGGTGTTGATATAAGCTTAACACCGGCCGATGCGAAATCGAATCGGGCCGCGATCGAGGAGCCGGCATTCTGAACGTACGGACACACATACGCTTCTCTGTCCCCGCTTCCCACTTCGCCAGCCACTTTAATTAGCGACGGTAAGAATATGACATCCAACTGCTTAGCGAGCAGGTTGGCTATGTGCCCGTACACTAACTTGATTGGATAACAGGTTTCGGCGCTGAACAGTTCGAGCGCCCGCTCCACCGTCCGCTGACTCGTCACATCCGACAATACTACTTCAAAGTCCAGAGATTCCAGGAATGCCCGCCAAAACGGAAAATAGTCGAAGAAGTGCAGCACGCGAGGAATCCCGATCCGCCCACGCACCCGATGGGGTTTGGAGAATTCGACATATCTCTGGTACAAAAACCGTTGGCGAAGACCAAAGTAGTCGGGCGGAAGCCTTCTTTCGATCTGACCGTCGACCTCGAATTTCTCACACCGAGCGCCATAGTATAGGGTCTTCTCCCCTTCGATTTCCACTTGGTGAATTTCGCATTGATTGGAGCAATCCTGGCACGGGATACTGGATAGGTTGTATTTCCGCTTGTAAAGGTCAAACCCCTTGAATGTCGTCTTGAAACCCTCCTCGCGTACTGTCTCCATCGCGAGAATGGCCGCCCCTATCGCGCCGGTGACATCGTGATGTGGCGGGACAGTGACCTTTTTCCCAATGAACTTCTCGAACGCAGCTACCACTCCCCTATTCCACGCCACGCCTCCCTGGAAAAAGACATTGTCCCCTATCTTCCTGTCCCCTACCACCTTCGTGAGATAGTTGCTTGCTATTGAGTAAGCGAGCCCGGCTATCAAATCCTCTTTCTTTGCTCCTGAGCGCTGATGCGCAACAAGGTCGGACTCCATAAAAACGGTACATCGCTCCCCACAGCCAACCGGGCACGCCGCTGCCAGAGCCTTATCGCCAAATTCACGCTCAATATTGATATTGAGCTTTTCCGCTTGTTCCTGGAGAAATGAACCGGTGCCTGCGGCACACGCCTTGTTCATCTCAAAATCTATCACCGCTCGGTTTTCAAGAGAGATGTACTTTGAATCCTGGCCGCCTATCTCAAAAATTGTATCTACTTCCGGATCGATATTGATCGCAGCTGTAGCTTGAGCCGTAATCTCATTTCTGACAATGTCTGCTCCGACATAGTCGGCGGTCAAATATCGCCCCGAACCGGTTGTGCCGGCCGCTATGACCTGCACCTTGTTGCCAACTTCCAGCCCAATTTCGGCCAGTCCTCTTCTGACTGCCTCTATTGGACGCCCTTCGGTCATCAGGTAGCGCCGGGCGATCACTCGCTGATTCCGATCAATCAGCACGACATTGGTGGACAGCGAGCCGACATCGACCCCAAGAAACACTTCTGTCTGATCGATATCCTGCGGCGAAGGTTGAGTCGTAACGTCGTAGAATTTGGAGCTCGGGAAATCAAATGTTAGCGCCTCCCTGCTTGATTCCGCTGCTTTTCGGTACTTGAGGTAGGCATCGATGCGCGATGGATCGAACGTCTTCACGATTGACTTCGATTCCTTCGCCAGAATCGCCGCACCCAACGCCCCCATGACATTGAAATACTCGGGGACAATCAACTCACCCTCGGACAACCCGAGGATCTCAGTGAAAGCCCGCACCATCCCGGGGTTAGCCGCCACGCCTCCTTCAAACGCGATCGGCGGATCAAACCGCTTTCCTCGAGCGATCGCGCTCTTGAAATTCCTTGCGACCGCAAAGCAGAGTCCCGCTACGATGTCGTAGTCCGGCGTAGCGATCTGCTGAAGATGAATCATGTCCGACTTGGCGAATACCGAGCAACGCCCTGCAATTCTCGGCGGACGCGCCGACTTGAGCGCCAGCTCGCCGAACTCCTTTTCGATTGACAGGTTCAGTCGGGAAGCTTGTTGATCCAGAAACGACCCGGTGCCGGCCGCGCATTGCGCATTCATGGCGAAATCAACCACCGTCTGATTGGCCGAATCGAGAATCAGCAGCTTGGAGTCCTCCCCGCCCATCTCAATTACCGTTCGGATAAGAGGAAATAGATGGAAGTTAGCTGCCGCCAATGCCGCCACTTCACCGCAAACACGACCGCCGATTATACCATGCGCCGTCTTGCCGCCTATACCGGTCAGTCCAAGAGAAAAACTCTTCCCGGCCAGATCGGCAAACGGCCCGGCCATCAGATCAAGAAGAGTCTCGAATGGGCCTTCTGTAAAGCGGCTATATATCTTTTCGGCTACGATACCGTCGCGGAGAAGCACGACCTTGACCGCGACGGAACCGACATCGATACCCATCGACAGGTTCAGCGGGTCCATAGTGCTTTGAAGGTAACGGAGAGTCCTAAGGTCGAGCAAGTCCTTTCTCAGACTTGGCTACTTAGCCGTTGTCTTTGCCGTCAACCGGACTATATTGGGCTTCGCAGCGACAGGACACATATGAGATTGGTAGTTCAGCGAACAAACGGCGTCGAAGTCTGGATTGACGGACAATTGCACAGCAGCACTAAGGCCGGACTGCTCGTTCTCTTCGGAACCAGGCAGGGCGACATCGAAAAATCGTGTGAGTACCTGGCAGACAAAGTGGTGCATCTCCGGATATTCGAGGATTCAGAGCACAAGATGAATCTGTCCGCTCTTGACGTACATGCCGAGATCATGATTGTGTCCCAGTTCACGCTGTATGCTGACACGCGCCAAGGACGACGCCCGGCATTCACTGGGGCGATGGAGCCGATTGAGGCAGAGCGACTCTACGGCTGCTTTGTTGAACGCGTCAGGCATTGCGGCCTTGTGACGCAAACCGGTGTTTTTGGCGCCAAGATGGACGTCCGGTTTTCCAATTACGGACCGGTCACTATCATACTCGATCATGACCTACCCTAACCTGATCCGCCTTGCTTCCCGCTTTCGTCTGGTTCTTGGTTCCCGATCTCCGCGGCGCGTCGAACTGCTGCGTGCCACCGGCATCAGCTTCGTCCAGCGAATACCTGCTATCGAGGAGAATCCGCGCTCCGGGGAACCGCCCTATGATTACGCCGTTCGCTTGGCCGAGGAAAAGGCGCTCGAAATTGCTGCCGGCTGCGGCCCGGATGACATTGTTCTGGGGTGCGATACAATTGTCGTGCTGGGAGATCAGATCCTGCAGAAGCCGGCTGACCCGGATGATGCCCATCGACTGCTGTCCGAGCTTTCCGGCAAGCAGCACGTTGTCTACTCGGCTCTCGCGCTGGCCCGCCGGGCCGGACTGCTGAAATCCGGTTGCGAACTGACGACCGTCTATTTCCATAGTGTGACTACGCAGCAGATTACTGACTACATCCTCAGCGGTGAACCGATGGACAAAGCCGGCGCCTACGGTATACAGGGTATGGGGTCTTTTTTGGTTGACAGAATAGAGGGGAATCTTGATACTGTCGTGGGGCTTCCCCGATCGTTGTTGGATCGTCTGGCCGGGGAGGTTCTGCATTGTTGAGGCTGTCAACTATACTTCTTGTGTGACTATGGGTGAAGTTCAGAAAAAACTCGGCTACGCACTAAAGCTGGAACGGGAGCGTCGCGGTCTGTCGATTGAAGACCTTGCGCAACAATTGAAGATCTCGGAAACCAATCTGGAAGCGATAGAGGAGGGGAATCAGTCGGCGCTGCCAGGTGATCTCTACCTCAAAATGTTCGCGCGATCCTACGCCGAGGCGCTCGGAATCGACTACGAACGAACCATTGAAGCAATCAAGGAGGAACTGGGGCAGGCGCCGGATGCCGCCAATCATGTAGCCGATATCGCAGAACCTTCGCCGTTGGCAGCGCCGGTCGAGACGAAGCCTGACTCCGGCGAGATGGTCTCCGAACCGGCACGTAAGAATCCGTTGCGCAATGGCCTCAAATCGTATGCTATTCTGGCCGCCATGGCTGTGGTCGTGATCGGGCTGGCATTTGTTCTCTTTGGCCCCCGGAGCAGCAAGTTCGGCTTCCTTCGAATCGGCGATTCGCAGTCCGAACAGACCCTGAGCGACAGCACAGACGAAGGTTCTGAGCCTGACGCCGGCGCTTACCGGGTAGTGGCCGGAAGCAAGGACGCAGCATCGCTCACACTTGAATTGGTGGCCCGCGACCGCACTTGGGCGACCGTGATAGCCGATGGTGACACTGCTCTGCACTACAACCTCAAACCCTGGCGTGAGTACGTGATCGGTGCTCAGGAAAGACTGACCGTATCGGTTGTCTCTCCTCTTTCGGTGGACATGAAACTGAACGGCATTGCCGTGGATTTCAGCGACCCGGAGAAGGGAACGGTGCAAAATGTCGACGTGACCGCCGACAATATGTCGCTGTTCATCAAGAGGGCGCTGACAGATTCGGCCGGACTTGATACCGCCAGTGATTATATGAGCGAGCCGATTCAGGAGGCTGACTCTCTTGCCGTCCCATCGCAGAAGCAACGGCGAGACAGCTCATCCAATCCGGTTTCTCTGCA
>Ga0315293_10002303_pt1 | contig 18435 bp, 20 predicted proteins | sample YL17G13_20_MG_FD_203071 | JGI IMG/M metagenome (GOLD analysis project Ga0315293, IMG submission 203071) | Sediment microbial communities from Yellowstone Lake, YNP, Wyoming, USA - YL17G13_20 | ecosystem: Environmental > Aquatic > Freshwater > Lake > Sediment | place: USA: Wyoming | collected... | reverse complement strand
CCCGCGTTCCCGCGCGGTCGATGCGATGCGCTATTATATGCTGCGCGAGGTGCCGTTCGGTCTGGACGGGGAGTTCTCGGGAGAAGCGCTGCTGGGCCGGTATGCGGACGACCTGGGAAACGACCTGGGGAACCTTCTGCACCGCGTGCTGCCGATGATCGCGCGCTACCGAGAGGGGCGCATACCGGCGCCGACGCCGCCGGAGCCGGAGCTGATGGAGGCCGCGGTGTCTGCGTGTGAGGGGTGGGAACGGGCGGCGGAGACTCTGGATTTCCGGTCGGGGTTGGAGGCGATCTGGAGGTTCTTGTCCGCCGCTAACAGGTACGTCGATCAGAAGGCGCCGTGGTCGCTCGCAAAGGCGGGCGATCAGGAGGGGCTCGACCGAGTGCTGTACTCTGCGGCGGAGGCGATGAGGATTGCCGCAGTGTTGGTGGCCCCGGTGATGCCGAACACGGCTGATGAGATCGAGAAGCAACTCGGCTTCGACGGGTGGCAGCGGAGCTGGGAGCAAGCCAGTAGCTGGGGTCTGCTGCCGGCGGGGCAGCAGATTGGGGAACGTGCCGCTTTGTTCCCGCGACCCGAGCCCGACCGGGCCGCGAGCGATGGCGGCCGGAAGGCCGCGCGGATGGATAGCACCGCACCCTCAAAGGAGAAGGCGATGATTTCGTTCAAGGAGTTTCAGAAGCTCGACCTTCGGGTCGGAGAGGTGCTGAGCGCGGAGGCCGTTCCCGGGGCCGACAAGCTGCTGAAGCTGACGGTGGATATCGGCGAGGAGCAGCGCACGATGGTGGCCGGTATTGCGTTGTCCTATCGTCCGGAGGAGCTGGTGGGGAAGAAGGTGGTGGTGGTGGCGAATCTGGAGCCGGCGACGATTCGCGGGGTGAGCTCGGAAGGGATGATCTTGGCCGGTTGGGTCAAGGGTGATGACAAGAGCATCACGCTGGTGGCGCCTGAGCGGCCTCTGCCCAACGGGGTCACCGTCAGCTAGTCGGTTTGCTCCTGCGGTTCCTCGCGGGGGGGCTCGACGACGGGCGCCCCGGCCTGGATGGCGACCGTGACCGTCACGGAGGAGTCGCCGAGGAGGTTCAGCCCTTCCGGCACCCGCAGCAGCAGGCTCCGCGTGAAGCTGCTGCTCACGCCGCTGAGCACGAGTTCCTCTGTCTCAAGCTGCGCCACTTCCTGGATGCGATTGGCCGGGCCGAACAGCGTGACCATCGCAGGCTCGACCTCAATGGAAACGATCCTCATCCCCGCCAGCGGAGCCCCGTGCGTACTCACTACGACCGGAACCGTGCGGGAGGCGACTACCGAGTTCATGGTGATGGTGACGTTGGCGCGTGGCGGGCTGAGATTCACCGACCCGACCACGCTGCCTGAGCTGTCGACGGCGTAGATCGGGCGCGAGACCGGGACCTGGTGGACGGCCTGAGCCAGATCCATGGTCGCCACGACTCGTCCGGCTTTCTCCACCTGGCTGCGCGGACCGGATACGCGTACGGCCTCCGGCGAGATCTCTGCGTCGAGCAGCTCGTAGCCCGGTGGCACTTCGCCCACCAGGCGGAGTTCCACGGGACGGGTTTCGCCGATGACTTCCTCGAGGAGGACGAGCACCTCCGCGGGGCGGACGCCGGTTACTGTGACGTTGCCGGGAGCGCGCACCTGGACGCGAAGGGAGCGCCGCTCCGGCCCCATGCCGCTGCAGGAGACAAAGGCCTCGACCTCGCTGCCTATGTCGGTCGTGTCCTGCTTGAGCCCGCGCAATCGCACTTCAACGGAGGGCAGCGACTCCCGAAGCGCCAGGCCGGCTTTGACGTCCTCGGCGCTAACCGCGACTTCGACGGGCACCTCGACAATCGGGTTGTGCTCGTTGAGCAGGACCCAGAACCAAAGGAAGATGGCGAGGAGAAGGGCGGCCGCCTTTAGGGGGAGGTTTCTATGCAGCATTCTCGCGTCTCCCCAGCCTCAGGCGCGAGGCACGTTGCGGCGGGGCCAGGACACTTAGGAGGCGCTGCTTCAGGGTGTCGGGCGTGAGATTGCCGTAGAGCTTCCCGTCCACTGCGAGCGACACCGCGCCCGTTTCCTCGGAGACGACCATGACGACTGCGTCGGTGGTCTCGCTCAATCCCAGCCCCGCGCGATGCCTGGTGCCGAGCAGCCCGCGCACATCGCGCCGCTCCGTCAACGGCAGCAGGCACCCGGCGGCCACTACGCGCTCGCCTCTGATCACCGCGGCCAGGTCGTGCAGGGGAGTGCCGGGGTAGAAGATGGTGCGCAGGAGGTCGGCGGAGACCAGGGCCTCCAGCCGGCGCCCCGTCTGGATGACATCGTTCAGCCCCACTTCGCGCTCGATCACTATCAGCGCGCCCATGCGCTCGCGGGAGAACTGGCGGGCGGTATAGACCAGCTCGTCGGCCAGCCGGGTGATCTGCTCGCGGCGGAGGGCGGTGAGGCCCGGACCGAAGATGTGGCCCCGGCCGATTTGCTCCAGGGCCAGCCGGAGTTCGGGCTGGAAAAGTATGATGAGGGCGATGACGCCGGGGAGCAGGGCCTGCTTCAGGACCCAGTTGAAGCTGTCCAGCCCGAGAGACCCGGTCAGCACGATGAGGGCGCCCAGGATGAGGAGGCCTTTGATGAGCTGGACGGCGCGGGTGCCCCGCATCAAGCGCAGCACGTAGTAGATGGTGACGGTGAGCAGGGCGATGTCGAGCACGGAGATGAGGCCGAAGTTTTCCCTCAGCGTCTGCCAGACCATCCTCAACTCGGCGATCATCTCCAGCTCCCGCTCGATAGCTTATCGTTACTGCCGAGGTGTTTCTTCGTCGCCTTGATCCAGGGCCTGCTTTAGCTTGCGGTAGGTTTCAGCCAGCGCCTCCGGCACCACGCGCGTGCCGGCGGCGACGGCCATGAAGTTCGTGTCGCCCTCCCACCTGGGCACAATGTGAACGTGCAGGTGGTCGGCATATCCGGCGCCCGCCGTGCGACCGAGGTTCATCCCGATGTTGAAGCCTTCAGGCTTCGACACGGCGGTGAGCACCTCGATGGCGATGCGAATGCCGTACAGGAGCTCACTGGATTCCTGAGCACTCATGGCGAGCGGATCGGCAATGTGTCTAAACGGCGAGACCATCAAGTGGCCGGCGTTGTAAGGGAACGTATTGAGCATGATGAAGACCAGATCCCCGCGGAAGAGAATCTGGTTGGCTTCGTCGTCGCCGGCCGCCGGTTTGACGCAGAAGATGCATCCCTCCGGCTGCTCGGCGCTCACGTAGGCCATACGCCACGGCGCCCACAAATGGTCCACCGCGTTCCTCCCTGCCGTGCCCTGACTCGCCCATAATAGCGCGGCGGCAGGGCGGAGTCAAACCCCACGCTGCCTTCAGCGTTTGCTCAAAGAGACCATGCGTCCGGTGCCGGCCGACTTTCTGACCGCGTCGAGGACGTCCATCACCACCACCGCCTGGGACCCCGGCGACATGGGCTGCTCTCCACGCTGGATGCAGGTGAGGAAGTGCTCGGCCTCGGCGGTGTAGCCGTCGATCTCCGGAACCTGCGGTTTGGTGTCGAGCTTGGCGGTGCCCTCCGCCTCGTACATGACGAGCTCCGGCTGAAGCTGGGCTCCGCCTTTGGTGCCGAAGAACCGGGTGAAGTAGGTGTCGCCGGTGTGAGCCGCCCAGGAGGTCTCGATAGCCGCCGTGCGGCCGTCCTTGAATCGGACGAGGCCGACGGCGAGGTCTTCGACATCGAACTTGCCGGGGCGGTAGTTGACGCCCCAATCGCCCAGGCCCTGGCCCTGCGGGCCCAGTGCGCTGAAGGTCGCTCCGAAGGCCGATACCGGCTCGGGGAAGCCCATCATCCACCACATGAGGTCGAACATATGCACGCCGAGGTCGATGAGCGGGCCGCCGCCGGACTGTTCCTTGACCCGGAACCATCCTTTGGGTATGCCGGCCCGGCGGAGCCACATGGCCTTGGCGTAGTAGATGTCGCCGAACCGACCGGAGTCGACCATGCGCTTGAGGAACTGAGCCTCCCCCCGGTAACGGGCGGACTGGGCCGACATGAGGAGGCGTCGGGCCTGCTTTCCGGCGGCCACCATACGCCGCGCCTGGGCGCCGTTCATGGCCAAAGGCTTCTCGCAGAGCACATGCCTGCCCGCCCGGAAGCCGGCCAGGGTGATGGGCATGTGGGTGTTGTTGGGGGTGCATACCGAGATGGCGTCGACTACGTCTGCGGCGAGCAGCTTGCGGTAGTCGGTAAACACGTGCGGCACGTCGAATTCGGCCGCGGCCTTCCGCGCTCGGCCCGCGTGCACGTCGCAGACTGCGGTCACCTCAGCTTGCTTGCGCGACTTGAAGGCCCGTAGGTGAACGTTTCCGATGGAACCGGCCCCGATGACACCTACGCGCACGGGCTTGCTCATTATTCCTTCCTCCACGGTCGATAGTCGCGGCACGAAGACGGGCCGATGAAGCTCTGGTCTAGTTCGTCGTCGCAATGTCCGCCCCTTTTCGGCGCATGGCGATGGTGGTCTCCAGCGCGTTGTGGGGCAGATGACGGAAGCGGATATCCTCGTACTCGCCGGACAGGATCTCCCGCGCCTCGCGCTCGTGGCGGCGGCGCTGACGGGTGACGTACTTGACGGTCATCACGGCCTGGGCTCCGGGTCGCAGCAGACCGGCCAACCGGCAGAGGATGCCGGCCGACTCGGCTGGATCGAGGTTCATATCGCAGGTGAGCAGGTCGAACTTCCCGAGCAGGTCAGTGCGGTCTGACAAGGCCTCGGCGCGACTGCGCAGATGCTCGACGTTGGGCAGCGCGGCCACGCTGGGGTCCAGGTCGGCGGGGTCTACGGCGACCACCCGCGAGGCGGACTCGGCCAGCACCGCCGCCCACCCCCCTGGAGCAGAGCCGAGGTCGAGGACGCAGGCCTCGGACGGGAGCTCGATACCGAAGGCGATGATGGCCTCTCTGATCTTCCACTGCGCCCGGTTGAGCGGGCGCTGACCGGGGGCGTATTTTCGCTGTTGCTGAGGGGTCTTCTGGATCAAGTCGGCCGGGCGGTTGACGCCCACGTAGGCGATACCCTGGTAGATCTGGACGGTGACGTGCCAATCGGTGGCGGCCTCGTAGTCGCCAATGGCGCCGGTGGTGCGTTCGAGCTCCGCGGCGACGGCGCGCTCGAGGTCGCCACCGCTCCACTGGTGCGTGCCGCGGCGGCGACAGCGGACCACGAAGGTCTGCCCTGAACTGAGCCGTCCGAGGTCGGCCGCGGCGGCGGCGACGTCGGAGAAATGTCCGGGGTCGGGAGTCAGTCTGGCGCTGCGCTGGACGGCCGCCACCTGGGCCAGATAGCGGGTATCTGCGTCCGCGATGAGTCTCAGGGCGTTCTGCTCGGGGAGATCGCTGAGCAGCATGAGATTGCCTTTGAGGAAGAGCGACTTGACGCGGGCGTCGGGAATCAGGTGACGCAGTTCCTGACGGGCCTTACCTTCCAGCCCGGCGGGAGTGGTTACGACGAGCGCAGTGGCTCGGCCCTCCAGGAACTCAGAGTCGGACATCAGTCCACGACCTCCACGAGAAGTGTTCCGTCTGGGCAATAGTGTCGGACAGCTTCCAACGGGAACCTCGCCGGCCCCGAGGCCGGGGGGCGTGAGTGCGTAGCGAGGCGTTACCTGAGACGTCGCTACTGAAGGCTGGGGGCAAGCCGGTGGCGACGACGAGCGAGGCCGCCGGGCCTCGCTCGCATCCCTCGCCGGCGGGCTAGTCGTCCTTCTGTTCGGTAAGCTGTCGGATCAGGTGCAAATACTGCGCGGCGCCCATTAGGGATCGGACCTCGGCCGGATCCGAAAGATCGATCTTGACCAGCCAGCCGGCGCCGTAGGGGTCCTGGTTGATTTGCTCGGGGGCGTCGTCCAAGGCCGTGTTGACTTCGATCACGCGGCCGCTGACCGGAGAGTTCACATCGGCCACCGCCTTGACCGACTCAACGCTGCCTATGGGCTCCCCCCGACTGGCATCCTCCTCCGCACGCGGCAGCTCGACGTAGACGATGTCACCCAGTTGCTCCTGTGCGTAGTCGGTGATGCCGACGGTAGCGACACCGTCCTCGACGCGGACCCACTGATGGCCGTCGCTGTAATGCAAGTCGCCAGGGTACACGGATAGCCTCCTCACTCCCAAGACGCGTTTGCCTGCCGCGAGCTGCGCGCCTGTGCCGGACTTCCCGATCGTCGGCTTGCCTCAGGACAACGGTCGCAGAGACACTCACGCCATGTTACGGCGCGCTTCTCTGCCGCACCTCCTTCTCTTGGAAACCGACTTACGTCTTTTTTTCCCACCCTCCTCGACCGGCCCGCGCCTCAGTCGGCGTCGCTCTTGCGCAGGTGGGCGAGCAATCGGCCCATTTCCGGCGGCGGCGGAACTGAGAAGCTGATGTCCTGACCAGTCGCCGGGTGGCGGAAACGCAGGAACTGCGCATGCAGGGCCTGTCCCCGCAGCTTCTTCACCAGGGCCAGGGTTTCGGCATCGGAGGCCGCTCTCCCCTGCCTGGCCCTGCGGAGGCCGTAGACGCGATCTCCAACGACGGGATAGCCTTGGTGCGCCAGATGAACACGTATCTGATGAGTGCGTCCGGTGGGTAGGCGCGCCTCCACGAGCGTGATGGAGCTGAAGCGCTCCAGCACGCGGATGTCGGTGACGGCGGAGCGAACTCGTCGTCCTGGCGCAGGACGGGGAACGGCGGCCATCCGCTGGCGATCTCGCAGGTGGCGTCCGATGGGCAGATCGATGAGTATCCGGTCCTCCGGAATGTTCCCCCAGGCGAGGGCGAGGTAGCGACGCTCCAACTCTCTCTCTCGCACTTGCCGGGAGAGCTCGCGGTAGGAGGATTCGTTTTTCGCCACGACCAGGAGGCCGGAAGTGTCGCGGTCGAGCCGGTGCACGATGCCGGGTCGCTCGGGACCGGCTCCGGCGGCGAGGGAGGCGACGCGGCCGAGCAGGGCGTTCACCAGGGTTCCGGTGGTGCGACCCGCGCCAGGATGAGTGACCATGCCCTGCGGCTTGTTGACGACGGCCAGGTGGTCGTCCTCGAACAGGATCTCGAGAGGTGTCTGCTCGGGGGCCGGAAAGGTGTCGTGCGGAGCCGGGAGGGTGACCTCCACGCGCTCCCCGGCTGACAGCCGCCGTCCGGGAGAGGCGACGGAGCCCTCCACGAGGACGCTGCCCGACTTCGCGAGGCGCTCGGCTTTAGAGCGGGTGAGGTCGAGCGAGCGCTGGGCGAGGAAGACGTCAAGCCGCATGCCATCTTCCTGCGCCTCGACGGTCATGGTTCTGTTCGGCGCGGTCACTGCGTGGGGCCGTTTTCCCGCGTGCCAGGCTGGTTCCTGCCGGCCCGTCCCAACCAGACGAATCCGCTGACGGCGGCGACGAAGATGACCGCGCTGGCGACCTGAGCCTGAGTTATCCCGTCGAACAGCACGCGCCCGGTGTAGCCTTTTCGCAGCACTTCGATGGCGGTTCGCGCGACCGAATAGAAGGCGAGATAGAGCAGAAAGAGCTGGCCGCGGACGGGAAGGCGCGGGCGAGCCCACATGAGCACGGCGAAGATTGCGAAGCTGGCGAGGGCGGCATAGACTTGGGTCGGATGGCTCGGGTCGGTGGTGATGACGGAGTCCGGGTAGAGCGGGAAGCGCATTCCCCATGGCAGCGAGGTCGGGGAGCCGTAGCAGCATCCGTTTAGGAGGCAGCCGAAGCGGGCGATGCCGTAGCCGAGGGCGAGCGGAGCGGCGCTCATATCGGCCAGGGTCGCGAGCGAGACCTGCCGACGTCGAGCGAAGAGGGCGCCCGCCAGCAGACCCCCCAGGAGGCCGCCGTGGAAGGATAGGCCGCCCTGGATCCATATGTAGAAGACCTCAATCGGGCGCGGCGCGAAGTCGATCCAGTTGAGAGCGACGAACAGACCTCGTGCGCCGACGACACCGGCTATCAGCAGCCAGATGGCGAGGTCGAGGGGAAGCTCGGGAGAGAGGCCCAGGCGCCGCGCCTCCCGCCTGGCGAGCAGAACGCCGGCGACGAACCCAAGCATCAGGAAGGTGCCGTAGCTGTGGATCTCTATTGGTCCGATGTGCAGAAGGGTCCGTAACATGGCGACAGTTCGAGTTCAACTCCGCCTGAGAATCTGGAGGGCCAGTAACAGGAACCCAGTAGTAATTGCCACATCTGCGAGGTTGAACACGGGCCAGACGCGGAAATCGACGAAATCGATGACGCCCGCGGTTCTGATGCGGTCCAGCAGGTTGCCGAGCGATCCGCCCAGGATCAGCCCGAGGGGCAACGCGTGGCCGGGGTGAGTGCGGAGGCCGGGACCGAGGATGACGTAGGCCAGGATGGCCAGACAGACTGCTGTACCGACCGTCAAGAGCAGGGGGCCGGAGGATATGAGGCCGAAGGCGGACCGCACGTTATGGGTGAGTGTCAGGCGGACCCAGCTGCCAAGCAAAGGTTGGGAGGCGCCGGGGGTCAGGTGGGAGACGGCGGCGGCTTTCGTAAACTGGTCGAAGGCTAGGGTGGCGGCTGCGAGGAGGAGCAGCAAGGGGAGAGGGCGTCCTTTGCCGGCGGACGCCCTCATGGCTATCGCTCCATCCGGTCCTGGCAGTCTAAGCAGAGAGTTGCGAATGGAAGCGCCTCAAGTCGCGCTTTCTTTATGGGCCTGCCGCAGGCATCGCAAACGCCGTAGGTGCCGCGGTCTACCTTCTCGAGGGCGGTGATGACCTGATTCAGCAGGGACTCCACGCTCTCGCCAATGGCAAGATCCTTCTCCCGTTCGAACGTTTCGGAGGCGATGTCCGCCGGGTGATCCTCATATCCGGACATCTCACTGGCCCGCTCCGATCCCGTGACTCGGGCGGTGCGGCTCTCGATCTCGCGCAATTCGGCTTCGAGACGACTGCGCTCGGTCAGGAGCAGCTCGCGAAACTTGGCCACGTCCTGAGAGGACTTCGCGGCCCCGCGCCGCGCGCGCTGAGGCGAAGTCCGAGGTCGGACCTTTGCCTTCTCTGTCTTCTTGGTTCTACTCTTAACAACAGTTCTGGCGGCCATCGTCCGCCCCGTCCTTTCCTGTGCCGGTCCACGTGGTCGTATGGATTAGCGACGCTTACTTATTGCACCTTAGAACAGCTGTTCAAACCTCAGGCGCTATCTACAGAGTCACATATTCCACACAACGGGCGCACAGACCAAGGTGATCGCTCTCTTCCCCCACAGAGCTCTGATGCCGCCAGCAGCGGGAGCATTTCGGAGCCTGCGAGAGACGGCCTGCGATCTTCATCTCGCCGTCTGCGCCTCCGACAAACGCATCATCTGGGGCCTTCTCGACCGGGCCGCCGTACTCGACGCTGGAGACCCCGTTAGCGGCCGCCAAGTCGTCGGCTCCCAACGCCCCGACGACCGTGTTCCAGTGCTCTTGCGAACAGTAGAGAGTCAGCTCGGCCTCCATCGGCTGCCGCACGACGCCCCGCTGCCGAAGGCCCTCGACGGCCAGATCGACCTGCTGGAAGTAGGGAGCGATGTTCTTCTCCCACCGCTCCGAGAGCTGGTCATCCCGCCACTGGGCGGGGTCCGGCCAGTCGCTGATCTGAATCGTCTCTTCCTTGCCCTCCCAGTCCGGAAGATGCTGCCATACATCCTCGGACGTGTGGCTCAAGATGGGGGTCAGCACCTTTGCGATGGCGGCGGCCAGCACCCAGAGCGCCGTCTGTGCCGACCGCCTTTCGGGGCTGGCCGGAGGGTAAGTATAGAGGGTGTCCTTGCGCAGGTCAAGATAGATCTGGCTGAGGTCCACGGCGCAGAATTCGTGCACGCGATAGTAGACTTGGTGGAACTCAAATGCGTCGTAGGCGTGCGTGACACGCTCCAGCAGCCGTGACAGCCGATCGAGTATCCAACGGTCGACCTCCAGCATGTCGCCCCGGTCGAGAGCGTCTTGCTTGGGATCGAAGTCGTGGAGGTTGCCCAACATGAAGCGCAGGGTGTTGCGCAGCCGGCGGTAGCCGTCCACCACCTGGTGGAAGATGTCCTCGCCGGTGGGCATATCCTCTTTGAAGTCGACGTAGGAGACCCAGAGGCGCAGGATCTCGGCCCCGTGCTGTTGCACGACCTCTTGGGGGTCGATCACGTTGCCCAGGCTCTTGGACATCTTGTGGCCGTTCGCGTCGAGCACGAACCCGGTGGTCAGGACGGTGTCGTAGGGGCATCTCCCCTGGGCGATGAGCCCGTTCCACAGGGAAAGCTGGAACCAGCCGCGATATTGATCGTGCCCCTCCAGGTAGAGGTCGGCGGGCCAGCGCAGCTCGGGGCGCGTCTTCAGCACCGCGGCGTGGCTCGATCCCGACTCGAACCACACGTCGAAGATATCCTGCCCGCGACGGAAGCGCACCCCGCCGCACTGTCGGCAGGTGGTGCCTTCGGCGACGAGCTCTTCCATGGAGGCGGTGAACCAGGCATCGGCGCCCTGTGCGCGGACCAAGTCGATGGCGCGCGTGACGACCTCTTCGGTGAGCAGCTCGTGCCCGCAGTCCTCGCAGTAGAGGGTTGGGATCGGTATCCCCCAGGCGCGCTGGCGGGAGATGCACCAGTCCGGTCGCTCTTCCACCATCCCTCGTATTCGCTGCCGACCCCACGGCGGCACCCATTTCACCTTGTCCACTTCGGCGAGAGCCTGCTCCGTGAAGGGCTTCAGATCCACAAACCATTGCTTCGTGGCCCGGAAGATCACGGGGGACCCGCACCGCCAGCAGTGGGGGTATTGGTGTTGGTATTTAGCGGCCTTCACCAATGTCCCGCGACGATCCAGCTCCTCCACAATCTTGGGGTCGGCCTCGGTGTGCTTGAGTCCGGCGAACTGGCCGCCTTCGTCGGTGAAGACCCCGCGTGCGTCCAACGGCTGAAGGGTCGGAAGCCCGTATTTCTGCCCCGTCTCGAAGTCCTCGCGTCCATGTCCGGGCGCGGTGTGGACACATCCCGTGCCCTGCTCCAGGGTCACGTAGTCGGCCAGCACCACCGGCACTTCTCGGTCGGCGAACGGGTGCTTGAGCCGGCCGCCCTCAAGCGCGGCTCCGGTAACTGCCGACACCACTTCGTATTCGGCGAGGCCGATCGCCTCCATGGTCTGTTCCAGGAGCCCGCGCGCCAGCACAAAGTGCTCCTCAGGAGTGCGGACCAGCACGTACTCCAGCTCCGGATGCACGGCGACGGCGACGTCCGCGGGCAGCGTCCAAGGAGTCGTGGTCCACACCGCGAAGGACAGCGGTCCCACTGCCGGAGCCTCCGGGAGGGCGTCGTCCGGTAGGAAGACCACGGGGAAGCGCACGTAAACCGACGGCGAGGACGCCCCCTTGTACTCCAGCTCGGCGTCGGCGAGCGCGGTTTCGCACTCCGGGCACCAGTGGACCGGCTTCAGTCCGCGGTACACGCAGTTCTTCCTGACGAACTCCCGAAAGGCTTCCAGCACGGCCGCCTCGTACTCCCGATCCATCGTCAGGTAGGGGTGCTCCCAGTCTCCCCGCACGCCCAGGCGCTGGAACTGGTCTCTCTGAACTTCGACGTAGCGCTGTGCCGTCTCGGCGGAGCGGGCCCGCAGCTCCATGGGAGCGATGGCGTGCCGGTCGAGCTGGAAGGTGCGAATGGCCGCGATCTCGGTGGGCAAGCCATGGTTGTCCCAGCCCGGAACATACGGCACGTCGAAGCCCCGCATCGTCTTGTACTTGACGACTACGTCCTTCAGAATCTTATTGAGCGCTTGGCCGACGTGGATGTCTCCGTTCGAGAAGGGCGGACCGTCGTGTAGGAGGTACTGAGGCCGCCCGCGAGCGTGGCGCTGCACGGTTTCGTAGAGCTTGATCTCATTCCAGAAGCTCTGGATACGCGGCTCCAGCTCCCCCAGATTAGCGCGCATGGGGAAGTCGGTTTGCGGCAAGTTGAGTGTGTGTCGATAGTCGTTGGGCTTAGGCATTAGGAAACATCCTCATCGAGATACTTAGCTAGTGCTTCCTCCCATTTGCGAAGGGCGGGCAAGCTGCGGAGTTCCAGCCACGCGGAGCGAAGCGCGGAGCAGGCGGGGCGGCGGGCTGGGCTGGGCCACTCCGAGCCGGGGATGGGTTTCACGCCTGTGGATTTCCCGGCCAGCCGGAAGGCTTCCGCGGCCAGCTCGGCCCAGGAGCAGACGCCTGAGTTCACGAGGTGGTAGGTGCCGGGCACCAGACGGCCGCCGACGACAAGCTCGGCGATGGCGGCCGCCAGGTCGCCCGTGTAGGTGGGAGACCCGAACTGGTCGGCGACGACGGGAAGCTCCTGCCGGTCGGCGGCCCTGCTCAGAATGCTGCTCACAAAGTTGCGGCCGCTCTTGCCGAAGAGCCAGGCCGTGCGGACGATATAGTGATGGGCAACCAGGGTCCGGACCAGGTGCTCTCCGGCCAGCTTGGAGGCCCCGTAGACGTTGATGGGATTGGGGCGGTCGAACTCGGTGTAGGCCTCCCCCTTCGTTCCATCGAAGACGAAATCAGTGCTCAGGTAGACCATTGCTGCGCCCGCCTCGGCGGAGGCGGAGGCGACGTGCCAGGTGCCTGTGGCGTTCTGCTGGAAGGCGCGCTCGGGGTCGCGCTCGCACCCATCGACGTCGGTCCAGGCGGCGCAGTGGATGACCATCTCGGGCCGGTGGCGTGCCACAAACTGACTCACCGCGGGAGCGTCCGTGACGTCGAAGTCGTCCACATCGACGGAGACGAGATCGTGATCTCGCGCCAGCACCTGGCAGAGATCACTCCCCAGCATTCCCTTCGCTCCTGTGATCATCACTTTCATACGCGATACCGTCCCAGCAGCCAGTTGACCCGGATCCGGAAGAGATCCTTGAAAGCGTCGAGCGAGTCTCTTATCCGACTGAACCGCGTGTCCGGCGAGTCGATCCACGTCACCGGCACTTCGGCGATCTTCCAGCCCGCATGCTGCACGATGAAGAGCACTTCGACGTCGAAGGCCGCTCCGGTCAGTCGTTGCGCGGGGAAGACCCGTTGCGCGATCTCCCTCGGGAAGAGCTTGAAGCCGCACTGAGTGTCCGCAATTCCGCGGACCGCGATTATCCGGACCAGCAGGTTTCCCACGCGTCCGACCAACTCGCGGTACCAGGGCTGCCGTTTCACCAGGTTCGACTCCGGCAGACCCCGGGAGGCGATGGCGACATCGCAACCGGCCCGAAGCTCCGCCATCAGCTTCTCCACTTCCTCGATCGGAGTAGAAAGGTCGGCGTCCGAGAACAGGACATATTCGCCGCGGGCCGCCAGCAGGCCGGTTCTCACTGCCGCGCCTTTTCCCCGGCGCGGTTCTTCGATCACCTCGACCCCAGCCTCCCTTGCCACCTCCGCCGTTCCGTCCACGCTGGCATTGTCGACGACGATGATCTCGGAGGGATAGCTCTGCTCCCCAAGGTACTGCTTGATACGCTCTACGGTGGGGACGAGACGCTCTTCCTCATTATACGCAGGAATCACCACGGAGAGGAAGGGCCTATCCTGGTTGTTAGTCATGTCATCCATTACTTGCCCGCGGCCGCGCGTTGGAGCAATGCGCCGACTTGCTCGGCCTCCAGACCTTCCACCGCCACTTGCTTGGAACGGCTCTTGTGGCCGCGCACTATCTGCACCGCCGACTTCGGCACCTTCAGGGCCTTCGCCACGGCGGCGATGCACTCGCGATTGGCCGCGCCTTCCGTCGCCGGCGCGTGCACGTGAACGACGATTCGTCCCTCCGCGTCGAGTCCCAGTCCGGATCGCGAGGAACGAGGTCGAACCCGGATCGACACCAAATCCTCTTTGGGGGTCACAACTGCGTCCTCAGCCAAAGATCGCCAGCACGACGACAACCGTATAGGCGTTGAATGCACCGTGGGCGACGGCGGCTGTCAGCAGCGATCCGGTCCGCTCGTATAGATACGCGAAGAGAATACCCAAGAGCAGGTAGGGAATCACCGCGGTGGGGTTCAGGTGGCTTACCGAGAACACGATCCCGCTGGCGATGGCCGCCGGGGTGAACGACCAGTGGCGGCGCAGCGCGCGATAGAGAACGCCTCGGAAGAGGGTCTCTTCGAGCACGGGAACGACGACGCAGGCCACGGCCACCAAGAACACCTTCGTTTGCCATCCGGGCGCGGTGGCGAGCATCGGAACCATGGGGTGTTCGGTCGGCCCCCGATTCGAGAACCGCTCGATGAGCTGGTAGACGCCCAAGGCGAGGGGCGAGAACACGCCGGCGGCCGCGATGCCAACGGCAATCTGGCGCCAGGAGCGGCCCAGTCGCCACCCAAAACGCGCCTTGCCGCGCGTCGCCAGCCATATCCAGGCGATGGCCCCCGCCGCCGCGATGAGGCTCGGGATTACCAGCATGGCGGCGGACTGGCGCCTGGCCTCGGGTGCGAAGCGGCCCAGCAGACCGGTCGCCAGAAGTCCCAGGAAGACCCAGAGGATGAGGGCTTCGGTGGCCTCGCGCATCTCCCAGACAGGCGGGGTGGGCGCTTCCGTTACGGTATCAGCTTCCGCGCGCCGCCTGCGGATGAAGCCGATGACGGCCACAAGGATGCCAAGCACTCCGGCCACAAGCAGCAGGCCGCGCACGGCGGCCGCGGCGATCAGCGCAGGCAGCAGCGCGCGGGCGCGGGCGGTGCCTGATTCCCATGCTTGCTCGGCCAGGTCGTCCCGCCCCATGCTTTCGTAAGCCCTGGCCAGGGTGAGCGGACCCGGCGGCGTATCGGCGACCAGGTCTCGCGCGTTTTCGACCACTTCCGGCCGAACGCTGCTCACTCTGAAGATCGTTTGCAGGGCACTGGCGGCTCGCATATCCTCGACCGCAGTCTGGCGTGCCATGAGGGCCGAGAGCCAGGTCTGTGTCGCCTGGTCGTGGCCGAGCGCGTGAAGCACCTGGACGATACTGAGTGCGGCGGCCATGTTCGACCGATCCGCCTGCACGCTGAGGTCGTAGTAGCGAAGTGCCAGCTGCAGGCACATGCGGCCTGCGGTGTCTTCCTGTCCGGCCGCGCGGGACAGGTAGTAGAGGTAGACCAGGTTGTCGCCGCCGGTGCGATACATAACGGCCTGCCGCGGCAGATCCCTGTCGCTCAACGGGATCGACCAGCCGGCGGCCAGGCCGAGCAGTATCGCGGCCGCCACCGCAGCGAACACGATCGTGCGTAGGGACAGTTTCCAGTCGAGTTTAGGAGGGCTCTTCAAACTACAGTCCTCAATCTACAACTGCGCCACCAGCGCCCGCAGTATGTAGAGGATGATTATAGCAACCATGGGAGCGAAGTCGAGCCCGCCCCCGGCCGTGGGGAAGGCGCGCCGGATCGGACGCAGCATCAGATCGGCGGTCTCCTCGACGGCCCGCAGGAGTGGGTTATTGTAAGGGACATGCACCCGGGCCGCCCGCAGCCAGGAGAGGATGACGCTGCCGAAGATGGCGAGCATCATGACCCATATCACGAGTTCGAGGAGCGGACGGAGCGGACTCAGCACGTCAATCGCCTCCGGAAAGCTCCCGCGAGCGGGCCGCCGCGGCCCGGACCGCCGACAGCACGGCCCCGCGGAAGCCTGCTCGTTCGAGTTCAGCCAGCCCGGCGATGGTGGTGCCGCCCGGGGAGGCTACCGCGTCCTTCAGAACGCCGGGGTGCTGGCCGGTCTCCTGGACCATCTTCGCGGACCCGGCAACCGTCTGTACGGCGAGTTGGTGCGCCACAGAACGCGGCAACCCCGAGGCGACGCCGCCGTCGGCGAGAGCTTCGATCATCAGGTAGACGAACGCCGGACCACTGCCGGACAGGCCGGTGACCGCGTCCATCATCTCCTCCCCCACCTCCACGACGCGACCGATGGAGCTGAGCAGGCTGTTCAGCATCTCCACTCGCTCGGCCGATACACCGGGGGCGGTCACGGCAAACATCCCTTCACCGACCAGCGCGGGGGTGTTCGGCATCACCCTCACCAGAGCCGGGCGGGATTCGCCGAGCGCGCTCTGAATCCGGCGAAGCGGAACTCCCGCGGCGATGGACACCAAGGTGTGGTCCGGGGTCAGCGCGGCCGCGATCTCCTTTGCGAGGGAGTCAATGGTCGCGGGCTTGACGGCCAGCAGAACATACTCACTGGTGGCTGCGGCCTCGGTGTTGCTCCCAGCAGGGATTACGCCCAATTCCTCGGATAGCGCGGCGACGCGGGAAACATCGATGTCGAACGCGGTGATCTGTTCGGGGGCGAGAGCGCCAGCTCGCACGATCCCCCGCACGAGAGCCTCCCCCATGTTCCCAACACCGAGCACCGCGAGCCTGTGTTTTGCCGCCATCGCGACCCTCCTATAGGCCAACGACCGGAGGGGTCACCTCCGGCCTTGGCGCGCTCTCAGCCTCCAGTCGGACAGGAGGCTCTGACTCTTCGTCGCGAATGTCGTCCGGTCAGATCTCCTGCCAGAAACTGGACCCGGGTGGAGTCTCCGCCTCGTCCTCGGACATGATCCCAATTCCGTGCGGCGTCAAGAGGAAGACGCCGTCCCCTGCCTGCTCCAACTGGCCGCCCAGCGCGTAAGTGGCTCCGAGGAGGAAGTCGAAGACACGCGCGGCGCGCTCCGGCTGCACATCCTTCAAGTTCACTATGACCGCGGAACGTCCTCGCAGGCAGTCAACGCAAATCCGTGCTTCGTCCTGGGTTCGCGGGCGGCGCAGGAAGATCTCGCCCGACCGCGAGCTCAATCGGATCAGCCCCCTTTTCCGGCGGGGCGCGGCGGTCCCATAGTCGTCCGCGTCCGCCGGCTCAAAGTCGTCCTCATCATGCAGGAGCAACAGAGACTTCAGCCTATCCAGCAGTCCCGACATGCAGTCGCCCTCCCATTGATCATTGCTGTGACTCGCTGCTTCGACTTCACCTGAAACCACTGTCCGTGCGTCGGCACTATCTGGCCCGAGGACCAAAAACCCCGGTTCCGATGCGAACCAGGTTTGCTCCCTCCTCAATAGCAACCTCGAAATCGTGGCTCATACCCATGGAGAGCCATTCCATTCGCGCCCCCGCGCGGCCGTCCAGCTTCTGCGCCAGGTCGAAAAGCAGCCGGAACTCAGGCCGCGCCCGCTCCGGGTCGGCGTCCCACCGCCCAATCGTCATCAAGCCCGTGACCCGGATGCCGGCCACGCCGTCGGCGGCCTCCAGCAGCCCCTCCACCTCCTGCGGAGATACTCCGTGCTTGCTCTCCTCCCCGGAGGTGTTGACCTGGATGAGCACGTCCAGCGTGCGGCCTTGCTCCTGCGCTCGCCGACCGATGGCCTCGGCAATGCGAGGGCTGTCCACCGTCTGAATCATGTCAAAGATCTGGACGGCCTGGGCCGCCTTATTGCGCTGCAAATGCCCGATCAGGTGCCACTGCGCCCCGTTTCCGACCTCGGTTCGCTTGGCGGCGGCTTCCTGAACGTAATTCTCACCAATATCGGCGACGCCCGCCGCTATCGCCGCCTGGATGCGCTCCGGCTCCATTTGCTTGGAGACGGCAACCAGGCGCACCGGTCGAGGCCCACGGCCGCAACGCTCGGTTGCGGCTGCGATTCGCTCCCTAATGCGGGCCACGTTTGCGGCGATATCGACTGTTCCTACGCTGTCCGACATCGCCGCACCACCTTCCCGTTGCTTGAAGGTGAAAGAGTATACCACATCGCGCAAAGGCCTCACAATATTGCCCCTGGAGCGGCCGAACGGCCGCAAGAAACCCCGGAATGATCACCGGAAAGGAAACCCGTGCGGACCTGAAGAAGTCTCGATATGTCGTTCGGTCGGCCTCCGGCGGGCGACGCCAACGATATCGGGAGGGTGGCGATGGACAGGGCTCAGGCTGAAGTCTTTGCGGTGCACATGCTCGAATTCATCAGAGAGCAGTATCCGGCAATAGAAGCGGTTTCCCTGGAAGTCGGGCGCGACGACAAGAACGAAGTCCTATGGTGCAAGATACATCGCAGGGACGAGGATCGCACCCACGGCGGCGGCTACCTGTTCACGGTCGCCTATCTCGACCGGATCGTTTCTGAGAAGGGCGGCTGATTCGAGGCCGCGCTGACCTGCCGCGGCGGGCGTCGCGGCCAAGGGGTCTCGCCATCAGGTCGTAGGGCTCGGCCGCGGTCACTTCCACCCGGATGAACGCGCCCGGCTGCAGTGGCGCGCGGCCCGCAGTCAGCCTGACGGTCCCGTCTATCTCGGGCGCGTCTCGGAAGCTCCTGCCCACCCAGTCGCCGCCCGGCTCGGTGCGGCCCTCGACCAAGACTTCCATCTCCCGCCCCACCCATCGCTGATTCCGATGCCGCGAGATCCCCTGTTGGAGAGACATGAGTTCGTCGTAGCGCTCTCGCGCGAGCTGCGGTGACAC
>Ga0315293_10002301_pt1 | contig 18441 bp, 31 predicted proteins | sample YL17G13_20_MG_FD_203071 | JGI IMG/M metagenome (GOLD analysis project Ga0315293, IMG submission 203071) | Sediment microbial communities from Yellowstone Lake, YNP, Wyoming, USA - YL17G13_20 | ecosystem: Environmental > Aquatic > Freshwater > Lake > Sediment | place: USA: Wyoming | collected... | reverse complement strand
CCCGGGAGCGGCGTACCGCCGGTCGCCGCGAGCGCGGCCAGTTCGAGTCTGGAGACGCGCACCCCCTCGGGGGCGAGCCCCGAGAGACTATCGAGAAGGGCCTGTTCCCTGCCGCGCGCCGCCGATTGGAGCTCTCCAATGAGGCTCGCCGTTGCGGGGGAACCATCACCGGCGGCGCCACTTCCATCCGCGGGGAACATCTCGAGAAACGCGGGCTCGAACCTCTTGCGTATCTCCCCCGCGAGAGATTCAAGGGCGACTCGATCGCCCTCGCAGAGAAAACCGAGCCGCGAGCCCGGGGCGGAGAGAAGTCTGATTGTCGCCTTCGCGATCATCCCGCAGCGCCCTCCGCCGCCCATGAGAAAGCCCGCGAGGTCGTAGCCCGTGACATCCTTCACCGATCGCGAGCCGGTTCTGATGATCTCCCCCCCCGGCGTGACGAGCTCGAGCGAGAGAATGTATTCCCGCAGGCGCCCGAAGCGTCTTTCCGTCCGGAACGCGGCGCCGCCCATGATGATCCCGGCGATCGTCGTCTCCCGCGTCGCGCGATCGGGCTCGTGCGGGAAATAGAGCCCCGCCTTCCGCACCGCGTCGATGAAGGCGCCGAATGCCGCGCCCCCGCCGGCCACCGCGAGAAAATCGCTCCGCGATATCTCGTGAATCTCGTTCATCGAGGAATGGCTCAGGAACACGAGCGTCTCTTCCGCCCCGGACGCCTGGGCGATATCTTCTATCGAGGAATGCGCGGCCGGAAGATCGAGGCCCTCCGCCGGCCCGAACGGACTCTCGGCAACGCCCACCCTGATCCTCCGTCCGGCAGCCGCGGCCGCGCCGCACGCGCGAAAGAGTTCCGCGGACTCCCCCGCGTTTCGGGGAACGAATGTGAGGATCTTTTGCGGCATGGCGTTCCTCCACGCGGGCCCCGAGACCCTAGAACCCCACGTACCGTAGTATCAGGGTGACGCTCGCGACGCTCGCGAGCGTGGAGGCGAGAATGCCGACCGCGACGATGCGCGGACGGCAGTTGAACTCGGTGGCGAAGACGATCGCGTTGACGGCCGTCGGCATCGACGATTCGACGACGAGAACCTGGTTGATGTTCGCGCTGAAATGGAAGAGCTGGATGAGACCGTACGAAACGACGAGCCCGCCGACGATGCGGATCGCCGCCGACGTGATCCCGCTGCTGATGTCGCGCCTGAGCTCGGCGACGCCCGCGGGTCCGGGCTCGCACGTTCCCTCCGCGGGGACGCCCTCATGATTTTCCCCTATCGAGAAATCGACCGTTCGTCCCGCGAGGCTCGCACGCCACGCCGCCGATTCGAGCCAGATGCGCTCGAGCTGCATGCCGAGGAGAACGAGCCCGAGCGGAATCGCCGACTCGCCGAGCATGTTGATCATCTTCATGAACGGCGCGGGCGGGACCGCGTGGAGATGGACGAGGAGCCGGGCCGCGACGATCGACCATATGAGCGGCACCTTGAAGATGCTCGCGAAGGCCTCCCCGACGCTTGCGCGCCCCGCGCTCGCGAGGAATATCCCGATCGTCGACTGCGTGATGGAAGAGGCCACCATGAAGATCGTCGCGTAGACGAGCCCCCATTCACCGAAGGCGAGCATGCAGATGGGGATGCCGTAGAAGCCCGTGTTCATCAGAACGGACGTGATGACGATCGCCTGGCGCTCCGCACGGTCGCGCTTCGCGGCGAATCCGACCCCGAGGGAGATCGCGATGAGCACCCCCTCGAGGCACACGATGAAGAAAAGCACGCGGAGGATGAGCCCCGTGTCCGCCTCGGGCTTCGCGAGCGACATGAAGGCCAGCGCCGGGGAAAGGATGTAGAGCTGGGCGCGCGAAAAGGTCTTGAGATCGACCTTCCCGTATTTTCTGAGGAGAAAACCCAGGAATATGATGAAGAAGATGGGGAGAATTACATTCGTCAGAATCAAGATTGCACTATTCCGACGCCAAAAGGACTACTTCTTTTTCCCCTTGGGCTTTTCAGCGGCCTTCGGCTTCGCCTTTTTCTCGCCCTCGGCCTTGTGCGGCTTTTCCTTCTTCGCGTGAGGGGCCGCGTGCTTCGGGGCTTCCGCCGGCGCGGGAGCGGTCCCGGCGGGGGCGGGAGCCTCGGTCGCCGGAGCGGCGCCCTCGACGGGCGCCTCGACCGGCTTGGCGGGTTTTTCCTTCACGCCGGGCGCGGCGGGCATTTCGATCTTGTGATAGGTCTTGCGCGGCGTTTTCTTTTTCTTCCGGCCTTCCTCGTCCTTCTTGAGGAGCTCGATGAGCGCCTTCGAGGCCGAGTCCCCGACGCGGACCGAGCCGAGGCGCACGATGCGCGTGTAGCCGCCGGGCCGGTCCACGTAGCGCGGCGCGATCTCGTCGAAGAGCTTTCTCAGCACGTCCGAATCGTGCACGAAGCGCGCGACGTGCCGCCGCGCGGCGAGCTTCTTCTCCGTCTTGCCGGCCGCCGCTGCCGCGTTGCCGCGGCGCGCGAACGTGATCAGGCGCTCGGCGAGGCGCCTCGCCTCTTTCGCCTTCGGAAGCGTCGTCTCGATTCGCTCGCTCCTGAAGAGCGAGGTAACCATGTTGGCGAGCATCGCCCTTCTATGCGCGGCGGTAATGCCGAGTTTCCGCCTGTCGCGTCTGTGCCGCATTATTCCCTCTCCTCTTTTTCCTTCTTTTCGGCCCTTTCAGCTTTTCTCTCGAGCTTTTTCTCTCCGCGCAGGATCGCGTCGATGTCCATGCCGAACGAGAGCCCCATGCCCTCGAGGATGTCGACGATCTCCTTGAGGCTCTTCCGGCCGAAGTTGCGATACTTGAGCATATCGCCCTCGGTCTTGCGAACGAGCTCGCCGAGCGTCCGGAGGTTCGCCGCCTTGAGGCAGTTTGACGACCTGACCGAAAGCTCGAGCTCGTCGACGCCCCGGTTGAGGAGGTCCTTCAACCGTTCGAGTTCCTGGTCGATCTCCTCGATGACCTCCTCGGCCGGCTCCTCCTCGAACCGGATGAAAAGAAGCATATGATCCTTGATGATCTTCGCCGCGTACCCGAGCGCATCCTCCGGCGTGACGCTCCTGTTCGTCGTGATCTCGAGCGTGAGCGAATCATAGTCGGTGCGCTGGGCGACGCGGGTGTTCTTCACGATGTAGCTCGCGTGCGTCACCGGGCTGAAATTCGAATCCATCGGGATGAGCCCGATCTCGAAGTCCTCGAGGTTGTGCATCTCGGAAGGGACGTAGCCGCGCCCATGCCCGACGAGGATCTCCATCTTGAGGCGCGCCTTCTCGGTGCATGTCGCGAGCACGAGGTCCTTGTTCAGTATCTCGATATCGGGATCCTCGGTGATGTCCCCCGCGGTGACCTCCCCCTTCTTCGTCACGTCGAGGTGGATAAATTTCGGATCGTCGCTGTGCATCTTCACGATGAGCTGCTTGAGATTGAGGACGATGTCGGTCACGTCTTCCTTCACGCCCTTGATCGTGCTGAACTCGTGGAGGACGCCGTCTATCTTGACCGCGCTCACCGCGGCTCCCTGGATCGACGAAAGGAGCGTGCGGCGAAGGGCATTGCCGATCGTGTTGCCGAACCCGCGCTCGAGCGGCTCGATCTTGAACCTCCCGAACATCGGGGTCTGAGCGGCCTGGTCCGCGACAATCTCTTTCGGCATTAAAAGGTTACGCCATTTCATCTAACACATCCTCCTTGCACGGCCTGCGCACCATACCGGTAACGTCCCATCGGATCCACGCGACGCGTGGGACCTTGGAGGCCGCCCGGCACAAGTCCCCTTACTTGGAGTAGAGCTCCACGATGATGTTCTCTTCGATCGGAACCGGGATCATCTCGCGAGTCGGCTCCTCGAGATAGACGCCTTCCCGCTTGTTGACATCGACCGTGATGTAGGGAACGGTGCCCCGGCTTCCGTATTTCTTCAGGCTCTCCTCGACCACGAGGAGGTTCCTGCTTCTCTCGCGCAGCGTAACCCGGTCTCCGGGTCTGAGCTGGTATGACGGCCGGTCTACGGCCTTGCCGTTGACCTCGAAGTGTTTGTGAAGCACGAGCTGTCGCGCCGTCTCCCGCGAGGAGGTGAACCCCATGCGGAACACCATATTGTCGAGCCTCTGCTCGAGAAGCTTGAGCAGGTTGGCGCCGGTGACGCCCTTCATCTTCACCGCACGGTAGTAATAGTTGCGGAACTGCGCTTCGAGCAGCAGGTACATGCGGCGAAGCTTCTGCTTCTCCCTGAGCTGCGTGCGATAGCTGCTTTTTCTGCTGAACCTCGCGCGTCCGTGCTCTCCTGGCGGATAGTTGCGCTTCTCGATCTCGCACTTCTCCGAGTAGCAGCGATCCCCCTTGAGGAACAGCTTCACGCCGTCCCGCCGGCACAGCTTGCATTTGGCACCCAAGTATCTCGCCATGAAATCGTTACCTCCTTAGAGTCGGGCTCGCTAGATCCTTCTGCGCTTTTTCGAGCGGCAGCCGTTGTGCGGGACGGGCGTGCAATCCTTGATCGCCGAGATCTCGAGACCGGTCGCGCGAAGCGATCTGATCGCGGCCTCGCGCCCCGGACCGGGTCCCCGCACCCACGCCTCGACCTTCTTCACCCCGAGCCCCATCGCCTCGCGCGCGGCGGTCGCGGCGGCTTGCTGCGCCGCGAACGGCGTGCTCTTCCGCGAGCCTTTGTATCCGAGCCTCCCCGGGCTCGACCACGTGATGATGTTCCCTTCCTTATCGGTGATACTCACGATCGTGTTGTTAAAGGTTGACTGGATATGGGCGATGCCGTAGATATCCACCTTTTTTACTTTTTTCTTCGTACTCCTTGGCTGGGCCAACGTGAAACCTCCCTATGCTGCGGTTTTTTTCTTCTTCGCTCCGGGGCGGTTGCGCGGGCCCTTGCGGGTCCGTGCGTTCGTGTGAGTGCGCTGCCCGCGCACCGGAAGCCCCATCTTGTGACGCATCCCGCGGTAGGAGCCGATCTCCATGAGCCGTTTGATGTTCATCGTCGTTTCGCTCCGGAGAGCGCCCTCGACCTTGTAATCGTTCTCGATGATATCCCTGATCTGAACCGCCTGTTCCTCGGTGAGATCGCGGGTCCTCGTGCCGAGCGGCACTTTTGACTTCTTGCAGATCACCTTCGCGGTCGACCGGCCGATTCCATAGATATACGTCAGAGCAATCTCGATATGTTTGTTATCGGGTATATCGATACCGACAATACGCGCCACAGAAACACTCCTTTCACGAGCGCCGCGGGGCTTCCCGTCAGCCCTGCCGCTGCTTGTGCTTCGGGTTCTTGCAGATCACGCGGAGGACACCTTTCCGCCGGATGATCTTGCAGTATGGGCACATCTTCTTGATTGAGCTGCGGACCTTCATGATTTCTCTTCCTTCGTCACTTGTACCGGTACGTGATCCTTCCTCGTGTGAGATCGTACGGACTGAGCTCGACGGCAACCCGGTCGCCGGGAAGAATGCGGATAAAATGCATCCGCATCTTGCCCGAGACGTGCGCGAGGATCACATGTTTATTCTCGAGCTCGACCCTGAACATTGCGTTGGGCAATGCCTCGACCACGGTCCCTTCCACCGCTATGCCCTTCTGCTTCACCATTACGTCCTGTACCGCGCCTTCTTCCCGCCGGGGCGCCGGGCGCCTGCGGCATCGGACACCCCCCGCACCCTCACCGCGTCATTATCACGGGGCCGTCGTCAGTCACGGCCACCGTATCCTCGAAGTGGGCGGAGAGTTTTCCGTCCACCGTCACGAACGTCCATTTGTCCTTCAGCGTCAGGACCTCGCAGAGCCCCTCGTTCACCATGGGCTCGATCGCGAGCACCATCCCGTGAATAAGCACCGACCCCCGTCCGGGGAGGCCGAAGTTGGGAACCTGCGGATCCTCGTGCATCTCGCGCCCTATCCCGTGCCCCACGAGCGTCCGCACGACGCTGAACCCGTTCGATTCCACATGCCGCTGGATCGCGTGGGAGACGTCGGAGAGATGATTCCCGACCCTCGCCTTTTCAATCGCGAGATCCAGGGCCTCCCGGGTGACCTCCATGAGCCGCCGGGCCTTCTCGCTCACCTCGCCGATCGGGTAGGTGCGCGAGGCGTCGGCGTAGTAGCCGTTTCGCACGACGCCGATGTCGATCCCGACGATGTCGCCCTCCGCGAGCCTCCGCGCGCCGGGGATTCCGTGAACGACCTGCTCGTTCACCGAAGTGCAGATCGAGGCGGGATACCCCTGGTATCCCTTGAACGCCGGCGCCGCACCCCGGGAGCGGATGAGCTCCTCGACCGACCGGTCCAGCTCGCGGGTCTCAACACCCGGCCGGAGCAGTTCATCGAGCTTCGCGAAACACTCGACGAGGATCTCACCGCTTCGCCGGATGAGATCCATCTCCGGCTGGCTCCGTATCGCAATCATTTCAAAACGCGGCGTATCTCCGCGAAAATCTCCTCGATACCCCCCGCACCGTTCACGGTGACGAGGCCACCCCGCTTCCGGTAGAACTCGATTACCGGCTCGGTCGAGCGTCCGTACACCTCGAGTCGCGTGCGAACCGTCGATTCCTCATCGTCGGGGCGCTTGATAATAGCCGCTCCGCATGCGTCGCAGACCCCCGGCACCTTCGTCTTGATCGTGTCGAGGTTGTATACCGCCTTGCACTTCGGGCATACGCGGCGGTTCGAGAGCCGGCGCACGATCAGCTCGGGATCGGCGTCGATATTGAGCACGTAAGCGATCTTCTCGCCGCGTTTTTCGAGCATCGCCGAGAGCTCCTCGGCCTGCGCGAGCGTCCGCGGAAAACCATCCATGATCCAGCCGGCGTCCTTCGCCGCATCGAGCGCCTCGTCGATGAGACCGAAAATGATCCCGTCCGGCACGAGGAGCCCACCCGTCATGTAGCCCTGAGCCTCGAGGCCGAGGGGGGTCTTCCGCGCCACGGCGTCGCGGAGCATGTCCCCCGTCGAAAGGTGCGCGAGGCCCCGCTCGCGCGCGATGCGGGAGGCCTGCGTTCCCTTGCCGGAGCCCGGCGCTCCCAGTATGACGATGTTCATGCGCGTCACGCCGAACGTCTCCTAGAATCGTCTGCCCTGCAGACGGCCTTTCTTCATAAATCCGTCGTAGTGCCTCATGAGGAGGTGCGTCTCGATCTGCTGGAGCGTATCGAGCATCACGCCGACCACGATGAGGAGCCCCGTGCCGCCGAAGTAGAAGGGGAGCTTTCCCTGTTTGATCAGAACGTCGGGAAGAATCGCGATGAACGCGAGGAAAATGGCTCCCGGGAGTGTCACGCGGGTCAGTATCCTGTCGATGTAATCGCTCGTCCGCTTGCCGGGACGGATGCCCGGAATGAATCCCCCGTACTTCTGCATGTTCTCGGCGAGGTCGACGGGGTTCAGGACGATCGCCGTATAGAAATACGTAAAAAAGATAATAATGATCGCGTATAACGAATTGTAGAGCAGCCCGTACGGGCTCAGCGCCGAGGTTACGGCCGACATGAACGCGTTTTCCTTGAAGAACGCCGCGATCGTGCTCGGAAACATCATGATCGACTGCGCGAAGATGATCGGGATGACGCCCGCCGTGTTGACGCGGAGCGGTATATACTGCGTCTTGCCGCCGTAAACGCGCCGCCCGACGATGCGCTTCGCGTACTGGACGGGAATCCTCCGCTGCCCCTGCGTGATGAGGATGACGCTCGCAACCACGAGCACCATGATCAGGATGAGCATAACGAGCCGCAGCGGCGTGAGGTTTCCGATCTGCAGGGCGCGCCACGTATCGAGGAAATCGCCCGGGTAGCGGGCGACGATGCCGATCATGATGATGAGCGAAATGCCGTTTCCAATGCCGCGCTCCGTGATCTGCTCGCCGAGCCACATAACGAAGATCGTGCCCGCGGTCATCGTGATGATCGTGATGAGCCTGAAGAAAAGACCCGGGTTCGGCACGACGCCCTCCGCCATGTTCTCGAGGAAGAAGGCGATGCCGATCGCCTGGACCACCGCGAGGGCGACCGTTCCGTACCGGGTGTACTGCGTGATCTTCTTCCGCCCCTCCTCCCCTTCCTTGGCGAGCTTCTCGAAGTACGGGATGACCGCCTGGAGAAGCTGGATGATGATCGACGCGCTGATGTACGGCATGATGCCGAGGGCGAAGATCGTCACCCGGTGGAAATTGCCCCCCGCGAAGAGGTCGTACAGCGCGAGGACCCCTCCCTGCTGGCTCGCGAAAAACGACTTGAGCGCCGCCGGATTCACGCCCGGTGTCGTGATGTGGCCTCCGATCCGGTACACGATGAGGAGCCCCATCGTGAAGAGAATCCGCCTCTTGAGCTCGGGTATGTTGAATATATCCTGAAGCTTTTTGAACATTATTCCTTCTCCCGATTGTCGAGCCCGGGCACCTTCTTCCCGGAGAGGAGACGAATCGTGCCTCCGGCTTTCTGAATCGCGTCGGCGGCCGTGCGGCTCACCGCGTCGACCTCGACGTCGAGCGCCACGGCGAGCTCGCCCCGCCCGAGGATCTTCACGGGATCAGAGGCTTTCCGCACGAGGCCCGCCTCGATGAGGGTGCCTCGATTGACTTTCGAGCCCGCGGCGAATACTCCCAGGTTGTCAAGGTTCACAACCTGGTACGAGGTCTTGAAAATGTTCACGAATCCCCGCTTCGGCACGCGCCGCTGGAGCGGCATCTGGCCGCCTTCGAACCACGCCGGAATGCTGCCGCCCGAGCGCGCCTTTTGCCCCTTGCAGCCGCGCGTCGAATATCGCCCGTGTCCCGAGCCGGGGCCGCACCCGACCCGTTTGTTTTTCTTCGTGGCGCCGCGGGCCGGCTTGATCTCACTCAGCTTCATTTCGTCTAGCTCCTTGTCGTTCCTTTGTCGAGGACGGTGTAGCCCGGTCCTTTCTTCGAGCGCACCATGATGTCTTTCTCGTCGATCTCTTCCCAGACAACGAGGTGCTGCACCCGGTGGATCATTCCCCGGATCTGCGGCGTGTCCTTCTGGTACAGCGTCCGCTGGTTCTTCGTGAAGCCGAGAGACTCCATGACGGGCCGGTGCTTATCGTACAGGGAGTTGATGATGCTCCTGACCTGCTTGATCTTCAACATCTTCGCCATTTCGTTTCCTCGCTATCCGTCTTCGCCCCGCGCGGGGCGTTTCACTCGGCGGCGCCCTTCTCTTCCTTCTTGCCGAAAAGCCTCGCCACCGACATACCGCGGCGGTTCGCAACGTCGCGCGCGCTCTGGATGCTCTTGAGCCCTTGTATCGTCGCCTTCACCATGTTGTGCGGATTGTTCGATCCGAGCGACTTCGTCAGAATGTCCTTTACGCCCGCCACTTCGAGCACGGCGCGCACCGCGCCGCCGGCGATGACGCCGGTACCGGGCGAAGCGGGCTTCAGGAGCACCTTCGAGGCGCCGAAGATTCCCATCACCTGGTACGGGATCGTCCCGCCCTGCATCGTGATCTTGAACATGTCTTTCTTCGCCGCCTCGGTCGCCTTGCGGATGGCGTCCGCGATCTCGTTCGCCTTGCCGAGCCCGACCCCGACCTTCCCCATGCCGTCGCCGACGGCGACGAGGGCGTTGAACCCGAACCGGCGTCCGCCTTTGACGACCTTGGCGACGCGGTTGATATTGATCGTCTGCTCCAGAAACTCGGGGGCAAGCTCACCGGCACCATCGCGCGTCCCGCGGGGACCTTTCGATCCCCGGCGATCCCTCGAATCTCTCGGTCCTCTCGTATCTCTCGTTTGTGATCCGTTCACCTGTACACCCCCACGGGTGGGTTGCGGTGCCCACAACGGGCACACGGGTTTCTAGAACTCGAGTCCGCCTTCCCTGGCAGCCTTGGCCAAAGCGGCGATCCTTCCATGATAGATATATCCGCCGCGGTCGAACGCGACGGCCTTGATCCCCTTTTCGAGCGCCGCGGCGGCGATCGCCGTGCCGACGGCGACCGAGCGCCTCATCTTCATGCTCAGCGGACGCACCGCTTTCTTTCCACCCTTCCCCTCCTTGCCCTCCTTGCCCTCCTTGCCCTCCTTGCCCTTCTCCGACTTGTCGGCCTTCTCGGGCGCTTTCTCGGGGGCTTCCGGCAGGGGCGCCAGCTCGAGCTTGAGACTCGAGGCCGCGGCGAGCGTGCGCCCCGTGTCGTCGTCGACGATCTGTGCGTAGATATGGTTGAGGCTCCGGAAAACGCACAGCCGCGGCCGAGCCGACGTTCCGTGCATCTTGTTCCGCACGCGCTGGTGCCGTCTCAACCTCCCGTGTCTCTTCTCCTGATTGATGTCTCTTTTCACCTGTCCAAACTCCCGGCTTGTATCATCGCCTTGACCGCGGCGCGCCGGTGTCATGAACCGCGCCTACGCCGCGCTCCCGCTCATGTCAGAGCCCGGTACCGACCGCGGCCTTGCCGGCCTTATGCTTGACCAGCTCGCCCGCGTACCGGATCCCTTTTCCCTTGTACGGCTCCGGCGGCCTGAACTTGCGGATCTCGGCCGCCGTTTGGCCGATCTTTTCCTTGTCGGTCCCCGATATCGTGATCTTCTTCGGATCCGGAACAACGATGGAAACCCCCGCGCGCGGCTCGTACCGGATGAGATGGGCGAACCCGAGGCTCAATACGAGCGTTGTGCCCTTGAGCTCGGCGCGGTACTCGACTCCTTCGATCTCGAGCTTCTTCTCGTAACCCTGCGAAACGCCGTGCACCATGTTCGCGATGAGGGTCCTCGTCAGTCCGTGGAGCGACCGGTGAAGCTTAGAATCGCTCGGACGCTTCACGGTGACCACGCCCTCCCCAACCTCGACGGCCATGTCGGGATGGAGCGTGCGCGTGAGATCCCCCTTGGGTCCCTTGACCGTGATCACGTTGCCCCGCAGCTCGGCGTGAACGCCTGACGGGATCGGAACCGGACATTTTCCCACTCGTGACATATCGACTATCTACCTCCACGCCGGCGTGCGCCCGGCTACCAGATATGGCAGAGAACCTCGCCGCCGACGCCGAGGGCGTGGCACTCCTTGTCCGTCATGAGACCCTTCGAGGTCGAGATGATCGCGATGCCGAATCCGCCCATTACGCGAGGAATCTTGTCCTTCGGGACGTATACGCGGCGGCTCGTAAGGCTCACGCGCTTCATGCCCTCGATCGCGCATACGCGCTGCTCGTCGTACTTGTAGTAGATCCTGATCAGCCCTTGTTTGTCGTCGTCGATGTACTTCACGTTCTTCACGTATCCGCTGTCGAAAAGGATCTTCGCGATCTGCGCCTTGATACGGGAGGCCGGAAGATCGACGTACGGCTTCTTCGCCTTCTTGCCGTTGCGCAGCCGGACAATCATGTCGGCTATCGGGTCGGTCATCATTTCGCCATCACCTCAAATTCTTTTGACTCGTCATGCGCCGTAAATCTACCAGCTCGCCTTGGTAATGCCCGGAATCTTCCCCTCGAGAGCGAGCTCGCGGAAACAGATGCGACACATACCGAACTTGCGAAGGTACGCCCGCGGACGCCCGCACCTGCTGCACCGGAAATACGCCCGCACCTTGAATTTCGGCGGTCTCTTCGATTTTGCGATCAAGCACTTCTTTGCCACGGATTCTCCCTTTCCACCGCATCAGGTCTGGCGGAGCGGCATCCCGAGGAGCATGATGAGCTCCTTCGCCTCTTCGTCCGTCTTCGCCGTCGTAACGATCGTGATATCCATACCCATTACCTTGAGTATCGTGTCGTAATCGATCTCGGGAAATATGATGTGCTCCTTGACGCCGAACGAGTAGTTTCCCCGCCCGTCGAAGCTCCGCGGCGAAAGGCCCCGGAAATCCCTGATTCGCGGGATCGCGACATTCACCAGGCGGTCGAAAAACTCGTACATACGGTTCTGCCGGAGCGTCACGTAGCACCCGATCGGCATGCCCTCGCGGAGCTTGAATCCCGCGATCGCGGTCCTCGCGCGCGAGATCGCCGGACGCTGTCCCGCGATCGCGCTTAGATCCTTCACCGCGGCCTCGAGAATCTTCGCATCGGTGATCGCGTCGCCGACGCCCATATTGATCACGATCTTCTCGATTCGAGGCACCTGGTTCACGTTCTTGTAGCCGAACTTCTTCATCATCTCCGGTACCGCCTTGTCGAGGTACCGGCGCCTGATATTCGATACGTACCGCGTGTTCTCCATCACACTCACCGTTTCTGTTTCTCCGTTCCCGTTTCAGACGCGCGATCGTGGACCCCGAGACCGCGCGTAGCCGCCTCATCCACCCTGCTCGCTCAGCATCTCCTTACACTTCCTGCACTGGCGCGCCTTGCTCCCGTCGGCGAGAAGGATGATGCCCGTTCTCGTCGGCTTGCCGCACTTTGGACACACGAACATGACGTCCGAGACGTGGATCGGCGCTTCCTTCTCGACGATGCCCCCCTGCTGCCCCTGGCCGCGCTGCTTCCGCATGTGCCGCTTGATCAGGTGGACCTTTTCGACGATGATGCGGCCGCTTTCGGGGAACACCTTGAGGACCTTGCCTTCCAACCCTCTGTAGTTGCCCGAGATAACCCTTACGAGATCGTTCTTCCTTATTTTCATTATGGTTTCCCGTTTCCTTAAATGACTTCCGGGGCCAGAGAGACGATCTTCATGAACTTCTTCTCCCTGAGTTCCCGCGCCACCGGCCCGAATATTCTCGTGCCGATCGGCTCCTTCTGATCGTTGATGAGCACCGCTGCATTCTGATCAAAGCGAATGTACGTGCCGTCCCGTCTTCTCAGCTCCTTGCGGGTCCTCACGACCACGCACTTAACGACCTGGCCCTTCTTGATCGCCGAGCCCGGGATCGCCACCTTGACGTTGGCGGCGATGATGTCGCCCACGCCCGCGTAGCGGCGTTTCGACCCGCCCATCACCCGGATGCACCGGACGCTCTTCGCCCCCGAATTGTCGGCGACAACAAGCATGGTATACGTCTGAATCATCGTCGTGTACTCCTACTTCGCCTTCTCCAGGATCTCTACGAGCCGCCAGCGTTTCATCTTGCTGAGCGGCCGCGTCGACATAACCTTCACGAGGTCGCCCACGTGGGCCTGGCGTTCCTCGTCATGCGCGTAGACTTTGGACGTGCGCTTCATCATTTTCTTGTACCTCGGATGCTGGACAATGCGCTCGACCGAAACCGCGACCGTCTTGTTCATCGTGTCGCTCACCACGCGCCCGACAATGCTTTTCCTGGGCTTTCGAGTCTCCATGTTCACCCCTCGTTACCGGTATGCCTTGAACGGCGTCACGTCTTGCTCGCGTCCGTGGCGCCCGCCGGCGTCTTCTGCTCCGTCGCGCCGGTCAGGACCTTCTCATTGATGAGTGTCTTGATCCGCGCGAGATCCCGCCGCACGATGCGCGCCTTGAGCGGGTTGTCGAGCCGCTTGAGCGCGAGCTTGATCTTCAGGCGGAAAAGCTCCTCGGAAAGCTCCGCCTCGCGGGATTTGAGCTCGTCAAGGTTCATCTCTCTCAGTTCCGTTACCTTCATGCTTCAAACCGTCCGGGTATTTGAAAATCCTCTCTGTACGCTCCGTGCCCGCCGGGCGCCGCTTCGGGCGGCGGCCCCGGGCACCGCTCTCAGCCGGTCACCTTTCCGGTAGCCACCCGGCGAACGAACTTCGTCTTCATCGGGAGCTTCGAAGAGGCGACCTGCATCGCCCGCCGCGCCTCGTCGGGCTCGACTCCCTCGAGCTCGAAGAGGATGCGCCCCGGTTTCACGACCGCCACCCAGTACTCGGGCGCTCCCTTTCCCTTGCCCATACGCGTCTCGGCCGGCTTCACCGTCACGGGCTTGTCCGGAAATATGCGGATCCAGAGCTTGCCCGAACGCTTGATGTGGCGCATGATCGCGACACGCGCCGCCTCGATCTGACGATTGGTGACCCACGCGGGGGCCTGGGACTGGAGCCCGTAGGTACCGAAGTCGATGCTCGAGCCCCGGGTCGCCATGCCGCGCCTCCGGCCTCTCTGCTGCTTGCGGTACTTCGTCTTTTTCGGCATCAACATGACCAATCAACCCCTTGTCCGGTCTTCATCGTGTCCGGGAACTATCGTCGATCGCGGCCTCGCTCATCTGGCGCCTGAAATCCTTCGGGAACAGCTCACCGAGATAGATCCATACCTTCACGCCGACCGTGCCGTATGTCGTGAACGCGGTCGCCCGCGCGAAATCGATCTCCGCGCGAAGCGTATGGAGGGGAACCCTTCCGTCCATGTACCCTTCGACGCGGGACATCTCGGCGCCGCCGAGACGGCCCGAGCACTTGATCTTGATTCCGAGCGCGCCCATTCGCCTCGCGGAGCCGATCGCTTTCTTCATCGCCCGCCGGTACGAAACGCGCTGCTCGATCTGGCCGGCGATATGCTCGCCGACGAGCTGCGCGTTGAGCTCGGGACGCTTCACCTCGCGGATATCGATCTGAACGTCCTTCATCGTGAGATGGCAGAGTTCCTCGCTGAGAAAATCGACTTCGGCGCCCTTCCGCCCGATCACCATGCCCGGCCGCGCGGTGTGGATATGGACCCGCACCTTGTCGCCGCGCCGCTCGATCTCCGTCTTCGAGACGCCCGCCCGCGCGAGGCGCTTCTTGATATACTTGCGTATCGTGACATCCTCTTCAAGCCAGTGCGCGAAGTTCTTGACCGCGAACCACTTGGAATCCCACGCGCGGTTGATTCCGAGTCTCAACCCTATGGGATTAGTCTTCTGACCCAAAAGATCCTCCTCGTGTTAGCTTTCCGCTTCTTCTTTATGCTCGACGACCACGATGATGTGGCTCGATCGTTTCCGTATACGGTAGGCGCGCCCCTGGGCGCGCGCTCTGATGCGGTACATTGTCTTGCCCTCGTTGATGCGGATCTCCTTGAGATCCATGTACGCGGGCTCGATCGGATGCTCGCTCATCCCGGCGAGGTTGTGCATCGCCGACATCACGGTCTTCTGAATGGGCTTCGCCGCGTACCGCTTCGAGAACTTGAGAATCTCGAGGGCCTTTTCGACGGACTTGCCCCGCACGAGATCGGCTATGATCTTCGCCTTCTGGGGTGAGACCCTAACGTGCCGCGCGATGGCGCGTGCTTCCATGTTCCCTTACCTCCGACAGCTCACGATTTTTTGCCGCCCGGGTGCCCACGGTAGACCCGCGTTGGAACGAATTCGCCGAGCTTGTGGCCTACCATATTCTCGGTAATGAACACCGGTACGAACTTGTTGCCGTTGTGGATCGCCAGCGTTTGCCCCACGAATTCGGGGGAGATCGTCGAACGCCGCGCCCAGGTCTTGGCGACCTTCTTGTCTCCCGCTTCGTTCATCTTCTCGAGCTTCCGGAGAAGCTTCTCGTCGATATAGGGGCCTTTCTTCAGTGATCGGGCCATCGAACCTCCAAACCGTGTCTGATTCGCGCTCCCGGGGGAGCGCCGCGAGCCGCGCCACGGAACGGCTCTAAACTGCCGTTACTTCTTCCGACTATGAACGATATATTTATCCGACTGTTTCTTCTTGCGCGTCTTGAATCCCTTGGTCGGCTTTCCCCACGGCGTCGTCGGGTGCCGTCCACCGCTCGATTTTCCCTCGCCGCCGCCCATCGGATGGTCGACCGGGTTCATCGCGACGCCGCGGACCTTGGGTCTGCGGCCCAGCCAGCGGGTGCGCCCCGCCTTGCCGATCGACACGTTCTCGTGATCGATGTTGCTGACCTGGCCGATCGTCGCGTAGCACTCCTTGCGCACCTTGCGGAGCTCGCCGCTCGGGAGCCTGAGAAGCACGTGGTTCCCTTCCTTCGCCATGAGCTGCGCGTACGAGCCGGCGCTGCGCGCCATCTGCCCGCCCCGCCCCGCGATGAGCTCGATATTGTGAATGAAGAGCCCCGTCGGGATCTTCTCCATCGGGAGCGCGTTCCCCGGGTGGATATCCGCATCCGGACCCGAGACGATCGCGTCGCCGACCTTGATGCCGTGCGGCGCGAGAATGTAGCGCTTCTCGCCGTCCGCGTACGTGAGGAGCGAGATGAACGCCGAGCGGTTCGGATCGTATTCGAGCGAGGCGACCTTCGCCGGAATGCCGATCTTGTTGCGCCTGAAGTCGATGATGCGGTACTTCTGCTTGTGCCCGCCGCCGATGTGACGGCTCGTGATGTGGCCGTCGTTATTGCGGCCGCCCGACCGCCTGAGCGGCTCGAGGAGCGACTTCTCCGGCGGTTTCTTCGTGAGCACGGAATAATCTATGCTCGTCTTGAACCGCTGCCCCGGCGTTATCGGTTTGAACTTCTTGATAGCCATCGATCAGTTCCTTTTTCCGAGACCTCGTGTGCTTCCCGTTTTTCGCATGCACCGCGCGGCGCGACGCAGCGAGCCAATCCCACGTTCATCAGACCTGTTCGAAAACGTCTATGTTCTGCCCCTGGGCGAGCGTCACAAACGCTTTTTTCCGATCGGGGCGCTTCCCCGTGAACCTCCCGCCCTTCATGGTCGTCGTCTTCGGCTTGCCCTTCATGACGCAGGTTCGCACGTCTTTCACGGCGACGCCGAAGAGCTTCTCGACGGCGAGCCTGATCTCGCGTTTGTTCGCCTTCGGGTGAACCTCGAACACGAATCTGTTGTCCGTCTCTTTTATCGCGTTGCTCCGCTCGGTGATGACGGGCTTCAATATGATCTTCGACAGATCCTTCATTGCGCAAACACCCCCTCGAGGGAGGAAAGCCCTTCCTTCGTGATGAGGAGCACGTCCGCACGGAGCACGCCGTATGCGTTCATGTTGCGGCTCACGATCACCTCGACGCCGGGGATGTTCCGCATCGAACGGTACACGGCGTCGTTCCACGCGTCGGTGACAAAGAGCACGCGCTTGCCCGCAAGGCCCGCGGCCTGGAGGAAGCTCGCGAACGGCTTCGTCTTCGGCTTTTCGAGGGCCATTCCCTCGACGAGAACGACGCTCTCGCGCACACCCTTGTCGCTCAAGGCCGATAGGAGCGCCGTGCGCTTCATCTTGCGCGGTATCGTGTAATGGTAATCGCGCGGATGGGGGCCGAACACGACTCCGCCGTGCCGCCAGATCGGCGAGCTCCGCATTCCCGCGCGCGCCCGCCCCGTGCCCTTTTGCTTGTACGGCTTCTTTGTGCTGTAGCTCACGTCGCTGCGCCCCTTCGCCTTCGAGGTGCCCCTCCGCTGATTCGCGAGAAACTGGCGCACCGAATCATAGAGGACCGCCTTGTTGACGGGAGCGCCAAAGAGAGCCTCGGGCAGCTCCACCGTGCCCTTCAACGCACCGCTGAAATCATACAATTTTGCACTCGCCATGATTCTTCCTCTGTTGCGACCCCTCACGAGGACGCCGTGACCCGGAGGATCGTATTAACGGCCCCCGGCACGGCCCCACGCACCAAGATTAGATTGTTCTCGAGATCGATCTCGACGACCTTGAGATTGCGGACGGTGAACCGCTGGTATCCCATGCGGCCGGCCATCCTCTTCCCCTTCATAACGCGCGAAGGGTACGCGGAGCTTCCGATCGAGCCTGCCACGGCATGCGACTTGGAGCCGTGGGTCTGACCGCCGCCGTGGAACTTGTGGCGCTTGACGAGCCCCGTGAAACCCCGCCCTTTCGTTTTCCCCGTCACGTCGACCCGCTCGACGCCGCTGAATATGCTCACGTCGATCATCTGGCCCGGTTTGAACTCGTCGGCGTTATCGACGCGGAACTCCTGCAGGTGCTTGTACGCCGGCAGATTCGCCTTCTTGAAATGCCCGGCGGAGGCGAGCTTCAATTTCGTCGCCCGCACGTCGCCGAAGCCGAGCTGCACCGCGCCGTACTTTTCCTTCTTCATCGTCTTCACCTGGACCACGGGGCACGGACCGAGCTGGATGACCGAGACGTTCAGCTGGAATCCGTCCTTGTCGAATATGCTCGTCATGCCTATCTTCTTGCCGATCAACCCTTGCATCTCGCCCTCCCCGTTCAAACCTTAATCTCGATGTCGACGCCGGCCGGGAGATCGAGTTTCTGCAGCGCATCGACCGCTTTCGTCGTCACATTCGTGAGATAGATGAGGCGCTTGTGCACCCGGATCTCGAACTGCTCACGCGACTTCTTGTTGACATGCGGCGAACGCAGGACCGTGTACACGGTGCGCTTCGTGGGAAGCGGGATCGGCCCCGACACCTCGGCGCCGGTTCTGCGCGCCGTCTTCACGATCTCCTCGGCGCTGCGGTCGAGCGTGGAGTGCTCGTATGCCTTGAGTCTGATTCGTATCCTCTGTCCGTCCACCGGGAACCTCCATCCGCAGCAGATTGTTATTCTATGATCTCGGTCACGATGCCTGCGCCCACGGTGCGGCCGCCCTCGCGGATCGCGAACCGAAGTTCCTTCTCCATTGCGATCGGCGTAATGAGCTCGATCGAA
>Ga0315293_10002300_pt1 | contig 18442 bp, 26 predicted proteins | sample YL17G13_20_MG_FD_203071 | JGI IMG/M metagenome (GOLD analysis project Ga0315293, IMG submission 203071) | Sediment microbial communities from Yellowstone Lake, YNP, Wyoming, USA - YL17G13_20 | ecosystem: Environmental > Aquatic > Freshwater > Lake > Sediment | place: USA: Wyoming | collected... | reverse complement strand
TTTTATGGGTTCGGGAACTACTGCAGAAGCCTGTAAACAACTTAAACGAAACTTCATAGGCTTTGAGATTAGTAAAGAGTATTGTGATATTGCTAATAAGCGTTTACAACAAGAAAACTTGTTGGAGATTTTAAAAACTGAATAAAGGGTTACTTATTCATCCAGACGGTTTGAAAGTTGTATGTAAGGATTGTCACTTGAAAGAGCATAAGAAAGAGGAAAAGAAATGATTTATAATGACGATTTTAGAAAAATAACTCTCCCACCAGAGAAAATACTTACAATAACAGATCCTCCTTACAATATAAATTTTAGATATAATAAATACAAAGACAATTTATCCGAACAAGAATATATGAAAATGTTATCAAAAATACCTAAACCTTGTGTAATAATACATTATCCTGAAGAAACTTTAAAGTATGTGATTCCTGCTATGCAATGCAATCCTGATAAGGTTCTATTTTGGTGTTATAATTCACATCTTCCAAGAGCAGTTAGAATGATAAGCTTCTTTGGAATAACTCCTAATTTAAGTAAATACAAGATTCCTTATAGAAATCCTACTGATAAGAGAGTAAAAAAGCTAATTGAGAAGGGTAGTCAAGGAACATCAATTAAAGAATGGTTTATAATTGAACAAGTAAAGAATGTTTCAAAAGAATATCAAGGTTATTCTAACCAAATACCTGAAGAAGTAATAAACCTTATACTTTCAGTATGTGAAGGACAATTTGACATGGTTTTTGACCCTTTTTGTGGTTCAGGAACTACCCTCAAATGTGCTAAAAATAAAGGATATAATTTTATAGGAACAGACATAGATAAAAAAGCCATAGAAATAACAAATAAAAGATTACAACAAGAAGTGTTAAAATGTTAAGCATAAAGAATAAATTATCTAAATTATTTGAAATAAGTGGAAAAAGTAGATTAATGGTTGCAGAAGCATCATCTAATAAGTTAGGTGTAACGGAACAAGAGATTCAACATTATTATATGATATATTCGGAAGATGGGACATTTTTAGAAATACAAAGAAATTATAAAATAGATTAAGGGTGACTTAATTTTATGGTTGATTTGAGTGGTATTAATGGGTATTTGGATTCTTTGCCTAGTTGGATAGAAAATATTAAGAGTTTTGATTATTTGTGGTTGTTGATGTTGTTAATGCCTTATTTGTTGGTTATTTGTGTTTTTGTTTTGTTTTATGCATTTTATCGTTGGAATAAAGAAAGAGAATAAAAAAAATAAAAATAGTTTGTTTCTAATCTTTGCCTGAGCCTTCTAGTTTCTTGATTAAGAATCCTAGTAGGAATACGAACACTATTACTAACACTATTAGGCTGAAGTATGTTACTGGTGTTGCTATTGCTGTGTTTACCGTGTTGATTTGTGTTCCTAAATGGCTTATTGCTACTGTATCAGAGGTGTTTGTGTTGTTGTAGCAGTTGTCTGCTGATATGTTAAATGTTCTTCCAGTGTCACAAGCGACTCCTGATACGCTTTTCATTTGGTTGTTTATTATGCTTAATAGCACTATTACAACAGCTAAGATGCCTATTCCTATAATGACTCCTTTTAGTGATTTCATTATTTCTACCATTGTTTATCGTCTCCTTCTTCTGTATTTTTTTACGAAGTGTTTTACTAAACCTTTTTTGGTTTTAAACTTTCTTCCTACTCGTGGTTTCTTTTTTGAGCCAAAGATTAGTGCGTAGCCTCCTCTTACTTTTGCGTAACCGATTGGTTTCTTTTTAGAACGTCGAGTGGAGTGTGAACGTCTTGTTCTTTTACTTCTTCTTCTTTTCATATTTTGTCCCTCCAGTTAATACTTTAATATCTTTTTTTTTTAAAGAAAAAAATTAGCCTATATATAATATAGGCTTTTTTAATAAAGTTGTTTAGTCTTTTCCTGAGCCTTCTAGTTTCTTGATTAAGAATCCTAGTAGGAATACGAATACTACAACTAGTATTATTAGACTAAAGTATGTTACTGGTGTTCCGATTGCAGTTACTGTTGAGTCTATTGTTGTGTTCAAAGCACTTGTTACTCCAGTTGTGCTTTTCATTTGCACTAGGATTATACTTAGTAATACTACTACTACTCCTAGTATTCCGATGCCTATTACTATTCCTTTTAGTGATTTCATTATTTCCGCCATTGTTTATAGCCTCCTATAAAGTTTTTTTTTATATTTGTTTTTAGTCATTTGACTAAAACATTTAATTAGTTAAGGGTGTATTAACTATTTAAATTTAACTATTATTATTATATATATATTATTATGTATCTTATTTATGGTAATGTTGGTAATAATAGATACATTTAAATATTTGAACATTCTTAAGTTTTTTTTATGAATGATAATCAAGGGGTTGTTTTTGATAATTCTCAGACTAGGCTTATGAATATTGATGAAGCTTTACGTTTTAAGATAGTGGAGTTCTTGAGTAACGCTAATAGGTTTAGGACTGAGGGTGATATTGTTAAGGCTTATGTTAGTGTTCGTGGGATTTTTGAGATTCTTCAGCCTCTTGATTTTAAGCATAAGAGTTTGTTGATTGATTATACTAAAAGGATTAATGAGTATATTAATGGTTTGGGTGAGAAGCCTATTGATGCTAGGCACAGGATTATTATTAATGAACGTGGTTTTGAGTTGAGGGAGTTAGTTGATGATTACTTTAATCTTATCCCTTTTTGTATGAGTGAGTTGGGTTTACATTTGAAGCAGTTGAAGAATAGGGATGACCCTGATGAGGAGTTTAGTCAACAAACTTTTAATACTGATGTTTCACTTTTAGAGGGTAAAAAGCAGTTGTTGAAGAGTTTGAAAAGTGAGGATTTAATTCAGTTTATGTCGGCTAGGCAGGTGCATGATGTTCACGCTAGGATTTTGGTTGAGGTTAGTTTGAGAAAGAATAGAGAAGAGGTTAGTAATGAATAAGTTACTAACTTTATTATTAAAGTTAGTTATTAGTTCTGCTTTTTTAGGTATTGGTATTATTTTATTTATTAGAGGTTATGATAAGGATTTAATTACTTTGATTGTTGGTTTTATTTTTATTATAATGTATGATCTTCTTCTTAATTCAGTAATAGGTGGTTCTTTTGAGTAATTCTACTCTTAATCATTTTAAGCGTTATCCTCAGCTAGTGTGGACTCTTTTGAATATTCGTCATCATATGAAAGAGGAGAAGTATGATTATCCTATTGTTATTTGTGGTGGGACAGGTAATGGTAAGTCAATGTTTCAGTTGCACTTGATTGAGTTGTGGTATAGGGTTGTTATGCAAAAGGATATGGATGCTAGTTTTATTTGTCATGTTAAGAATACTCGTAAGGGTTGGGTTAATAATTTTAAGTTGATGAAGGCTTTGGATATTAATAGTAATGATGAGGGTGCTGATGGTATTACTTCTAAGGAGGGTATGACTAGGTTTGGTAGGGATATTCAGAGGCTTTACATGGTTATTAGGAAGAAGTTGTTTTTTACTCCTATTCTGATTCCTGATTATTTTGATTTGCCTTTGTATTTTCGTAAAAGGGTTAGGGGTTGTTTTTATGTGCCTAAGAAGGGTCAGTTTAAGTATTATACTATGGAGAATTTGAAGTGGGTTAATGGTTTGAATGAGGGTAAGGAGATTAAGCGTATGGAAGTTACTCATGCTTTTTTTGGTGGGACTTTTCCTGATTATAATGGTGTTTTGCGTAAGCCTTATGATGATATGAGTAATATTAGTGCTGATGTTATTTTGGATGAGATTATTCGTGATATTGATGATAAGAGTTATAATACTGTTGATGAGCATTATGATGCTGTTAAGGTTATGATTGAGGGTGGTGCTAAGAGTAAGGAGATTGCTGAAACGATTGGTTTGAGTTTCAGGGATTTGGCTAAGATTCGTAAGAAGATGAAAGGTGAGATTAATGGGGTTGTTTAAGATTATTTTGTTTATTGTTATTGGATTATTAATTGTTGTTATGATTAGTTGGATGACTAAGCGTTGGATTGATAGTTTGTTGGCTTTTCCAATTTAAAAACATTTATATAGTTGTTATACTATAAGAGGATTTTATAAACGATGGGATTAATTACTAAGTCTGATGGAAGTGTTGTTTTTAGGAGTGGTAGTAATCCTTCTAATGTTAAAGATAGACCTGCAACTCAGCAGGAGATAGATAAACAGAATAATAATATTATTAGAACTCAGGTTACTGATGTTAATGGTAATAAGGTTACTAGGATTCTTAATAAGAATACCATGACTTCTGAAACGATTGACACTACTGCACCTAAAGAAACTTTTACTTTTGTTAATAAGGATGGTGTTAAGATTACTCGTGATGTTAGGTATTTGAATACTTCTACTACTCAGCGTCAGCTTAAAAATGCGGGTTATAAGAATAATGTTAAAACTTTGACTAATACCCCTTTTGAAGGTCCTGTTAGGACTGAGTTGGTTAATCAGTTTTTGAATGAGAATACTTTAGTTAAGCGTGAGCCTAATCTTTTATTTGAAAGAAGTCAGGTTGTTCAAAGACAGCTAAGAGATATTAGTAGTGGTGAATATGATACTTCTAGAACTATAAATGCTTTGAATGAAAGAAATATTATTAGACCTTCAGTAGCTATTAAGGAGTTGAATGATTTTGGAGTTAGAAATCCTGATGAACGTAAAAAAAATAATGTTATTTCTAATATTAAAGATTTTAAAAGTAGAACTACGGATGCGTTTTTAGAGAAAGCTGAGAGTAATATTCTTAATTTTAATACTTTAAATATTCAAGAGAGAGATAAGAAAGTGAAAGAAGAGGGGGAGTATAAGTTTAATGATTTTGTAAGTATTGAGAGTAAAAATGCTTTTGGGGGTTTGGCTACTGGTGGTTTAATGTTGGCTAATATTCCTTTAAGACCTATTAAAACTACTAAAGAAGTGTTTAATCAGATTATCAATCCTTTAGATACTATTAAATCTATTTATGGTGAGTTTAAAGTTAATCCTATTGGAACTTCGACTAGTTTTTATGTTGCAGGAAAAGGATTAAGGGAATCTGTTAAAGTTATAAAAAGAGTTCCTGCTGTTGAGTATGTTAGAAGAGAAAGATTTATTAGAAAACAGCCTTTAGATATTCAGCCTATTGTTAGAGATATTTTAGAATCTGAAAAGTCTCAAAGGGGTATAGTTCCTGTTTCTATAAATAGTATTAAGACTCTTGATTTTAGTGATGTTCAAAATTTGAATAAGTTAGAGAGTAAAGCTATTGAATTAGCAATTAGAGAGAAAAAAGCAGTTGTTTTTGGTAGTAAAAGTGCAAGGGTTCTTAGTGGTGGTGAGACTAGATTGCCTAAAGATGTTGATTTAGCTGTTAAAGATGTTAAGGATTTTAAGGATGCTTTTGTTAAGAATATTCCTAAAAGTTCAGTTAATAGTATTAATATTAGGAATCAAAAGATTATTAGGAATCTTGATAGTAGCACTATCGCTGATGTTAAGCCTTTAGATAGATTACGACCTGATAAGAGTTTATTAACTCAGAAGGGTAGTTTGCCTGTTGGTGGTTATTCTAAGAAATTAACTTTTTTTAATAAAGATAAATTTAGTCCTTCTTTTGAAAGTAAGATTACTAGTGGAATTTTTGATATTCCAACTCAGTATAATAAAAAAGTTAAAGGTATTAAGTTTACTAGTTTTTCTGAGCAAACTAGTAGGAAGGCTTTGGGTAGTTTGCAGTTTATTATTGAGAAGAATGTTAGGAGAGCAAAGGATTTGCCTGATTATATTGAGTATTTGAAAATTCAGAAAGAAAGTTTATTAAAAGATAAAAAGAATATATTAAAGAATAAATCGAGGATTAAAGAGTTTAATAAATTAATTAAAGGAGTTAAGAATAAATCAAAGAAGTTGAATATTATTCCTTCCACTACTGAAAAAGAATATTATTTACCATCTAAATTACCTTCTAGGATTTCTTCATATTTACCTTCAAAATTAGGTAATATTCGGATTTCTAGTTTGAGTGGTATTCCTTCTAGAACTCCTAGTGTTGTGCCTTCTAAGTTGAATGTTTCTAGTTTGAGTGGTATTCCTTCTAGAACTCCTAGTGTTGTGCCTTCAAGATTAAAGATTAATAAAACTAATTATAATATTAAAGAAATAACTTTTAATTCTAAATCGGATGATGGTGTTAAAAAGTTTAAATTAAAGAAGGTTAAGGTTAAGAGTAATCGTTTTTATACTCCTACTATTCTTGGTTTGCAGTTGATTAGGAAGACTGATAAGTTTAATCATTTTAGGCAGTTTAGTGGTTTGGAGGTTCGACCTAGATGATTAAGTTTGTTGAACTGAGTATTTGGTTGAAGATTCCTATTGTTTTTAGTTGGATTATTATGGTTTTGTATGTTTTAGCTTTTATGATTGGTTTTATTATTGGTGTGGTGGAATAAATGGGTTTTAATGGTAGTATGGAGGCTTATAAGTTGAGTAAGGAGTTTGAGCAAAACAAGGATTCAGGTAAGATTAGTAGTGAAGAAAGTGATAAGTATGAGATTGAGTTTGAGGAGACTCTTGATAATTTCTTTCATATGCTTTTAGGTCAAAAATTGGTTAATGGTGTTTGGGTGCGTGACCCTTATATGAAGAAGATGATTAATAAAGCAGGTGCTAGTATTATTTTGCAGACTATTAGAGGTGCTGTTAATAAGAATATGAATTTTGCTAGTTATAGTGAGCAAGAGCAGAGAGAAATTGAATCTTATCTTTGTGAAAAGTTGGGTGTTCTTGTTTTTGAGAATAAGGAGGAGTATGATATTCCTTATCCTGCTAATACTTATCAGGATTTAATTATGGAGATGACTTTTAGTAATCTTTGGATTCTGCTTAGTATTGCTCGTGGTGGTCACATGACTATTTATCGTGGTGAAAAGACTAAGACAATTATTAGTAAACAAGAGGCTAATCAGCCTATGGGTGCGTATTAATGAAAAAGAAAAAGAATAATGAAGATAATAATTTGGTTGATAAGTTGAGTAAGAAGAATTGGTTTATGGCTATTTTTAGTAAGAAGAAGAGAAGGATTGCTACTGTTTTCTTGTATGAACGTATTGGTAAGAACGAGGTTTTTAAGGGAACTTATCCTTTGTTGAAGGGTAATGTTAAGGATTTAGGTGAGTATGTTGTTATTGATATTAGTGGTAAGATTATTTTTATGGATGTGCCTCATTATAATGATTATACTACGAGTAATAATCCTAAGATTGGTAAGATTCTTGAGGTTGTTAAGTTTGCTGAGGATGATTTTAGGGTAAGGGGTAGGCTTAGTGAGGAGTATGTTGCTGAGAAACTTGTGCCTAAGACTAAGATTAAGGAGGTTTGTAGTGTTTGTGATAGTATTTGGGATAAGTGTCTTTGTAGTGATAAGGATGATGAGAATAAGTTGATTTTGAAAGTTCCTGAGTTAAGTAAGGAGGGTAAGCCTATTCTTATTAAGGAAGTTATTAAGTGGGAAGAGCCTAAAGGGGTTACTCAGGAGGGTAGGGATAGTATTAGGAGTATGAATAATTATCGTTTTCGCATGGAAGAGCATCGTAAGAAGGTTGGTGATTTTTGGGATAAGTATGGTAAATATATTACTTTGATTATGGCGATGTTGTTTGCTACTGGTATCACTTGTTATAGTATTTATAAGGTTAATGAGAATCTTAAATTAACTGTTGAGGAGGTTGCTAAGGCTACTAATGATGTGGCTTGGTGGAAGAATCCTGAGATTGTTAAGAGTATTGGTAGTGCGATAACTCAGAGTAATGATGAGAAAATTGCACCGCCGACGTGAGGTTTAATGTATGAATTGGTTTAATATTGTGTTTGTGCTTGTTGCTCAGGCGTTGTTGTTTTTTTTTATTAGTCAGATGTATGAACGCAATAATAGATTATTCTCTGCTTTTAAGGGTTTGTTTCTTATTTTGTCTTTTTTTAATGTTGTGGTTGTTTTGTTTATGAGTTTTTTTATTAGTTTGGGTAGTGATTTCAAAGTTTTTAATGGTTTTAGTGTTATTTTGTTTACTATTCAAATGGGTGTTTTGGCTGTTGTTATTATTAGTTATGCTGTTAATTATGTTGTGGTGGCTGTGAATGTTAAGAAATAAGATTTTATATATGTTGATGTTTTTGGTTTTGGTTAGTTATAGTTTTGGGGCTGTTTGTGAGGAGAATATTCAGCCTTTGGTTAGTTGTCAATTAGTTACTCCTGTTATTAATTGTGTTGGTTATGAGGTTTATTCTAATAATCAGAGTTTGATTGAGAGTGGGAATCTTAGTTTATGGGTTTCTAGTGATATTTATTATTTTAATTTCAGTGAGGATGTCGGTGAGTATCTTGTTAAGTTGTGTGATGGGACTACTGGTAAGTTCTTTGTTAATTATTATAATTTGAGTGTTTTTGGTCAAAGTTTTAATTGGTTGGCTATTATTATTATTTTTGTTGTTATTAGTTTGATTTGTTTGTGGGTTAGTAAGAAGATTGTTAATCCTGATTTGGAGTTGTTTAAGACTTTACTGTTTTTTTATGGTATGATTAATAGTTTTATTTTAATTTCTTTAACTTTTTTTATATCGACTGGTTTGAGTTTGAGTAATTTTAATAGTTATTTTGAAGTATATGTTATATTAGCTATGTTGTTGTTGATTTTGTTTGTTTTGTATTATGGTATTTACTTAATTATTAAAGTCTTTAAAGAGTCTGATAAAATTGATAAATAGAAAGGTTTAAATAATGGTTTACACGTTATATCCTCAAGTTATTAATAGAAAGACTAGGTTAATACTCGATAAAGTTAGGATTAAGCGTGATTTGAGTTATGTTAAACTTATTGAAGAGGCTGTTATTAATCATTTTGATAAGGATGGTTTGATTTTTAGTAAATTAGTTGAGGATTGGGATGGAAAGACCTATAAGTAAAATGTTTGGTTTTAAAAAAGGTAATTTTGCTGATGTAGGTTTCTTTATTGCTTTAAGTTTGACTTTCATGTTTTTGGTTGTTATGGTTTATATTTTGTTGAGTAGGTTTAATTCTACTATTGCTAGTATTCCTATGATTAATTCTACTTTGGAAGCTACGTCTATTAGTAATACTTTGGTCGGTAGTTATCCTAAGGCTTTTGATTATATTATGCCTTTGATTTACGTGTTTTTTATTGCGTTTACTGTTTGGAGTGCAGGTTTAGTTGAAAGCACTAATAAGTTTTTTGTTATTGGGGTTGTTGTTACTTTCTTATTGACTATGTTTAGTTTGATGATTGAGAATCTTTGGGATGAGTTTAAGAATAATGTTAATATTTTGTCTTATATTAATGATTTTCCAATTACTAGTTTTATGCTTGATTATCTTAGGTATTTCGTGTTATTCTTTTGTTTCATAATACTTATAATGCTTTATTCAAGGAGGGATTAAGTGTGGCTAAACTAACTATTAAAGGAAGTAAGAAGTATCTTAGTTTCATGATTAAACACTTAGCTAAAGAGCATCCTAAGACTAAGGGGAAGATGAGGTTAAGAAAGTGAAAAAGAATTATAATTTAAAGTGTAAGTTTTGTGGTAAGTCACCGATTAGGGAGAAAGCTGTAGTTAAGAAAATGCATTATAATCGATTAAAACCCAAGTGTTTAACCTGCGGAGAACTGCAATGAAGTTTTTAATATATATTTTATTATGTATAGTTTGTTTAAGTAGTGTGAGTGCTTTAGATTCTAATTTATTGTTGCAGGATAAGGTTGTGGATTCTAAGAGTTTGGAGTTAGCTTTTAAAACAACTGATGTTGAAGTTATGAAAGAACAAATATTTACAGGGTTAAAAAGTAATGATGCTTTGAAGAAGGAAGCTGTTTTCTCTATGGACACTTCTAAGATTGTTGAAGAAACTAGTTTAGAGATTGTATTTAATGAAGTTTGCGGAAAAGTCAAGAGTTACGAAGTAGTGAACATTAAGGATAATGATTATAAGGTTAATGCTGATATTGTGTCTGGTTTTTGTAGTGATGGAACTTTTGGTTACAAAGTTGACTGGATGCCTAAACTTTCAATAGGAGAAAATGTTTTAATAAACCAGAAATGGAGTTGGTGGAATACTTCTATAAATTTAAGTAATCCTAATATATATTATGTGATTTTAAATGCAACAAATATTAATGAGTCTTTTTTCATGAGTGGTTTAACTAATGTTTCTATGTTCAGACTTTCAGGTTATCAATGGATATTATTTGATGGTAATTCAACAAATATAAATGTGTCAAAATCAAATGTTATGAATGCTTTGTTTTACGGAACTAACGGATATGATGGAAGATTAAATGGAAGTTTCATAAATGGATTAAATAAAATTGATAGCAATGATTTTGATGATGTTGGTAAAAAAGGTTATTTGTTTTATTTAAGTGTTGGTACAACATCAGGAACTTGTTATTATAATGCTAATTTTACATCAACAACAGATAATGAAAACATAACTATTTGGAGATATATTTATGAATCCACAGGTGCAGGTGCAGAAGGAAGATATTATATTAATAATACTATAACAGAAACAACATCTTCCGAAGGTATTGATAGAACTAGAAATATTTATAATAAATCAAGCAATATACGAAGTTTATCATGCTATTACTCTACCACACTAGGCGGTAGTGCTAACCATGTATATTGTTATAGTTATTTTTTAACTAAGAAAAACGCAACTTTTGACAATGTAGGTGGATGCACAGGAACTCAAACTATGTTTAATAAAGATTTCACTAGTTTAGGAAGTCCTTTGTTTACTTATAATAATCTTAATCCAACATTTAGATTCACTTTTTTAATATATAATAATAGTTATTCTAATTTTAATATAACCATGACATCAGGAGCAACATCTAATAATTATTATGGATATGGCATTATTTTAACTGATATTTTAAGCAATGATTCTAGATTATGGAATATTACAATAGGACAATATTATACTATAAATAATCAAAATATTTCAAATGATTTGTTAATCAATAGAAGTATTACTTATTCTTTTTCTTCTCCTAGTGGTGTTTTTGGTGAATCTAGTAATATTGTTTTGAATCTTTCAAAAGAAACGAATCAGTCATATACAAACGCTAACTTAATTTATAATGGTGTTGTTTATGCTTCACCAACTCAGACTGAATATACAGATTACACTTTGTTCACTCAAGAGATAACAAACACAGCTATCGGTAATTTTAGTTTCTACTTTAACGTATCTCTTACTGATTATGGTAATGTTTTCAACTTTAATACTGTGAATGGTAGTCATGTGGTGAGTGGTGTTTCTTTGAATTTGACTTTTTTAGATACTAATCTAAATAGTATGAGTGGTAAGAATGTTAGTTTGACTTTGATTGGTTTGGTTAATAGTAATTTTTCTACTAGTAGTGGTGTTTTGAATATTGGTAGTTTGGCTGTTGGTGATTATACTTTGTTGAGTAGTAGTTCAGGTTATAATGTTAATAGTTATAATTTACATTTAACGTCTAGTTTTAGTCCTTTGAGTTTGTATTTACAGCCTTTGAATGTTACTTATTATGGTTTAGTTACTGTTAAGGATAAGTATAGTAAAGATACTATTAGTGGTGCTACTTTGACTATTCAGAGATATATTAATAATGCTTGGGTTACTGAGCAGATTTATACTACTGATTTTAGTGGTCAGGCTCAGGGTTATTTTGTTATTGATACTGCTTTTTATAATTTCTTGGTTTCTATTGATGGTGTTACTTATTTTGGTGTGATTAATAGTAATGCTAATAAGAAGGTTGTTTATGCTCAGGATATTACTAATGGTATAATTATTGAGATTGATACTTTGCAGAGTAATAGTTATTATGAGTTTATTAGTTCTCAGTATGTTTCTACTAGTTTAAACTTTACTAATACCAGTAATTCTACTGGTTTTTTCACGTTTAGATGGATTGATAGTAGTGGTAATAGTCGTAATGGAACTTTGAATGTGTATGTTGATAACGTGTTGAATTGTAGTAGTTCAGCAGTTTCTAGTTCAGGGATTATTACGTGTAGTGTTTCGGCAGGTAGTCCTACTTACTTCTTAGGAACTGGTTGGGTTGATGGTGTTGGTATTAATAGTTATTTGGCTAAGTTAGGGGTGTTTAACGAGTTTTCTTTGAATTGGGGTGCTTTGGGTTGGATTATGAGTATCTTCTTAGTTATAATAGGTTACTTTGCGTTTAGTAGCATACCTAGTATGAGTTTACTTTTAGGAACTGGTATTATCGTTTTAATGAGTATCTTAGGGTTAATCTTTGTTGGTTTAAGTAATTTCTATATCTTCGTCGGGTTTATGGCTATAGCTTTTCTTTTAGCTAAGATTCCTAGTAGACAAGGAGGTAATGGCTAATGGATAAGAGGATTTTTGATTTAGGGATAGGTGTTGTTACAGGTGTATTTGTTTTATCTATTTTTGCTTCTACTTTTAGTTATCTAGATTTTGTTACTAATAATAATAATGCTATTTATAATGAGTTAAAAGATACTCAGAATAAGAGTTATACTAGTGATTTAGCTACTAGGAATAGTATTCAGCAGTCTACTTTTAATGGTTCAGATTTTATTGTTGAGAAGTATCAGTTTATTGATACTAGGGGAGTTGGTCAGGGTAATACTCAGGTTCAGGGTAGTCAGTCTACTATTAAATCTTTTTTTAATAATAATAACTTAGCTAAGTGGGATGATAATTTTTTAATTAGAGGTTTCATATTGAGTTTAGTCGGTATATTAGCGTCGATGCTTTTGTTAAGATTGATGCTTGGGAGTAATAGGGTATGAAAGAGAACGCTTTAATATTATTTGTTGGTATTATTTTGTTTATTATACTTCTTGGTAGTTTGTATATTAGTTATAATAATGGTTTTATTGATGGTTTAAAGAGTTTTTGTAAAGATAGTAAAGTTTTTTTTAATCATGCTTCTAATGTTTATGAGTGTAATGTTTCTAATTCAGGGGTGTTTTTTAATGAAATATAACTTTACTTATAATTATACTGATAATGCTTTTGTTGATAGTATTATTTATACTAATGTTAATGTTAGTGGGTTTCTTATTTATGCTTTTATTTTGGCGTTCTTTATTGTTTTATCTGTTGTTTTTATTAAGAGGACTGATGATGTGCCTCTAAGTTTAACTCGTTCTTTGTTCGCTACTACTATGGTTAGTATGTTGTTTTATTATATGGGTAGGAGTTATGGGGTTGATTTGTTTAGTGGTAGCTTCTTAGTTACTATGATTCTTATATTGACTTTCAGTATTGGTGCTTTATATTATAATCGTCATCAGGTGAATGGATAATGGATTTATTAACTATGTGTTTATATGGTTTTGGATTAATGATTATAGGTTTTTTTAGTGGTTTAGGTAATGTTTTTGGTCAATGGATATTTAATGATTATTTAAAAGAAAGAGTTAAGAAGAATATTGATAAGCCTAAAGATGGGTTTAAAAGGATTAAGAATAGTCTGAAAAGATTAGGTGAAGAATTTGGATAAGGAAATAGTTGATAAGGCGTTGAAAGGTGAGAAACTTAGTTTAAAGGATAAGTTTAAGGCTAGGATGATTGCTAGTAGTGTTTTGGCTAAGAATTATCGTTTAGCTTGGAAAACTAAGAAGATTGCTAAGGATTGTTATAATAATCTTTGTAAGAAGTGTTTAAAGAAGGTTGGTGAGTTAGAAAAGCCTAAGTATAGTGATGATGATGCTTATGATAAGGTTAAGAATGGTTATTTATGTGATAAATGTAGTCCTAATATGATTATTTATTTAGAACACATGAGGGGTATTAAGCGTGAAAGTATTAAGATTTAAACTTTTATTAATTTTAAGTATAGTTATTCTTTTTGTTAGTTTTGTTTCTGCTGATTGGGTGCGTGTTGCTAATTATACTACTGGTGCGATTACGAATAATATTTATATTTGTAATGATACTAGTTTTTGTGGGTTGAATTTCAGTGCTTTGTTGGGGTTGCCGACTACTATTGCTGGTTATGGGATTACTGATGCTTACACGATGGCTCAGATTGATGCTCAACAGTTGAGTCAGAACACGACGTTTTGGGCTGAGATTAGTAATCATGTGAATAACGCTACTTTAAATTCTTATTTGTTGATTTCTGATTTTGATGCTTCTCAACTGGCTCAGAATAACACGATTGATTCTAAGATTAATGGTAGTTATGCTAACGCTACTTTTTATCCTTTAAATAGTAATCCTGCTGGTTATTTGACAAGTGCTACTGCGAATTTAACTAATTATTATAATGGAAGTTACATTAACGCTACTTATTTGTTAATATCTAGTTATCAGAGTCATAATCAGGATTTAAACACGACTTCAAACGTGACTTTTGTTAGGATAAATGCTTCTTCAGGGATATTTACTGGGATATGGAATGCTAGTGCAGGAGCAGATGAGTTACTGGGTTTTCCTAATACAAGATTAGGTATTGGGGGGACTGCTGGTAGGATAGGTTTTGAGAACAAGGCAGGAGCGGTTAATACGCTTTGGCAGATTGATAATGGTGGGGATAGTTTAAGGTTCTTTAATGACTTCTTTGTGTATGCGAGGATTAATCAGAGTGGTATATATTCGTATGGAAACTTGTATGTTGATAACATCATTTATGAGAATGGTCAGAGTTTGAATGTTAAGTATAATGATTCTGCTAGGATCGATGCTTTGAATTCAACTAAGATTGATTCAACGTATGGGAACGCTACTTATTATTTAAAGAGCAATCCTAATAATTATGTTAATGGTTCAGGTGCTAGTAATCGTTTAGCTGTTTGGAATAGTAATATTTCTTTAAGTAATTCAAGTATTTATGTTTCAACTGATAGAAGGGTGGGTATTTTTGATGATACGCCTGATGCTACTTTGGACGTTAATGTTGAGAATGCCAGTGTTATGGGTTTAATAGTTCAAGGTTTTGCAGGGCAGAATGTTAGTTTATTTGATGTTAGAAGTAACGTGCCTGATATTTATATTGAAGTAAGAGCTAATGGTAGTTTTTATTATAATAATTCACAGGTTTGTACAGCAGATAATAATATTTGTATATCTAATCTTAGTAGTTATTATAACATTACTCAAGTTGACGCTTCTCAAACTAGTCAGAATAACACAATTAATTTAAAACTTGACGTGACTAATCAGAATTATACAACGAATATTGTTTCTTCTGTAACTGGGACAACTGTGCAGATAAATCTTTCAAGGGTGGGGATGATTAACTTAACTACTTCTTTTGAAGTTCCTTCTGGTGGGAGTGATGGGAACAATTACACTTCTAACATTGTTTCTAGTTTCGTTACTAGCGTTTTACAGATTAACTTATCAAGGATAGGTATGAGTAATCTTTCAAGTAGCATAAACTTATCAAGTTTAAATGACACTGCTTTGATTAATGCTGTGAACACTTCATCTAATATCATGAGTTTAGGTTTCACAAACACCACACAAAGCAACACTAATTGGAATGACACGGTTTTAATTAATACTAAAGTGTCTATTGGTAGTGACGCTAATATTACTTTAAATAAGTCACTTATTAGGAATTGGGACACGTTATGCACTTCTGAGTATTACTTGGTGGGTATTAATGAAACTGGCAGTTATTGTATGGATGTTGATAAATCTGTAGTTAATGATTGGGATACGTTGTGCACGTCAGGTTACGTCATGGTCGGGGTTAATGAAACAGCAACTTACTGCACTGACGTCACTGTTTATAATGATAGTTTACGAATTGATTCTTTGAATGTTTCTAAACTCACAGCTACAGCAAATACTTGCAGTGCTGGTAATTATTCAAGGTTTAACGGGACAGGTTTTGAATGTAGTCCTGATTTAAACACTGGAGGAGGAATAAGTGCTAATAGTTTTCAATGTGGGGGAACAGACCAGATGTATAACGTCTCAATCACTTCAACAGGGGTTCTTAGCGGTGTTTGTTCAGCTCAAGGAACAGGCGGAGCGGGGGATGGGAATAATTACACAACAGCAATAGGATTTAATTCAACAGGGAACATCTTACAATTAAACACCGCTATCACTGGCAGAAATAATTTAAGTGCAACTTTTGACTTAAGTAGTTGGAATGATACTGGAATGATTTTAAGCATTGGAAACTGGAGTGCTGATAAACCCAGTTACCTGTTAATCTCTAACCAGAATTATACTACAAATCTATTAAGCAGTCAAGCTGGTAACAATTATCAAATCAATTTATCAAGGAATGGTATGAGTAACTTATCAATAACTTTAGATTTAAGTTCTTGGAATTACAGTGCAACAATAGTTTTATTACAATCAAACATTACAAACGTGAATAACAGTGCTTTAAAGAATAATTCAAACGCTGTATTCAACACTTTAGCTGTAACTACTCCGCCCACGATTTGCAGTGTTACTGACACATTCGTTCAGTTCTGGAATGGCTCATCAGCTACTTGCACAGGAATAAGTAGTGCTTACGCTACGACATCTAACTTGTCTAATTACGCTTTAACAACAGCAGTGAACAACGCTACTATTCTTAGAACCTTTACCTCTTTCACTGGCGGAGACATCACTTCTGGAGAGTATAACGCTTTAGTTATAGCTGATGACAGCCATTTGCACACGAAAGCAACAACAACTATATCAGGCGAAAACGTGACCGCTGGAACAATAGCTTTCGCAAGACTGCCGACACTCACTAACCAGATATTAAGTAACGCAGGCAACATCAGTGCGGGAACATTCGGAACAGGCTCTTTCACTTTCCCTGCAAACTTGATAGTGACTTCTAACTTAACTATTGACACAAGCACTTTGTTTGTTGACGGAACTAATAACAGGATAGGATTAAACACAACAACACCAGACAGCGACGTGTTATTGGATATACACGGAAACGTGAAGATTAACACAGGAAACCTGAACATGAGTAACCAGAACATCACGATGTCCGCAACTAGTTGCTTTGTGTGGAGTAATGGCTTTTCAATATGTCAAGGGTGAGGATTAAAAAATGCTTAAAGATGATTACAGCGTTTCAAGAACAGTTAAAGGAATATTTCTTTGGACTTTGATAATGGGTTTAATTTTTGTTTTGGTTGGTTATTCTGTTCTTGGTGCTCACACTTTTGATTACAAGAAGGAGATTGCTGAGTCAACAGCTAATCCGATTGTTAGCTGGTATAATACGAGTGTAGGCACAACTTTGTTGGTGATGGAGATATTTGTCACAACAACTGCTTCAAGAGCACAAACTGCTCCTACTTATAATGGGGTTGATTTGACCATTGCAGGAACTTACTTAGGAGATACAGGCGGTGAAGGGACTGCTGAGATTTGGTATATGCTTAACCCGCCTATAGGGAATTACACAATCTCCGTGCCTGACGACCAAACAGATGCGAGCGTAGTTATCAGTAGCTATAAAACGGCTTCTGGCTACACTTCAGCTTTCGACGCTACAGCTACTAATTCAAGCGGGTCATCAGAATTTGCTAATCCTAGTGTTTCAATAACTACCAGTGTTGCTGGTGATGTTGTTGTTGATGCGTTGTTTGATGGTTTAACTTCCGCTCCGACAGCTAATAATAATGTTTTGCTGTATTCAAGGGATACAGGTCAAGAAGATTATGCTTCACAGTATAATCTTTCAAGTTCTGCTCAGACTTTCAGAATGAACTACACTTTAACCACTGAGCAGTATCAGCTCGTTGTGGTGGCGTTTAAAGAGGTTTTAATCACTACTCCTGTTGTGAATATTAACTCCTCAGTTAATAACACGATTATAACTACAGCCACACCCAGTGTTAGTTTTAATTACACTGACTCAATGAGTTCCTCTGCTAATTGCAGTTTATACCTTAACTCCACAAGTTACGGGAATAATGCAAGCGTTAAGAATAATACTTTAACAACTATCACTGCTTCAACTATCAGTAACGGGAATTACTTGTTATGGATTAACTGCACGAGCACTCTCGCAACTATCGGCAAAAGCAGTGTCTTGAACGTGACTATAACAACAGCTTCCAGTAGTTGTGTTTATAGTGGTAGCGGAACTTGGAACATAGTGGATGATTGCAACATGACAGCGAATACTAACCTTTATAGAAACGTAATCAACATCACTGCTGGTAAAGTTGTGAGGTTAAACGCTACCTGGAGCAACATCAGTTTAACGAGGAGTATCATCATTGGTGGGGCTAACGCTAGGCTAATCGGTTTAAGTAATGGGAGGATAGCATCATGAACAAAACTTTCATACTGATAATGTTGTTGTTGTTTATTCCCGTAGTTGCTTCTTTGCAGGTTAATGATGGCTTCTTTTATTACAGCGACGACACATCAGCGTTAAGCAGTGACG
>Ga0315293_10002299_pt1 | contig 18442 bp, 15 predicted proteins | sample YL17G13_20_MG_FD_203071 | JGI IMG/M metagenome (GOLD analysis project Ga0315293, IMG submission 203071) | Sediment microbial communities from Yellowstone Lake, YNP, Wyoming, USA - YL17G13_20 | ecosystem: Environmental > Aquatic > Freshwater > Lake > Sediment | place: USA: Wyoming | collected... | reverse complement strand
CATATCTTAATCCCATGCTTTGAAATGATTTCCGTCAACAAGTCGCGGAAACCTGCGACATAGATAGGCCGAACCGATATTTCCTCAATCTGTCTTGGCTCAAGCTCAATCAAAGGCGATACGCTTTTTATTAAGGCCGTTGCAGGATCAAGATCCGTCTTGACTGCAACTTTTATCTTGATTGATCTCAGTATTTTTTGAATAGCATTAATCGAATCTTTTAGGGAAAATCCACTCTTTGTAAACTTCAAGCCAACATCTGAAAGAATCTTGTCAACCTTAGGAAGGTCCTGTTGAAGCTTTTCCTTGAGCTCCTTTGTTGTATATACCAAATTGTATACCAATGCGATAAAGTAAATATTCCAGAAGTTCTCAAATTCGATCTCTGAGTAATCTTCAAACTCCTTCTGATAGAGTCGAAACACCGGATCACCAGAAGCTTCCACACCAAAGACGCAGTATAGATTCTTGTTCTTGATAAGGAATTTGTTGAGAAAGTACAAGAGTCGGTACAAGGCGGTCTTGCCGGCTCCCTTGATGCCCTTTACGATGTCAATCCGATCTTGATAGTAGAGATCATGGAACTGCTGAGTCTCAATTTTTGCAACTTCAAGTAGGGGGTCATTTTCTGCAGTAGAGGCTCCAATATTGAAACTAAAAAGAAGCGCTTCGAGTTGCTTGCTCTCTATCATCCTCCACTCCTAGTAGATCATACGACATTGGCCATTCTAGGCCCTTAATAAAGCGCTTGTCAACGGCAGCCAAGTCGACCGTATCCTGAAAGCGCATCTAACAATCTCTTCAGCGGCGAGGCACCATCGCTTGCGCCGGCCTCGTCCGCTGCAAGCGGTTGTTAGGCAGTCGGCTGCCGCACGACGGGATAGCGGAAATCGGCTTTCTCGATCTCGACGCAACCGGCGAACCGGACATCTGTGCGAGAGGTAACCCACTGCCATGTGTTTCCCTCTCGCTCGAACCAGTCTCTTGGGCCAATCAGATGAATGTATCCCCGTGGGCGCTCGACGTCGGCGCGCCAGCCGACGATTGTCAACTTCAACGGCGAGGCACACGAAACAACCATGGGATAGCTGAGGTTAACACCAACATTCGAGAAGAGAGCCTTAAGCATGGCGATGCCAGCGAGGTCCGTGGCGAAGCCCTCCAGCTCCCTGCAAATGCCACCCCGTTGGCGGCCGGGGCTCAGGCGAAGTGCCTCACCACTGGGGATCACGCACTCCGCACCGTGGAGGAGTACTGGTCGGGACCGAACGAGGACTTCGAGTACCTCCTCGATTGAGGCGTTGGCGATTCCGAGGGAGGCGCGATCGGCGATTCCAACAACCCGTCCAGCTGCCAGCTCCCCGAAGACACGATCGACGAGTTCCCGTGACAGCATGGTCTCTCCTTTGACCTGCCTAACGGCTCGCTTCAGCCGCGGCGTTTCATGATCTCACGAAGCGCCGTCGGCTGCAAGCGCTTGTTAGACCGCACAGCTACCACAGTATTCGACTCAGAAACGGATGCAGCTTTTCGGTGACCGCCGCAATCCAGTTCGCGTGTTTATGAAAGAACACGAACCGCTCTGCCCCCGATGCGACGCGCCGATTAATCTCCCTGACAAGTGCAGGCTTGGCCTGAACAAAGACCAGCCCCTCCCGAGGGCCCTGCCAACTGCCGTGCAACGCGACATCGGACGCAAGAGGAAAGCTGATTTCCGCCTCCGGCTGCCCCAAGCCGTACGCCTCGAAGAAAAAAGCCGGATTATCGCTGGTGAGAAACCGTGTCGAGGCGTCGACTACGATGACTCTCCAAGTCATGGCGAAGATCAAATCAACGAACCGTTGCCGCGGCCATGGAGAACGAACCTGGTCGATGACTGCCAACGGTGGCTCCCGAACGAACTTTTCGTGTGCAGCTTCGAGTTCAGCAAATCTGCGCGCGACGAGCACCTGATCTGCATCCGGGCTCGAGGCCCACTCCTCAAGCCGCTTCCTGAATCCGGCAATCGTGTCTGTCAGAACTGATGGCACCATCTCAAGCGATCTTCGCCTCCGACGCGGCACTCGCATCATCATCGAAGCAGTGTATACCGCAAGCCTCGCTCGATCGTCCTGGTTTATGGGTTCGCGGCGCCGGAGTCTCGCAAGCGAGCCCAGCGCAGGTTGTTCGATCTGAGTACTCAGAGCTCTTTCGGTTTCCTCGTCATAGAAGGCCGGTTCCTGCGCGACTACCTTAATCGGAATGCGTTTGAATAGCTTGGACGCCTTGTCATATCTCCAAATGGATCCGGGATAAGCTAGTGTCTCAAATCCACGCAGGTAATGCTGGGGTACGTAGTGATGTCCCATCCGTCTCTTGCAATCTAACGTCCTGCCGTTAAGCTGCGGGCGCGAAGCGCCCGTCAGCTTAAACGGCTTGTTGGCCAGCTCGTCTCATCATTAATCGTCCTTGATCTCGTCCGGTGAGTATTCCGCGACGTGACCGCACAAGGGACAAGTGAAAGTCGAGCTCCTCGGAGCACCGAAGCCGATAGAGCCCCCCGGCCCGAAGGAGATGCTGCCCCTCGACCCGAAGCCCATAACGCCTCCTCCGACGTGAACATTCCCTTGAACCTTGACGTTCTGAAGTGACGTCGAGCCACTGGGGCGCCCCGCGATAGCAGTCTTGCCCGAACACTTCTTGCAGATGACGTGCATCAGATACCTCCCACCACATTGAAGTATTTCACTGGAACCGCCCAGCCGGTCCCAACCTGGACGAGCCGAAGAACTGCCCCGAGCTGCCACATCGACTTGATCGTAAGATTCACAAACGCGGAGAAGTCTACCTGACCGATGATGACGTCGCGAGGGAACTGCGGGATGGCTGCCAGATCGCGGGTCAACCGGTCGACTTCTTGGAGAAGAGGCACGTACTTCGCGGTGACCACGCCGACCACGTTCCCAGCGACGTTGAGAACTGGACCGCCGCTATTTCCGTTGTTGATCATGCCAGCCATCTGAATGAGGTCGCATTGAGGCCTGCTGACGAGTCCACTGCCTACGGCTGACACCATGCCTAGAAATACCGATGCCTTCGTCAAGCCCTGCGGCAGACCCGCGAAGACTAGCTGCTCGCCGACTTCGGGGAGTGTTGTCGCTGCCTGCGGAGGCGTTTCGGCCTCCGTGGTCTTCAGCGTGGCGAGATCGTGCGGCTCATCGACCTGGTCGACCATAGATTCATATCGACTCCGACCTGGCGCTGACACTAGCACGCGCGACGCCTTCTGGCCTTGCTCGTTCAGGACCACGTGCGCACATGTGAGCAGCCGGTCGGTAGCCGGCGCAAGGAAGGCCGAGCCTGTCTTGCTCGGTCCGGAGGGAAAATGTACCTCCAGTGTTCGAACAATTCGCATCCCCTCCTTACACGCAGTCACCATATCGATGCTCCGCCTATCTGGCCAACGTCACGCCTCACTTTTCGGGAAGCCGCGCAGCGAGTTCCCGATAAAGTGCAGGCGATTGTTGGTCGTTTTCATTTCTTCCCTGTTGCGGTCGGGCACAAGTCCTTCATGTAGCAACCGTCGCACTCTGGGCTGCGTGACTTGCACCAGTTCCTTCCGATTTCCCAACACGGCAGGTCCATCATTCCGGGGAACTCGGGGTGGAGTGCCTTCGCCTTGTAGATGACCTGTTCCACAGTGGCATCGACACCACAGAGACCAAGGCGGGCGAACACGTGGCGGACATGCACGTCCGCCGAGATGTCGATGGAGAAGTAATCTGCGAAGGGAATCTTGAACTCCCGCGCGAGGATGTTTGTCGCCATGCTTCCGATCTTCGGTCCGACACCGTCGAACTCCAGGAAGCGATAGACAACCTCCGCGCTGGCTGGCTTCCCTTTCCAAATGCGGGCGGCATCGCCCGCGTAGTTGTTCTTGATCCGTTGCACTGCCGAATGGAAGCAGCCGCTCATTTTGTCAACGAACCGATGGAGGGGCTCCGGCTCTGTCATGAGGCGGTTCACCTCAGCCCGCGAGAGCGGGCTGAGTGCTTGCATTGAAAACCCGCCGATCTTCTCCGAAATGCGGTATGGAATGAGCCATGCCTTTTCGGCTTTGACTTGGCGATCCATTACGCAGGCGAGTACAAAGGCGTGAGGATGCGCGTCCAGATCGTTCAACAAAGCGTCGGCCTTCGGCACCTTGGTAAACTGGATCAACTGCTTTGGTGCGCGGAACAACGTCTGCCCGTGCCCAACCAGTCTGTCCCGTATGGAGTTCTCGTTCATATTTCTCCGGCCAACGCCTGCGGCATCAGCGGCGGTGCGCGGCACCGTCCGTCTGGATGCCGCTGTTATGCCACATCTCTCACGATACCTTGTCTTCAATCCATCTGGCCAGACCGGCGTCCATGGCCAGATCTCCAAGACGTTCTGGCGAGACGACCTCGACGTGGCCTAGGAGGTCGACGGCACTTACGAGATCGTTTGCGAGCGAATGGACGACGAAGAAAACTCTCCGATAATCGTCAGCAGAGAAGTTCGCGGTGGTCGTCAGGAGGTCGGCGAGATCGGCTCGGGACTTGACTTGAACGACGTAGCGATAGCCAGTAATCGGCTCCCGGAGCTCGAGATCATAGGCCTTGGCATGCTGGCCCAGAACGCTGACACGCACCCAGCCAGCCGCGCGAAAGACAAGGTCGACCAAGGTCTCGAAGTCCTTCCAGTGCAACTCCCTGATCGCCTCCGCGAGATGCCGGGACAGACCTGCGCGCTCTGCGTTTATGGCCGTAGCGAGTTGACTGCGGGTCCCGTTCAGCGTTCGGCGGAGGAGATCGACGTATCTTACTCGGCAGACTGTCCCTCGGAAGCCCTGGAGCTGCGCAATCTTGCCGGGCAAATCGTTGACGACAAGCAGTCTCCCATCTAGGTCTCGATCACTCCAAGGCTGACCAGTCCGTCGAAACTTGGAAACCTCGTCTTCCTCGACTGGAGCTGAAGCAAGACGTGTCCACCACAGCTTGGCACCGTAGAAGGTCACCCAGATGTCATCCGGCCGAGACTCGACGATGATTCTGAGTCCGTTTAGGTCGGTCGTGGCCACGCCGGGAGGTCTGCCATGAAGCTCCTCTCGGAGCTGTTGCTCGATGAGATCCCAACGACGGGCGTTGATGTCCTCAACCGACTGCCTCGGCCAGCCAAGCCGGAGCTTGCCCGTATCGACGGAATCGACCTCCCAGATTCCACCACGTCCAAGCTTCACGTAGAAGGCAGCTGTGAAGTTGGTCAGGGACATCGGACCTCCTGTTGGCATAACGACAAGGCTCACCGGCGCGCGATAGCGCGTCCGTGTGCAACCGCTTGTTCGGTTTTTGTCTGTGTTGCTCAAGACCTCATCCATTCCGATTTGATGACAGAATTCCAGAAATCATCTACACCCCTCCGAATCTAAACGAGGAACCCAATACATATTCTCGTTTTATTTCAACCGCGATCCAGCGGCGGCCAAGTCGTTCAGCGACCTGGCCGACCATATTGCTCCCGGCGAACGGGTCAACAACAAGGTTCCCTGCGCGTGTGAGGAACTTGATGAAGAACTCGGGGACCCTCTCCGAGAAGCGGGCTGGGTGTACCTCCAAGCCGTGCTGGCGGCACGCCTTAATATAGGGGTCATGGCTTCGAGTGTTCGACGCTTCAATGATATTCGGTGGGATGGCCCCGCCTTGGTCTCGCCCCCATTTCTCGGAAACTATGTGCCCGGAGGGGCGTAGGCCAGCGTTGTATCCATTGACCAGCAAGTCCTTCATACTGTCCTTGTATGGTGTCAGAACCCAGCGGTTGTTTGCCTTGGGACGTGCGGTCTTCGAGAGCCACCATATTGGCTGTACCGAATCTTTGACTCGCACTCGACGGACAGTGACCCACTCTGCGGGAGCGGGCATCTTGGCCCGGTTGTACCAGTAGAATTCCTGGGCGAGTTTGAACTGTCCCTTGTCGCCGCAGAGTTTGAGAAGCAACTCAAAGTGGTAGAGGCTTCGGGTCGGTTCTCCCTTGTTCCATGATCCGCCGATGTCGAGCACGAAGCTGCCGTCCCGTTTGAGAACGCGGCGTATCTGTTCAGCGAAAGGCCAGAACCAGTCAACGTACTCGGCGGCGGAGACGTTGCCGTAGGATTTCTTCCTCCGGAGGGCAAAGGGGGGTGACGTGATGACGAGGTTTACCGACGTGTCGGGAAGCGCCGCCAGAAAATCGCGTGAATCTGCGCAGTAGGCGCGGCCACAGTCGGTCGTGTAGACGGGCTCAAACCCGTTGACTTTCGGAAACACGCCTTTCGACCTATCGCTCATCGGTCCTCGCTTTGATGTGGTCAATCTCGGACTTGAATCGCTCTTGTAGGAATGCGTGGATTTCCCGCAGGGCTCTCACGTCTCCAGCGGCAAACTCGCCAGAACCATGTTTGATACGGACGGCATCGCGTGAGGAGAAGGTCGCATCCGCTCTGGCGAGGATCGTCTTGATGTCTGCAAAGCTACTCCAAAGGTCCTTCACGTTGCTGCCGGCGCTGATTCCCCAAAAGCCACAGGCATCGAAAAACGAGACTTCCTCCCGCTGGCCGGAACGGAACTTGGTGGAAGCCCGCGAGTCGAAAAGCCTCCGTATGAACTCGATCTGTTCCCGGGCCAGCGCCCACTTCTCTGCGCCTTCTGTAGCAGGGATTCCTGAGACCGACCGCGCCTTGGAACGACCAGCTTCGGTAAGCTCGTACATCTTACTTCCCACTTTTCGAAGCCAACCGTTTTTTCTTAGTGGCTTACTGCCCATTATCTCGGCATATACCCGATTGGAATTGGGGTAGATAGGGCAACCGTCCTTGTCGGCGTAGCCTGCAAGGCCGAAGGCTTCGGGGTATTTCGTCCAAGCCATCACGACGAGGTTTTCCGCTGAAAAACGTTGCCGGCCTTCGGCTTCGAGAGCGAAGGCGGCAACGAGTAGCTTGTCCTGTATGCTCAGCCCATTCTTCATTAAAACTCCAATCCTAGATTTCCGTCTCCCCGGATTCTATTAACTCCCTGAGGGACTCAATGGCTTTTGCCCTGAACTCTGCTTCAAACTCGGCGGCACGGTATATCCAGTCCCTTGAGTTGCGCGATTCTTCGCTGTCTGGACCATGGGAAAGCGCTATCTGCACCATGACGTCAATGACCCGTTCGACATGGTACATGCGCCATGCCTCAGACTTCACCCCGTATCTCTCGCTTGAGTAGTACAGGCGGGCAAATGGGGAGGCCAAGTTGATCCACCAGATGTTGTTGTCGACATCTTGGAGACGTTGGTAGATTGGAGGATCGTCTTTCCTGAATATCGGCGGCTGGTCCTCACTAGGGGCAGAATTAACCTCGGAAATGAGGATTCGGGGGCCGCCCCGCCCGCGGTCCTTGCCCGCTCCTTTTCCCGGTGAGGGGCTCACTCTGACGACTGCCGGCAAGTCTGAACGGCAACTGTCGTCAGTGGCCGTGACCTCCGTTTCGCCCGGCCCAACCGCATAGACCAAGCCCGATCCGCTGACTCTCGCCACAGACACGTTTGACTCCATCCATGTCAGGTAGACGTTAGACACCTCTTCGGCAGCGGAAAGGCGGCACATTGCCTCCAAACGGCTGCGAGTTCCCGCTGGCATATCCAATTCGTGCGGTGTGATTCGAATCTCAAGAATTCTGACCACGTCAAGAGGGACCGCATTGGAGCATAGGCTCCCGTCCATTGTTTTGGCGCTGATCTTCGTGCGGCCAAACGAAAAGGTCTGTATCTGCATGAGATCTTCGTCGACCATCGCGACATTGTTGTCCTCGCTGATCCATCCGTAGGGAACGGGTCGAATCCTGCGGTTCTGGCTGTCGAAGAACTTCACCATTGGCCGGATATAGACTCCCTTGCCTGCCCGTGGACAACTGATGGACACTTCAATGCGGGATGGCTTCCCAGATGGTAGAGGAGGCGGAGGCGGGAGGGGCCCGCCGTCCCCCTGGCCGTACAGCCCTTGCATGAACTCCTGAAAAATCTGGTTCTTCCACTGATCGAGCCAGTCGTTCAACCTCGTAAGTTCGTTCTTGTCCTGTTCCCGGATGAGGCGTTTGTCTCGTTCTTCAAGTTCGCGGCAGAACGCTCTGACTTGAGATGCGATCCATGCATTAACAGCCCGCGGCAAGGGGCTTTCGGCAAGGGGGCCTCGGTTGTTCTGTTGGAACTCGTCGAGAGCCTCGAGGAAACATTCGCAATAGAGGTAGTCCCGATAGCCTGAATCGGCGTCCAGCGAGAGCATCGGGATTTTCCCGATGACGCCTGACTGATTGGTGTGATACGTGACAGTGTGTCGCCATTGACGTTTGCCACCGCGCCCCAGTCGCATGTTCTTGTCGGAGGTGTAGATTCGAAGTTCTCCGGCCGGGAACCGAGACCGTTGCGTGGTAGATACGTTCTGGTTTGAAACGGGATCACGTACCGTTTCAGGTATGCTCAGGACCCTCGGAGTCTCGTAGCCCTGCATGGGGTCAATGCGAGGAAGCGCAAGAGGTTGCCCGCCGTTGTACGGTGTTCCGTTGATCAGGATGTATATCTGGCATTGCTGAAGGGGCGTGATCATCTGATGATGGCCGAGCAGGCTCTCAATGAGATTTTGGCATGCGTCTCGCTCCTCCCAGTATCGGGGGCAAACTCCACGGATGAAGGTGAATCCCTTGGCCTCGGATACGAGGCTTCTGATGTCCTCGGGCAGTGAGGAAACGCCTGCTCTCATGGGGCGCATGCAAGAATAAATCGCGTCGGGAATGCTGTCAACAGCGAAGTCCTTGCCATCTTGGGGGTTCGGGACGTACCCGAAGGCGACTGATCCTCCTTTGACTCCGTAGCTGCAACCCAAGCCGTTGCGGACAGTCTGGAAAGAGGCAAAGTCCTCGAACATCTGGGTCATGTAGCATTTCCCCCCGTTGCCGTGTCCACCCAGTTCGCCGATGGAAACTCCCTTTGTGCCACGGCGCACTGCGGCATCCGGATCGGCCCAACGCCTAAAGTCCTCTTCAATCTGAGTGCTCGACATCCCGACCAAATCCAAGCATGCTATTGAAGCCGGTACGGACCGCTGCTTGGTGGCAAACAGCAACATGATCGTTCGTTTGCCAGGTTCACGCCCTTCTCTGATGTAAGCAGCCGCTGAGTTCTTCACCCATTCTGGAAGGCCGTTCTCATGGGACAAGAACGGTTGGCACATGTGCCGGATCGCGTTTTCCCTATGTATCTGGATTTCCTCGTCGGGTGTATAAGTAAATTCTGACATATGCCTATCTCTCCTCATTCATGAAACAGAACGGTCCCGTTCAGCGGCGGCGCGCAGCGCCGTCCGCTGGAACCGGATGTTAGCCGGCAGCTTCGCACTCGCGTTACTCATACGGTCCCAGAAACCGTTCGCCGTTGAAATGGATGATGTGAGAAGGCGCCTCGGCAACCCACACCTCGGTCTCCCAAGCAATGTCCGCAAGGTACTTCGTCATGGCTCGACGGGTGAGAAACGCGGTAACAAAGACCAGCCCAGCCCGAGCTGATCCGAAGAGGGCTTTCAGCTCGTTGTGCCGCTTAAGTCCAATAGGACCATGGCTCGTGACCGCTTCAATCAAGACAAGCCAATTCTTTTCCGTCAAGTGCACGACTACGTCGGGCATTTTTCCGTGCTCATCGATTTCTACGCCGAGCTGCCCAAGATAGCCGGGTTCAACGTGCCGATGCTTCTCGCCAGTGTCGCCCAAGTACGCGATGACGCCGCCCGGTGTGAAGCGCGGGCAGAACTCCTCGACTATCTTCTTCACAAGCTCGTTCTGGCCGCCTGCGGTCAGCGACAGTTTCTTTCCGCCGGGAAGCTTCACCGGGAGTAGGACCATCTTACGCTCTTTCGTCTGAAGCCTACCGAGCAATTCAGCGCTCTTGAGGAAGCCCGTCAACGAGGTATTCCACGTGGTGGAGCCGTAGGTCCGCGCAAGCTTCAGGAGCGATGGGGCGACTTGGTAGCGATTGTCGGGACTGTTCACGGGTCGGCGTGGATCGTCAGGGTTCGCCACGACGAGCCCAATCTGGACGAACTGGTGTACGGTGAATCGCCGGACAGTCTCACGGGTATTCGGTGCATATCTCTTGCCGAAGCGGTCACGGAAGACATTCATCATCTCGGTAATGCCGAGCATCGGGGTTTCGGCCTGGCTCCAAGGCTTCTGCGGCGTCATTCCGAGCAACGCAAGGAGGGTGAGAGCGGAACGTTCGTTCTGCTGCTCCCTCGGAACATTCAAAGCCCTGAGGATATCGAGCGTTTCATCAACGCGTTTCGCCGCGGCGGTCCGTCTCTTTGGTACTCGCTCAGCCACGAGACGTAACCTCCTCAACGAGGCGATCCAGATCCTCCTGTGGGGGGAAGCTCTTTCCAATACGCCTGCCGAGTACGACGAGGCTGTTCCACCCTGGGTATCGCAAGGAACGAAGGTCGGCGGCGTTCACTTGAGTGTGTCCGCTGAACTGCCGGAAGTAGGCATCAACGAGTGTTGAGTTCAAGAACGCGGCGAGCCCCTTCGCTACGGTCACCGGCAAGCCGGATCCATGAAAGTGGTAGTAGTTTAGGTGGTTTTCGAACGCGACCCGAGCGGCTGCTACGCGCGTCGGGTCGTAGACGGCTGCCACTACCCGACGCTGCTCCTCCTTGGCTGAGAACCTCTTCGTGAGGACGTAGTAACCCTCTGGAGCGAGAAGGTCCTCTGCGCGAGGGCCAAGCGCGAGGGCGTTCGGCTTGCGCGTGTGGCCGTTTGGCCATTCCACAAATCCATTCCGCAGGTGGCAGGGATAGATGAGGGGGACCGTGTTCCGTCCGGGCTGGGCGCGTAGCAGTTCCTTTGCCCGGAAGTCCACGACTCGACCCGTGGAAACGGTCAGGCCGAGATCCGACAGACTCGCGTCAAGGCTCCCAATCCGATGACGGATCGAATCTCCATCGTCGTCTGGAGCAATGTGGATAAAGGCATGGCGGTCGCGTAGCCGGACAAGCTCGTCGTGTTTGATCGTTCGCATGCGCAGACCGGAACCGTCAGGGCCAATGCTGGCGGAGACAACGACGTCGCGGTCGATAGCCTCGCTCCTCACTGCACGGAACACCACGTTCTCCTGCAAAACCTTGTCGTCAGCAAAGGCGCGGTCTCTAGCGTCGAAGACGTGGACTCGGGAAAAGCGCATCTCTCGGAGAAAGAAACGACGGAACGGTTCAAAATAGGGACCGTTGCAGAAGCTCCTTGGGGTGATGGCGACCATTTCACCACCCGGGGCAAGGAGCCTTGCCGTCACCGCTAGGAAGCCTGCGTACAGGTTGGTTGTCTCAAGTCCGATGGCGCGGAGCAACCTTCGCTCGCGGGAGTTTGTCCCGATCTTCCGGTACGGCGGGTTGAGGATGGCGCAGTCGAATCGTTCCCTTTCCCCGGCGGCAAAGAGATCGTCGGAAAAGGTGTTCGCGCCGGCCTCCAAGAAGTCGTCCTCAACAATGCGTCCCTCGAACCGAATCCCAACGTCTTCGCTCACTGCCCGGCATAGATCAAGCGTCTTACGAAGATAGCCGACGAGCAAGGGATCTATCTCGTAAGTGGTCAGAGAGATGACGCTCGGAGGATGCGGCCTGCGGCTCATCGTAAGCACGAAGGCAGCAGAAAGCGCCCCTGGTCCGGCGCCAGGGTCGAGGATGCGGACAACAGGCTTCTTGCATTCGAACATCTCGGCCATGAACGTGGCGACCGATGCGGGCGTCAGGAACTGACCCATTAGGGCACGATGCCGAGGATCCAGTCGGAGCGAGGCGTCTCGGCGGGCAGCCTCGATCGACGACAGGAGGGAATCCGCGTTGATGTTCGTAATCTCTTGGAGATCCTTCATCTCGGTGTCACCCATCTCCCCGGACTAAGATTGTCTCTCATCTCCCCGACCGTTCATCACTTGCCGGCTGCTTTTGCGGCATCTTCGATCCATTTGCCGAGCTTCTCGTGATCCACGTACTTGTAGGCCTTGTACCCGTTTGATTCGATCTTGGATGGAATGGCTCCGGCAGGGTCGGTATTGCCGTCCTTGTCTTGCACGTGGTGTATTTGAACCGCGACAATACCATTCCCGCGAGCGATCGACTGGTCGATCTCGTAGTTGATGTACGTGCGCCCCGCAGTCTTGTAGCCCACACACACGACGGTGACGGACGTGCTTTCAAGGCCTTTGTTGATGAGGGCCTTGATTGCAGCGTCTCCCTTCTTCTTCGCCTCTTCCCAGATCGACGCGTCTTGGAAACCTGCGGCGGCACAGCCGGTAACGTTTGGAATGCTCCGGATCTGATTCACGCGCCAGATATCGCGTTGGTAGTGAAAACTGAAGAACACTCGACGAGCCATTGGGCACCTCCTGTCAGTGATTGAAGACGATGACTAGCATGACGATCACGATCGATCCGAAGACAGTCCCGTGGAAGAGGAGGAGAGTCTTGGAGAAGACGACGGCCGACCAAGCGGTAACCTCACCATCGACAACGGATGTATCCATGGCGAAGTCCACGTCGGTTTCAGGGAGGTGCCGGACGCGATCGTAGAGCTTGCGAAAGAGTCTCTCCTGCCGCAAGAAATATGCATCCAGCATCCAGAAGGCGATGGCCGGGAAGTAGGCGAGGTACACGAACAGAGCTTGGGAATCTCCCGCGGCCAGCGCAAAGAGCGCCGAGATGAGGACCACCGACCAACCCTTTAGTAGGAAGGAGTTGACCGACATCCGATTGACGACCGCCTGGATCATCTCAAGGTGTGCACGCTTGTTTTCCACGTTTACCTATCCGCTGCGCTCATGTTGCCTCCGTCCGGCTAACAATGTTTATATGGATCCATATAAAAATCCAAAGATGGCATTAAGTGCCGTATAAGACGCCGGAGAATCCGGCATCCTTTCAGGCCTAAATGCAGTAATTTCAACCTCTTCGTCGGAAACGGAGGATATTTTGGAGAAAATCAACTGAGCCCCTTCGTCTCAAGCGGGATTCTAGATCGGCCCGACCGGGAAGTCAAGCCTGGGATTCCTTTTCTCGAAGAAAGCCGCCGGTTCGGCCGGAAGGGACCGGGACTCGCAGGTTGTTGGACGTTTCTTGACAGCACCGCTCGGACAAAGATATATTTCGGGGGAGAATTTTAAGGAGTTCCGCACATGACCATCAAGAACCGTCTTATTTCCTCGATCGGGCTGGGCTTGTTCCTGATCTCGGCCCTCGCCGCGTCCGCGCCGCTCGCCCTCGCGGCGGACGAACCCGTCAAGCCTCCCCGCCCCCTCAAAATCGACGACCTTTTCGCGTTGAAAGAAGTCTACGACCCTCAATTGAGCCCCGACGGCGCCTGGGTCGCCTACACGGTCACCGCCACCGACCTCGCCAAAGAGAGTTCCGACACGGACATCTGGATGGTCCCGGCCGCCGGCGGCGATCCGGTCCGGGTGACCTCGAGCCCGAAATCGGAATCGCGTCCCCGTTTTAGCCCCGACGGAAAATGGCTGGCGTTCCTTTCGGCCCGGGAGGGGAAACAGACCCAGGTCTGGCTCCTGCCACGGAGCGGGGGCGAAGCGGTGAAACTCACCGACTTCAAAACGGGTGTCTCCGATGTCGTCTGGTCGCCCGACTCAAAGCGCCTGGCCCTCGTCATGAAGGACGCCGATCCCGACGGAGCGGCCACTGGTGGGGACGATGAGGATGGAGACGCCCCGGCCGGCGACGTGGAGAAACCGAAGACCCCAAAGCCGATCGTCGTCCGCCGCCTCCAGTTCAAGAGGGACGGCGCCGGCTATCTGGATGAGCGGCGCCGCCATATCCACATGTTCGACATCGCCGGAAAAACGGCCATCCAATTGACCTCGGGGCCCTTTGACGATTCGTCTGCCGTCTGGTCGCCGGACGGGATGCGGATCGCCTTCGTCAGCAACAGGACGCTTCCCGACGCCGACGCCAGCCAGGACAAGAACATCTATGTCGTTGAAGCGAAAGCCGGGGCCGTGCCCAAGGCGGTCGTCGCGTCGCCGGGCGATGACGACTCCCCAGCCTGGTCCCCCGACGGCCGATGGCTCCTCTACCTACAGGGCTGCGACCCGAAAGACATGTGGTACGGCTCAAACCATATCGCCCTTGTCCCGGCGGGGGGAGGAACGCCGCGGCCCCTGACCGCGTCCATCGACCGGAACGCCTACACCCCGGTCTTCTCTCCCGACAGCCTCTATGTGTACTTCCTTCTGGAAGACGGGGGTGTCCAGCCCCTTTGCCGGGTGAGCGTCGATGGCGGAACGGTCGAACGCGTCGCGGGGACGGACCGTGAGGTCCAGGCCTTCGACGTCGCCGGAAAAGGGCCGGTCGTCGTCCTGGAGGCGACGACCGGACGGCCGGCCGAGATCTCGGCCGTGGGCACGGACGGGACGCTGGCCCGCTTGACCCATGTCAACGACGAGGTCCTGAAGGGCATCAAGCTCGGCCAGGTCCGCCGCTACAAGGCGACGAGCAAGGATGGGACACCCGTCGACGCCTTCCTGACCCTGCCGCCGGACTACAAGGAAGAGACCAGACTTCCGGCCATCCTCCGCATCCACGGCGGCCCGACATCGCAGTTCACGACGGGATTCGAATTCGAGTGGCAGATCCTGGCCGCCCAGGGTTACGCCGTCATCACCTCCAACCCCAGGGGATCGACCGGATACGGGACGACGTTCAGCCGCGCCATATTCGCCGATTGGGGAAACAAGGACTTCGAGGACGTCATGGCGGCCGTCGACGGCGCGGTGGCTATGGGGATCGCCGATCCGGACCGGCTGGGGGTCGGCGGCTGGAGCTACGGCGGCATCCTGACGGACTACGTCATCACGAAAACGGACCGTTTCAAGGCGGCGATCTCTGGGGCCTCTGGCGCCAACTGGCTGGCCGGCTACGGGACCGACCACTACCAGTATGAATATGAGACCGAGCTCGGCCTGCCTTGGCGGAACCGCGACCTCTGGCTGAAGCTCTCCTCCTCCTTCTTCGACGTCGAGAAGATCACGACTCCCGTCCTCTACATGTGCGGCGCTCTCGACATGAATGTCCCCCTCCTCAACTCGGAGCAGCTCTACCAGGCCGTCCGCCGGATCGGGAAGGTCCGGACCGAACTCGTCATCTACCCGGACCAGTGGCACGGGATCGGGACCCCCAGCTACCAGAAGGACCGCTATGAGCGCTATATCGCCTGGTATGACGGCTTCCTTAAGCCAAAAGGCGCGTTGACCGGAGAACGCAAACCCGAGGCGATGTCCCTCCTCGGCAAGCCGCTCTATCCGGCCGCGGCGCCGACGGACCGAAAAAAGGTCTTGGAAGACGACCTGGCCAAGGCGACCGCGGAGTTCGTCAAGAACCCCGACAGCGCCGACGCCATCCTCCGGCTCGGGCTCAGGACGACCGACCTGGGCCGCTACCGGGAGGCGATCGATATCTATTCGAGGGGGATCTCCAGGCATCCCGACGACGCGCGGCTCCTCCGCTATCGCGGCCACCGCTACATTACAGTCCGTGAATTCGACAAGGCAATTTCCGACCTGTCGCGGGCGGCCGGCCTCTTAAACGGGAAGCCGGATATCCCGGATACGGACGGGGCCGGGAGCACGGCCGTTCCGGGCGCTTCCGCCAAGCCCGCGAATACCCTCCAGTTCAGCGTCTGGTATCACCTCGGCCTCGCCCGCTTTCTCAAGGGAGATTTTCAGGGCGCGCTCCAGGCCTACCGGGAATGTCTCAAGGCCGCAAAGGGGAACGACGAAAGCCTGGTCTCCGTCTCGGACTGGCTCTTCATGACCCTGCGCCGCCTCGGCCGGAAAGACGAAGCGGCCAAGGTCCTCGACGTCGTTCGTCCCGACATGAAGATCTCCGAGAACATGGTCTACCTGAACCGCCTTTTGATGTACAAAGGGACCTACGCCCCCGAGGACCTGTTGCGGACGGGGGGTTCTGATGTGGACCTGGCCACATACGGCTTCGCCGTCGGGAACTTCTATCTCATGAACGGGGAAAAGGACAAAGCCCGGGCGATCTTCGAGAGGGTCATGAAAGGCCCGGCCTGGCAGGCGTTCGGTTATATCGCCGCCGAAGCCGAACTTGCGCGCATGAAGTAGCTATTTCCACGGCAATTCCAACTCGAAGTGGGATATAATACCGCCCGAGGAGGTAGCCGTGGATAAAAAACCCTTCATCCATCCGTACATCCCGAACTCCGTCCCCGAGGTCAAAAAGAAGATGCTCGCGGAGATCGGCGTCAAGGACATCGAGGAGCTCTATGAGGATATCCCTCCGGAATTGCGGCTGAGAAGAGACCTGAACCTCCCCGAGCCCCTGCTCTCGGAACTCGAACTCAGGCGCCACATGGAAGCCGTCCTGGATCAGAACATATCCTGCGCCGAGAGGCCGAGCTTCCTGGGGGGAGGCTGCGCCCGGCACTACGTCCCGGCCATCTGCGACGAGATCGCCCATCGTTCGGAATTCCTGACGGCCTACGCCGGCGAACCGTATGAGGACGCGGGGCGGTTCCAAGCCCTCTTCGAGTACGAGAGCCTGATGGCCGAGCTCCTCGATTTCGACGTCGTCAACGTCCCCACCTACGATTGGGGGCAGGCGGCCAGCACGGCGGCCCGCATGGCCGGACGGATCACGGAACGCGGAAAGCTCATCGTTTCCGACACGATGTCGCCCGACCGCTTGGCCGTCGTCCGGAACTACTGCCACCCGGTCATGTCCCTCGAGCCCGTCGGCCATCATAAGGATACGGGCCTCCTCGACCTCAGCGACCTCAAGGCCAAGCTCACAAAGGACACGGCGGCCGTCTATTTCGAGAACCCTTCCTATCTCGGCTTCATCGAGACGCAAGGCGAAGCGATATCTTCCGCCGCCCACGTTAACGGCTCGCTGGTCATCGCGGGGGTCGACCCGATCTCCCTGGGCGTCCTGAAACCGCCGGGCCGGTATGGCGCCGACTTGGCCTGCGGCGACATCCAGGGGCTCGGGAACCACATGTTCTACGGAGGCTCCCTCGGAGGCTTCATCGCGACACGGGACGAAGAGAAGTTCGTCATGGAATATCCATCCCGGCTGTTCGGCATCGCCCGGACCTCCGTGGAAGGCGAATGGGGGTTCGGCGATGTCGCCTACAGCCGGACGTCTTTCGACAAACGGGAGAAGGGCAAGGAGTTCATCGGGACGGCGGCCGCTCTTTACGGCGTCGCGGCAGCTGTCTATCTTGCCCTCATGGGGCCACAAGGCATGCACGAGCTCGGGATTCACATCCTACAGAAAGCCCGGTACGCGGCTATGAAGCTCGCGGAGGTCCCGGGCATCCGCCTCCGCTTCCATTCCACGCCCTTCAAGGAGTTCGTCGTCGATTTCAACCATACAGGTAAAAGTGTCGGCGAGGTCAACGAACGCCTCCTCGAAGAGGGTATTTTCGGCGGCAAGGACCTCTCGGGAGAATTCCCGGAGCTCGCAGGATGCGCGCTGGTCGCGGTCACCGAAATGACGGCCCAGGCCGACATCGACAGGCTGGCCGCGGTCTTGAAGAGCTATCTGGGCTGAGGAGAGAAAATTCATGGACATCAAACAAGGCAGTAAGCTTAGGAATTTTCACCAGGCCAAGTGGGACGAAGAAGTCATCTTCGCGCTGACGAACCCCGGCGAGCGGGGCATCCTCGTTCCCAGGGTCGAGCCCGGGGTCGAAAAGGCCGCGGGCGACGGGATCTCCTCCGTTCCGGAAAGCATGCGGCGCGAAAAGCCGCCGGCGCTTCCCGAGATCTCCCAGATGCGGGTTCTGAAGCACTTCCTGCGGCTCTCCCAGCAGAACCTGGGCGCTGACCTTAACGTCGACGTCGGCCAAGGCACCTGCACCATGAAGTACAATCCTAAGATCAACGAGGTCTTCGCCTCGTCGGGAAAGGCGGCGGACCTCCACCCCGACCAGGACGAGCGCACGGTCCAGGGCGCCCTCCGGATCATGCACGAGCTCGACCTCTTCCTGCGCGAGATCTCGGGGCTCGACCGGTTCACCCTCCAGCCGAGCTCGGGCTCGCATGCCATCCTGGCCATGGCTTCCATCGTCCGCAAGTATCACGAGACGCGGGGCGAGGGGGACAAAAGGGACGAGATCATCACCACGATCTTCTCCCACCCGTCGGACGCGGCCGCGGCGGCCGTCAAGGGATACAAGGTCGTCACCATCTATTACGATAAGACCGGGCTTCCCGACATCGAGTCGCTGAAAAAGGCCGTCTCCGGTCGGACGGCGGCTCTCTTCATCACCAACCCGGAGGACACCGGGATCTTCAATCCCAGGATCGCCGAATTCACGAGGACGGTTCACGAGGCGGGGGGGCGAAGAAG
>Ga0315293_10002298_pt1 | contig 18457 bp, 18 predicted proteins | sample YL17G13_20_MG_FD_203071 | JGI IMG/M metagenome (GOLD analysis project Ga0315293, IMG submission 203071) | Sediment microbial communities from Yellowstone Lake, YNP, Wyoming, USA - YL17G13_20 | ecosystem: Environmental > Aquatic > Freshwater > Lake > Sediment | place: USA: Wyoming | collected... | reverse complement strand
GCTCTTGCCAGGGCATTCTCGGTCAGGATGTGCGCAATTTCGGCGTAACGCTCCAGTACGGGGGCATCAGGCAGGCGCGACTTCAGCGCGCGTACATTCGCTTCCATCACGAACGGTAATAACCGGGCGCAGACCGCCCCGTGCGGCGCGGGGAACATCCCACCGATTACACTCGCAAACCCATGCACAGCCCCCAGCCGGGCATTGGTCAACGCCATCCCGCTAAACAGGCTGGCCACTGACATATCCTGGCGCGCATCTTTATCCTCTCCTTCCTGATAAGCGCGGGACAGGCTGCGCGCCACGCAGCGCATCCCTTCGCGGCAGACAGCATCCGTCATCGGGTTGGCTGCGTTTGAGACGAAAGGCTCGATGAGCTGAGTCAACGCGTCCAGGCCAGTAGTCGCCGTTACGGAGGGCGGCAAGGAATAAGTCAGTTCCGGGTCAACGATTGCCAGCCGTGGCAGCAGAAAGAGGCTGCGCAGGCTGACCTTGATCTTGCGCTCCGGCACAGCGATCACGGCGTTGCGCGTCACTTCGGTGCCGGTGCCTGCGGTGGTCGGAATAGCGATGTAGGGTGCTGACGGCTGTTCTAGCGGCTTGCCCTGGCCGATGACTTCCAGGTACTCGAAGATGTCGCCTAGATTGGTCCGCAGCGCAGCAATCGCCTTGCCGGCATCCAGTGCGCTCCCGCCGCCGATGCCGATGACCAAGTCGCAGCCGCCCTCACGCGCTATCCGCAGACCCTCCAGTACGGTCGCAACAGTTGGCTCGCCGGTGATGGGATAGGATAGGGCTTCCACGCCAGCGGCGCGCAATTGTTCGCGCAACGGCGAGGTGCGTTCGAGAGATCCCACCACCAAGGCGCGGCGGCCAAACGCTTGGGCTGCCGGGGCTAATTCAGCGCAAGCTCCGGGTCCGAAAATGATGCGGCTGGCAGTCGCAAACTCGAAGCGCACGCTACCAATCCTCCTCATCCGGAAAAACGTTTGCGTAAACCGTGCGCGTACGCGGCTCGGCCAGTATTGGTTCGATAGTCTCCCGCCAGCGGTTGTAATGGACGGTTTCCTTGTGCCTGGCCGGGTCGTCAGCCGTGCGGTAGACTTCGACCAGCACAAAGCGAGTCGGATCGTCTGCCTGCTGGATCATGTCGAATCGGGCAATGCCTGGCTCTTTGAGGCTGTTGCGAGCATTCTCCAACGTGGCGGCCTTGAAAGCCTCGATCTGGTTAGGTTTGACGTGAACATGAACGTGGACGATATACATAGCCTGCCTCCATTTACCCTTGGCGCAGATGCTTTGCTGTTTGCGATAGTACCTCAAATACCCGATCAGCAATTTCCACGCTGGTCGAACCAAGCCCGCATGCGGGGACGAGCAGACTGCGCTCGTTGAACTCTGCGGGCCGGATCGTCACGCCGCGAGCCGCGGCTTTATCGGATACAAGCCGGATGCCGTCTCGGAGACGTTCTGCCAGCCCCTCGGCGGTGACATGGAAGATCTCCTCGTTGTTCGGCACGATACCCCAGGCGACCGCGCCACCGCGGTCGAGGAAGGCACGCAATTCAACGGGATACAGCGCCAGGTTCTCGATGTAGCCGTAGGCATCCAGGTTGAGGATGTCAACTTTGGTTGCCAGCAGCACGCCCCAATCCGTGTTGGCGCAGCAATGGACGCCCGCCAGCGCGCCCTCGACGTGGATAGCGTCGAAGACTTCGTCCAGCATGGCGATGACCTGTTCGCGGCTCAAGCTGATGAAGGCCGACCCGAATGAGGCCATGTAGGGTTCATCCACGAAGATGATGACATTGGGGCGGACGGCTTTGAGCTGCCGTACCTGCCAGCGGGCGATCATAGTCGCGTTCTTGAGGATGGCATCCGCCAGCATTTCGTCATACAGGCTGGCGCGCAAATCCTGATCGGTAACTGTAAGGCCGAAGGAAATGGGGCCGGTTACCTGGCCTTTGGCGAAATGCCGATTGCAGATTGTTGATTGCGGATTGGCTGACTTGAGCGTTTCAAGCATGGCATAGAAACCCGCCGCGTAATCGGAGCGAAGGGCGAAATAATCCACTTCATCCGCGAGGAAGTGCTCATAAAAAACCTCCAGCGCGGGCGTGATGTCCTGCTGCGTGTCGAAGTAAATCTTCTCTTTCACCCTATCTTCGACAATCGAAGGTAGGGTGGGAGAATACTGCACGTACATGTTCTCGCGGAAGGTGCGACGCGGTAACTGCGGCCAGGCGGGCGCGTCGAGCTTGGCGACTAATTTATCTGTGAGTCCGTTTAGAGTGGGGTGGGGGACGCTCCCGACGTGGGTGGTGAGAAAGTTTAAATTGGACATCGCGACTCTAGTATCATTAATGGATGCTTGCACCAAAGTATCTAATATTCATAGACTTCAATCTTATGATCATGTACATGTTCGAGATTTGATATGATTCCGCATACCAATAAATTCTTACTCGGAGCGAAGGATAAGTCAGTAACATTGAAATTCATGAGGTGCAATAACTCAAGCTGTTTTCCTGCGGGCATGTCCCAAATTTGAACATGGTTTGCTCCTCCACTAGCAAGTAGTTCTCCTCCACGGCTGAATCCGACGCACGAAGAATTACTGGAAAAGCTTAGCATAAGACTACTAGCAATATCAGTAGGGATTGGCCTCAATATGTTTACAAAATCGCCTTCCGGTAAAGTATACAAGTAGATTTCCCTAAACCAATAAGGAATAAAGGCCAGAAGACGCCAATCAGGGCTTATGGCAAAATAATCCATAAGGAAAGGACGAATAGTCTTCAGGTGTTTCCCATACGGAACCGACCATAATTCAATTCCTTCACTACCCCCGCTGGCAAGCATTGATCCATCTGGTTTCATTGCCAGAAAGGCGATTCCCGACTTATCCCTTATCAGCAAAGTCAAGATACTTTTCCCTTCTGGAAATTTCCACATTCTGAGAGAATGGTCTCGTTGGTTATCCATTCCAGCAGTGAATAGATAGCGCTGATCCTGGCTGACGCAAATGGTATTTAGCCATTTATGTCGTTTCCTGAGCGTACGGAGTTTCTTCCAATCAGAAAGCTGCCATAGTGCAACTGTTCCATCTGAATGGCCGCTTACAAGATAATTGCCGTCTTGGGTAAAGGCAAGAGATACAGTACTGCTGGAATTTACCTGAGGACTGGGATGTACCGGAAGGGTTGTAATGATCGTGAGTTCTGGAAGTCTCCAAATATGGATGACATTATTGTCACCTCCTGTCGCCAACAGGGAACTATCAGAACTAATAGCCAAGGAATGGATTCCACCCTTATGGATAGCGGTTATTAAATGCTTCATAGATTCTCGCTTCTTCACAAACTGATTTTCGCCGACTGCTTACTGTTCAATGCTTATTGTTCACATATGCAACCTCTGCGCCGCCACAAACGACAGACCGTGCTCAGTCAATGCCCAGGCTGTCTTGTTGCAAGCATCCACCTTATCCATGAAGTTCTGCTGCAGATTGTCCCAATCGCCAGAATCTATTACTTCCTGCTTATCGCGGAAATAGTCCAGGATGTCGGAAGGATGGGCGCGGGTGGAGTCGACCTCTGGCCCGGCGCCTTCGTGCTTGGCGGAGATGTTTGCCACGTGGTCGGCGATCTCCAGCAGTTCGGCGCGGCGGTCGTAGGGCTGCTTGACGATGGATTTCCACGTCTCGGTGATGTGATGCTCGAAGCGCACCACATTCTCGAAGCCGAGCGCTTTGCGGAATTGGGCGGTCAGCTCCATTGTCTCGTTGTTAATCGAGTTCGACCAGTTGAAGCCGATCAACGGGCTGCTGCCGTCATCACGTGAGAAGAGCTTGGCGGCCAGCATGATCCATAGGGCATGGTAGGGATTGTCGCTCCCAAAAAAGACCGAGATCTTGAATTCGATATCCACGCCGATGCGGTGCAGCAGTAAACCAAGCAAGATCGTACCGGCGTTGAAGTTCAATACCTGACGCAAACCATAGTTCGTGTAGTAGTAAAGATATTCATCCAGCCATTGCAGCGCGTGCTCGTTAGGCTGGCCGATGCCACCGAAATAGCCGGTGATGGTCTCTGGCCCGCCCAGGTGAGGGTTGGAGCCATCGGTGCCCTTGGTATCCAGCGTCTCGACGAATGAGGCGCCGAAGATATCCAACGCGGCGACGATGGCCGGCAGGTCGCCATCCACCTCGGATTCCTTCATCTTGCGCACGGCGATGAAGCGACCCGGAACCAGCGTCTTATCCTTGATCGCGCGCTCGGCCATGACGCGTATCCACGGGAAGTATTGCAGCGCGCTGACCTCGAGCGTGACAGCGGACTCATCCTTGAACTTCATCCCGTCCGCTTTGGACCCCAACACTTTGCGCCGGTAAGCCGCCACGGGGATGAACACGCCGTGGTCGCGCTGCTCGATGAGCCATTCCAGATCCTTGATGTGCTGCGGCGCGGCGGCCTGGACTTTTTTCAGCAAGTTCTCCAGTTTGCGCGCCTCGCGGTGCTTACGGTTGATCTCCTGCGGCGTGCCGTATTTGGCGACCACGGCCAGGAAATCGTTCATCACGCGCGAATCAGGGTCGAGCAGGACGGCGTTGATGGCCTCGCGTCTATCGTTCGGAATTGCCAGCAGGGAACGTAAGGTTTTGTCCATAATTCTCCTTGTATGGGTAGGGGCGATCCTGGTGGTCGCCCAGGGCAGGGACCAGCCCTGCCACTACGTTAATCCAACATCTTCTTGAGTTCTTCGTATTCCTCATCCGGCATCCTAAACCAGTTCTCTGGTTGCGGGAACTGCTTGCCGATGACCTCGTCATGATAGGCTATCAGCCCGTTCAAGATGACCTCTCCAGCGTTGCCGAAGACTTTGGCCATCTTCGGCTTGAACCTAGGATACAGGCCGAACATGTCGTGGTAGATCAGCAGTTGACCGTGCGCGTGAGGTCCGGAGCCGAGCGACATGATGATGCAGCCCTCGGCGCGCTCGGTGATCAGCTTGCACAGGCGATCCGGCACCATTTCGAGCAGGATGGCAAAAGCCCCGGCTTTTTCGAGCGTTTTAGCATCGTCCACGATCTTCTTCGCCAGCGCAGCGGACTTACCCTGCACGCGGAAGCCTCCAAGAGCGGAGACGGATTGCGGCGTCAGCCCGAGGTGACCGATGGCTGGGATGCCGGCGCCTACGATGCCTTTGATGCGGTCGGCCATGGCGGAACCGCCTTCCAGTTTGATGGCATCGCACCCGGCCTCGGCCATAAATCTCCCCGCATTGCGTATAGCTGTTTCGATGCTTGGCTGATAGCTCATATAGGGCATGTCTCCGATCACGAAGGCCGTCGGCGCGCCGCGCCGCACGGCTTGACTGTGGCGGATCATATCCTCCATCGTCACCGGCAGGGTGGATTCGTAGCCGAGCATGGTCATGCCCAGGCTGTCGCCGACAAGGATCATCTCGATGCCGGCCTGTTCCTGCAGGTAGGCAGTGGGATAGTCGTAGCAGGTCAGCCAGGTGATGGGCTCGCCGTCGGCGACTTTTTTGAAGAGATAGGGCAGGGTGATTTTTTTACGGGGTTGGGGTTGTTCGGGCATGGTTCCTCCTTGTCATTGTTTCTTTTACTTTGTACACATCCGTGAGAAAACTGGCGCGGAATTCGACTTTCATGGCTATTCCCCCAATGCCTTGAGCACTTCCTTCTTGCTGACGGTGTAAGTGGATTGTCCTTCCCGGATGGCGTTGACCAGCCCGGCCTCTTCCATGGCTTCGGCGAAGATCTCTGTGAACAGGTCGCGCCTTTCTTCGAGAAGTTCCAACATGGCCTGTTTGAGCAGGTCCTTCAGGCGAGCATCATTCGCTGACAGGGTGGTCATAGCTTTGCTCCTTGTGCGCTATGATTATACAACAAAGTCAGATTCTACTTGCGCAAGAGGCTGACTCCCTCTACAATCAAGCCGGATGCAAATCCGTGAGCATCTGCGTAATCCACGAAATGCCCCGATTTAATCCGAGAGGCGCGGCTGCTGAGAGGGCGGACATCGTTTGTGATCGCGCACCGCTTGTCCACCATCACCAACGCTGACCGGATCGTGGTCATTCACGATGGACGCATCATCGAACAGGGCACGCACACTGAGCTATTGGAAAAGAAGGGTTATTATTACGAACTATACAAGACCGGATTTCAAGATTAGGGACCAGAAATCGTAAACGATTGTTCGGCCGACTTATCGTTGGGGCAGGTGACAATGAGTGGGAATTGCTTTTATTGGGTCGGGCTGACCAGTGTTGGTCTGTCGCTGATACCACCGATTATGCTATAATTTTCTTGTGACCAAAAGCAGTATCATTTTTCGTATTCATGCAGTCCAGCGTATGTTCGAGCGATGCTTCTCTGAGGAGGGCATACGATATGTTCTGGATACTGGAGAAACCATTGAGAACTATCCGGACGATATACCTTACCCAAGCCGCCTGATATTAGGCCGGAGAGGTTTGCGACCGGTGCATATCGTTGTCGTGGACAACAATGAAGATAACGAAATTATTCTTATTACCGTTTATGAGCCGGATTCAAGGCAATGGAAAGTGGATTTCAGGAGAAGAAAGAAATGAAATGCGTTGTTTGCAACCAAGCCGAGACTATTCCTGGCGTGACTTCTGTCTTGCTTGAGCGCGGCCAGTTAACTCTGGTCGTTAAGAACGTCCCGGCGCGTGTGTGCCCGAATTGCGGAGAAGCGTACGCTGATGAAAAGGTTACTGGTCAACTGCTGCACGAAGCCGAGCAGATGTACAAGATGGGGGCTAAGGTGGACGTCCGTGAGTATGCCCTGGCAAGGGATTAGCTTCAGTTTATTTATCCTTCCAATCGCCAAAAGGTGGAAAGGTACGGTGGGGCAACTTGCGTGAAATGCGCCCAGGAACCTGGCTAGGGATTTTCGTCATGCCACATCCATTCCCAAAGGCCAAGGAAAATAAAACCCTCCTTTGCCAAGGTGTTCAGCACCGTGCTCAGGGTGTGACGGAATTCATGCGGGCTGGCGAGTTTGACCTTCGAGCCATCAGGCTGGTCTACATCCCAATGGGGGAACCTTTCTGCCAGATCTTCCCCATCCACATAGAAATCCGAGAGTGGATAAGCGCGGCCATCCCAGGCGTCCTCGTCTATGGCCTGGACGAAGGGATTGGCAAACTGCACGAAGTAGATACCGCCCGGCCTGAGCACGCGCCTCACCTCCCGAAAAACGGATTCCACCGAGGGGACGAAATTGACCGAGTAAACCTGCCAGACTATATCGAAGGTGTCATCGTGAAATATCGAAAGGTCGCGCATGTCACCGTGGATGGTGGTCACGGATAAGCCGTGATGAGCGGCTCCCTGTCTGTCGCGTTCCAACTGCACGTCCGAGAGGTCCAACACGGTAACTTTTGCCCCCAGCAACCCAAAGGCGACTGAATCCTGCCCGCCGCCGCTGGCCAGGCAGAGCACATTCTTCCCGGTCATATTTTTCAGCGCTCCGTGCCGATAGATATATTCAGCGGCTTGCTCGCGGGTGAAATCCAGAAAAGGCCGTGAATACTCCACGTTGGCGCGCGCCAGTGCGTTCCAGCGAGCGCGGTTATCCTGACTGATAGCATCCATCATTTTACTCCTGGAAAATGTTGTATAATCTTTTCGGATAAGTGCATCCATGTCCGAAATCATCCGTTTCTTCGGAATCGTGATCCGCATGTATTATAACGAAGAGGAATCAAGATGGATAAAATCACTCAGAATTCAGTCAGTCATCTGAATCACTTCTACCCGGCGGTGGCGGCTGTGGTCACCGTACGCAGCGGAGAGCGGGTGAATGCCATGGCCTGCGCCTGGCATTCGGCGCTGTCTTTCACGCCGCCGCTTTATGGAGTCTTGATCTCTTCCAAGCGATTTTCTTACCAACTGATCCTAGATGCCGGCGCATTTGGGGTCAATTTCCTGCCCTACGATAAGGCGGAAATGATCGCCGGGGTGGGGAGGAACTCCGGGCGGGAGGTGGATAAATTCGCCGCCTTCGCGATTGCTATCGAGCCGCTGCCGGATGCCCTCGCGCCGATCCTGAAAGACGCTTATGCGGCCTACGAGTGTCTCCTGGCGGCGCGCCATCCGTGCGGCGACCATGATCTGTTCGTTGGCGAAATCGTGAGGACGTACCAGGCGCCGGATGCGTTCACCGAGGATGGGGTTTTGGATGTCAGCCGAGTTCGACCCGCACTGTACCTGGGCGCGGATTGGTATATTTACCCGACAGAAGAGCCACCGCGCCTGCTGCGAGGCGCGCTCCCGCGAGGTTAATCGCCAAATGAAAGGCCCATCATTCCTGACGAGCCCTGCTTGTTTTGCTAACGGCTGATTGCTAAACTCCTAGCGCTACTTGATCACCGGCACTGCCTCAGGCACCGCCACTCCATACGCCTGTTCCTTCTCGAACTTGAACTGCTGCGTGTACAGGCGGTAGTAATGGCCGCGATTGCGCAGCAATTCGGCGTGCGTGCCCATCTCGGTGATGCGACCCTCCTCGATGACCACGATGCGGTCGGCACGGCGGATGGTGCTCAGGCGGTGGGCGATGATGAAGGACGTACGTCCTGCCATCAGGGCTTCCATGCCCCTTTGGATGAGCGCCTCAGTCAACGTGTCCACGCTGGAGGTGGCCTCGTCCATGATGAAGATCTCGGGCTTGGCCAGCACAGCCCGCGCCAAGCTGATCAACTGCTTCTGCCCGACCGAGAGCAGGTTGCCGCCCTCGCCGACCTCCTGGTCGTAGCCTTTCTCGAAAGTGGTGATGAAGTCGTGCGCGCCGGCAATCTTCGCCGCGGCTTCAATATCTTCATTCGACGCGTCCAGCCGGCCATAGCGGATGTTCTCGCGGATCGAGCCGGAGAACAGGTGCGGGGTCTGCAGCACGATGCCGACCCGCGAGTGGATGCTCTGCAGGGTATAGTCAGAATAATCCTTGCCGTTGATGCGGATGACGCCTTCCTTCGGCTCGTAGAAGCGGCAAAGCAGGTTGACGATAGTCGTCTTCCCGCCGCCGGTCGGTCCGACCAGCGCGATCATCTCGCCCGGCCTGACCTTGAGGGTAAAGTCGGTCAGCACCGGCTTGCGGTCTTCGTAGTAGAAGTCCACATGATCGAACTCGATCTCGCCGAGCATCGTTTCAGCCGGGAAAGCCTCGGGACGGTTCTGCACTTCGGGCACGGTATCCAGCAGTTTGAAGATGCGTTCTGCCGAGGCGATGGAGTGCTGCATCTCGGCGTAGACGCGCGCCAGGTCTTGCACTGGCCAGATCATGAAGGTCAGGTATGAGACGAAGGCGTGGATCGCACCGATGGTGAACAGTCCGATCTGGCTCTGCATCCCACCATACCAGACGATGGCGCCCAGCGCGAAAGCAGAGACGATCTGCACGGTGGGCAGGAAGAGCGCCGAGAGCCAGGCCGCGCGGTAACTGGCGCGGTACATCTTATCGGTCAGTTGCGAGAACTCTTTCAGGTTCTCGGCCTCACGTCCCAGCGCCTTGACCACGCGCACGCCCTGGATGTTCTGGTTGTACTCGCCGGTGATCTTCGAGTTGGCGCGGCGGCTGTTGCGGAATTCCACTAAAATCTTCTTGCGGAAGTTGACCGCGATGACGATCAGGATGGGGATGATGGTAAAGACGATCAGCCCCAGTTTCCAGTTGATGACCAGCATGAAGATAGTGGACATGATGACACTAACGATGGCCCAGGTTACGTCCAGCAGGCCCCAGGTCATCAGGCTGGAGACGCGCCCGGTATCAGATGTAACGCGCGCCATCAGCCGCCCGACTGCGTTCTGGCTGTAGTACGAGAGCGAAAGGTCCTGCAAATGGTTGAAGAGCGCCTTGCGCAGATCGTACTGGATGCGCTCGCCCAGCACGGCGGCCAGGTAGATGAATGTGAACACGAACGCTGCCTGCAATAGTTGCATCTCGCCATAGATGAAGGCGAACTTCAACAGTACAGGCACGTTCTTTGCCACGATGCCCTGGTCAATCATCAGCTTGTTGATGTAGGTGAACAGGGCGTCCTGCGTCGCCGTCAGGATGATGGCGGCCAGAAAGCCGACCATCCAGCGCCAGTGCGGTTTGAGCAGTCCAAGGATGCGCCTGAACGTCGGCGCGGTCAGCGGACTGGTATGTTCTTCTTCTTCGAGTTCGATGAGTTCGTCAGGCATGGTTCCTCCAAAGGATGAAGGCGGAAGGATGAAGGATGAAACGAAAGATCCAGCGATCTTCCTCCGCCTTATCCCTTCTTGCTCAATCGGTTTTTAACTTTGGTCGCAATGGTTACAAAGATTGCGATCAACTCGTCGGTTTCTTTGATGAGCGATTCGAGTTTTTCGACTTTTACGATCCCAGATTCGACCAGCAGTTCGAGCCAGTAAGTTGTTTCGTCGAGTTCTTGCAGAGCGCCTTCGATCTTGTTGACGAAGTCGGCTAAAGCCGAATGATGCGTATAGCGAACTCTTTTGTGCGGACTCGCAAATCTTTCACAGGTTCATCCTTCATAATTCATCCTTCATCCTTTATCCTGCTTTTGCTATTTCACATTCCAACTCTTCATCAATCCGGGTCTGTATCTCATAGATCTGCCGGTACATCCCGTCCTGCGCCACCAGTTCCTCGTGGCGGCCCATTTGTACGACCGCGCCCTTATCCATAACCAGGATCAGGTTGGCATTCATCACCGACTGGATGCGGTGGGCGATGATGAACGTGGTACGGTTCTCCATCAGCCGGATCAAGGCGGCGCGGATCTCGGCCTCGGTCTCGGTATCCACCGAGGAGGTCGAGTCGTCCAGGATCAGGATGCGCGGGTTCTTCAACAGGGTACGGGCGATCGCCACGCGCTGCTTCTGCCCACCGGAGAGTGTCACGCCTTTCTCGCCGACCAGTGTCTTGTAGCCATCCGGAAAGGACAGGATCACATCGTGGATGGCTGCTGCCCGCGCCGCCGCCTCGACCTCTTCCTGCGGCACATCCCGCCCGACGCCGTAAGTAATGTTCTCGCCAATCGAGCGGCTGAACAGGAACGGCTCCTGCTCGACGATACCGATCTGCCGCCGCAGGTACTCGCGCGTGTAATCCTTCAACTCCGCTCCGTCCAGCAATATGTGGCCGTCAGTGTACTCGTGGAACCTCGGCAGCAGGTTGACCAGCGAGGTCTTTCCCGAACCGGTCGAGCCGAGCAGCGCCACCGATTGTCCGGGCAGGACGCGAAACGAGACATCCTTGATGACGTCCGCGCTGCCTTCTTCGTATTGGAACGAGACGTTATCGAAGACGATCTCGCCACGTGCCGGACCCTGAGCTTGTACCCGGCCCTCGGTCAGCGGCTCTCGCTCCTGCTTGACGATCTCCATCAGGCGGCCATAGGAGACCATGCCGGTCGAAGTTTGGACAATGATCCGCCCCAGGTTGCGCATCGGCCAGATGAGCCAGATCACAAGTCCAACGTAAGCCGGGTACGTGCCAACAGTGATCTCGCCGTGTATGGCCAGGATGGCGGCGTAGATGAATCCGCCGAGCATCTGGAAGCCGCAGGCTATGTCCGAAAGCGGCCAGAAGAGCGAATGCATCTTGAGAAAGGTCTTGCCACGCAGGAATTTCTCCCAGTTATCCTTCTCGAACTTGTTCTTCTCGTATTCCTGACGGGCGAAGGCCTTGACCACGCGCACGCCGGTCAGATTTTCCTGCAAGGTGGTCGAGAGCAAGGCTTCCTGTTCCTGGTATTGTTCGTAAGCCTTGGTGACTTTCTTGAAGAACCACAGCGAGACAACCAGGATGAGCGGAATAACCACAATCGAAGCCAGCGCCAGTTTCCACGACAACTGCCAGATGGCGACGAAGTTGATGATGAACAGGAAGACGATGCGCCCGATGCCGATGGCCTGTTCGTTGAAGAAGCTGCGCACCGAATCCACATCTGAAGTGACTCGCTCGATCAGGTCGCCGGTGGGGGTTTTGCTGTGGTAGGCGAAACTCAACCGCTGGATGTGGTCGAAGAGGAAGTTGCGCAGGCGACGGGTGATACCCTCGGCCGCGTAAGCGGCCAGGCGTCCCGAAACGAAAGAGAAACCGCCTTCGACAATTGCCAGCCCGACAAACCCGAGCGCGATGACGAGCAGCGTGCGTTCCAGCGTCCCGGCGAAGGGCGCGGCGTCGCCGAGGATGGTGTCAGCGAAATTGCGCAGCAGGATGTAGGTGAACATCTTCGCCAGCGCCGAGACTGCCAGCGAGAGGTTAGCCGCCGCGTAGGCCAGGCGGTAATCCGACATCATCCGCCATAGGCCGACCATTTTATTTCTGGTCAGCGCCTGGCGGAAGTCGAAGTAGGTTGAGGTGGGGGCGATGGATGACATAGTTTTTTCTCTTCCCCCACCCCCGTCCCCTCTCCCAAAATCGGGAGAGTGGTGCAGAGGTGAGGGCAATAAAAAACCACGGCGCTTGAGGCGCCGTGGCTATGAGACACACGCGACTTGACCTTTACCGGTCAACAGGCGCACTCCGAGGAGGTTTAAAAGCGAAACTACCCTTAGCGACAGTAAAGATGCTGTAAACCATGAGCGCGCCTCCTTTCCTTAGAATTTGATTAACGGAGCATAGTTTATCACTGACCCCCGATTCGTGTCAAGCGCGATTTGGTGGAATTCAATGCAGAGAGCGCAGAGTTCACAGAGATCTTTTGTATTTCTCTGCGTTCTCAGCGCTTGCCCTGCCTGCACCTGCCGCAGGCACAGGTGAGTGCAGCCGAAGGATTCTCTGCGGTTTGGGGATTTCAGAGTAGGGTGGGGGGTCAGACGCTTTCCGCCTGCGCCAGATCATGGATCCATTTGCGCGAGAAGAAACGCGGCAGGCTGAGGATATATTTCGTCAGTTCCTCCGACATCACCAGCAGATAGACCCAGTGAACGGGGAGGTGGAAAACCAGTCCGCCCAGGAAGGCCAGCGGCACACCCAGCATCCAGATGATGAAACCGTCCAGGAACAGGGCGAAGCGCGTGTCGCCTCCGCTGCGGAAGACGCCCACGATCAGGGTCATGTTCTGGGCGCGCACGCATAAAAGCAGAGACAGGATCGCCAACACGTCGTATGCATTCTGGAGGACGGCCGGCGATACCTTGTACAGGGTCAGGACGGGATTCCTGGTCAGCAGGATCACTCCGCCCACGAGGAGCGCCAGGATGGTGGACAGACCGGTCGAACGCGCCGCATAGCGGAACGCCTCGTCGTCCTCGCCCGCGCCGATGCGATTGCCGACCAGCACCGCCGTGGCATTGGTGATGCCGATGAACAGGGTCAGTGCGAGGTTATCCACCGCGCCAACGATGTTCATCGCTGCGATGGCTTCCGTCCCAATGCGGGCATAAACCGCGCTGTAGGCTGTGATGCCGGCCCCCCAGAGCAGTTCGTTCAGCGCCACCGGCAGCACCGGCTTGAGCACTTTGACCACGAAATGCGGGTCGAATTGCAGCAGTTCACGCAGCGCAGCCGCCACCGGCGAGCGCATGTAATAAGTCACGGCGAGCAGTGCAATGCACTCGACGATGCGAGAGATCAGCAAGGCCAGCGCCGCGCCAAGAACGCCCATTTCCGGCAGCCCCAGTTTACCGAAGATCAGGCCAAAGGAGAGCAGAACATTCAGTATCAAAGATGATACACTGACCGCCATCGGCAGTTTGACATCCCCGGTGCTGCGCAGAACGAGGGTATAACTGAAGGTGATGGCAAAGAAGACGAACGAACCCGAGAAGAGGCGCAGGTATTGACTGCCCAGGGTGATCACCTGTGCATCTTCGGAAAACAGTTTCAGGATCTGCACCGGGATCAGTTGCGCCAGGCCGAGGAAGACCAACGCCACGGCCAGGCTAAGCGTCAGGCTCAGGCTGAGCACTTTGCGCAGATTGGGAATGTCCCGCTTACCCCACAATTGGGCGGTGAACATGGCCGCGCCGCTGGCGATGCCAAACAGGATCAGGCTGTACAGGAAATAGACCTGGTTGGCCAGCCCGACGGCCGCCACCGCCGTCTCACCTTTCTGCCCGATCATCACCACGCCGACCATGTTCAACAGCGAAAAGATGAACTGCTGAAAAGTGATCGGCAGGCCGATTTTCAGGAGTTGCTGGAAATATTCGCGGTCACGGTAGAGGTTAATGACGCGCAGGATGGTTGACATAATCCCGCAATTATACCTGCCGACTCATGTCATTGCGAGCAGCGTTCTTGGCTGCGAAGCAATCCCCTTGGTGGCGCAAAGATTGCTTACCCTTTGGGTACGCTGTCGTCACCCTTCGCTTCGCTCAGGGTTCCTCGCAATGACATTCGATTCGAATATCTCATGATACCCCTTATCCAACTCGTCGTCGCTCAGGTGGGCGTAGCGCTGCGTGACCTGGATGCTGGCGTGCCGCGCCAGTTCCTGCGCCAGCTTGAGATTGCCCGAGGCGCGCAGCACAGTGGTTACAAAATAGTGCCGGAACGAGTGCGGCGTGATACGACTCGCAAGCCCTGGGCTTATCGAAGGACTGGCATAATTCCCCAGGGCTTGTCGAACCCTTTCGATGACAATATTCCGACCGGTGGTGGTCGTTATCGGCTTGACCTTCTTGCCCGCGCCCTTGTCATGGCGGGCGAAGAGGGGTATGGAGGGGAGGGGGCGTCCGCTTGCGCCATCCAGCGCGGCGCGCAGAACGAGATACTCCTTCAGGGCGTGCATGGCGCGGCTGGAAAAGCGGACGACAGCCTGCTTGTCGCCTTTGCCGATGATAAGGGCGCGGCCTTCGTTCCAGTCAATGTCACCGCGCCGTAATCCGCACGCCTCGTGGACGCGCAGGCCGGTGTCCGCCAGCGTGAATAGGAAAGCCCGATCACGCATTGCGCGTAGCTGTTCATTTTCGCGTTGAAAGGAGCTTTGCGCTGTCGAAGCAGGGGTGTCAGACAACTGTATCGTGATATTATTCACAAATAAAAGAACTTTCTCGATGTCTTCACGAGGAAATTGGGGCAGGCGCTGGCCGGGACGCCGGGTGCGTTGTTTGATGAGTTGGCGCAGGCGAGGCAGGTTGACTTCAGCCAGTTTATCGGCAGCCAGGAATTCATAAAAACCGGCAATGGCCTGCACGTACAACCGTTCCGTGGCCGGAGAAAAAACTTTCAAATAAGAAGCAAGCCAGGTGATCGCGTCTTCTTTCAATTTGTCAGTGGGGGATGTTTCCGGCTCGATCCAGTATTCCTTCAGCACGCGAAAGAAAGCCGATAGCGCATTGGCATAGGTTCGAGCAGTATTGGCGCTGCGGTTCAGTTTGACGGTTTCCAGGTAGTTTTGTGCAGCCTGGGCGATTGTGAGCGTTTCCATGTGGATATTTTTATGTTTATGATAATATTACTTATCGAAAGCATTACTATTTTATAACCAAATCCTGCCGCTGTCAAGCCCCCTCGCTGCATGTCATTGCGAGCCGCCGCTCTTTGGCGGCGAAGCAATCTCCTCGCGCGTGGGGATTGCTTTGGCGGCACAGAACGCTACCTCGCAATGACACTCGCGCTCCTCCCCCACCCCCCGAGAGCGAGTCCACTGTGCTCGAAAAAGGAAGTCGCTTATTGGCTAGCGCTGTGCTTTTTTATCTGTCCCCTAACAATAAGAATAATTCGGGAAAATCTTGACAATCCGCACATTTGTTCTATAATGGGGGTATGGACGATGCCGTTGCCCGTTTGCAGGTCCTATCGACTCAAATGTCGCTGGAACGCGGCGAAGAGCATTGCTTCGTCACGGGTAAGGATTACACCTTTTCCTCAAAGGCAAACGCTCCAACAACCGAACTCTACCCCGACAAAACCGGTGGCTGTGGCAGCCAGGATATCTTCGTACACCCGGCTGTGCTGCCCAACGGCCAGCGCATAAAACTCCTGAAAACTCTGCTATCCTCAGCCTGCGAGCGGGATTGCTACTACTGTCCATTCCGCGCCGGGCGGGATACGCGCCGCGCCACTTTCCAGCCGGAGGAGTTCGCCCGCCTGTTCGTCATGCTGGCGCAAAAGGGAATCGCCGAGGGGATGTTCCTCAGTTCTGGGATGATTGGAGGCGGTATACGCACGCAGGACAAACTGCTGGATACCGCCGACATCCTGCGCAATAAACTCAGCTTCCACGGTTATCTCCATCTCAAGATCATGCCCGGCGCAGAGCGCGCCCAGGTGGAACGCGCCATGCACCTGGCGGACCGGGTCTCGGTTAATCTGGAAGCGCCCAACACAGCTCGGTTGGCAAAACTGGCTCCACACAAGGAGTTCATCGAGGAGCTGCTCCAACCGTTGAAGTGGGTGGACGAGATCCGCCGGACGCAGCCGGGACACAGAGGCTGGAACGGGCACTGGCCCTCGTCGGTGACCCAGTTTGTGGCCGGGGGCGCATGCGAATCGGACCTGGAGCTGCTGACCGCCACCGACTACCTCTACCGCCACCTGGGATTGAGACGCGCTTACTTCTCCAGCTTCAACCCAATTCCCAATACGCCGCTGGAGAACCAGCCGCCAACCCCGCCCATCCGCGAGCACCGCCTGTACCAAGCCTCCTTCTTGCTGCGCGACTACGGTTTCAATCTGGAGGAGCTGCCATTCGAAGCGGACGGCCAGCTCCCGGTCCAGAGTGACCCGAAACAGGCCTGGGCGCATGTGAACCTGGCGGAGCGTCCGGTGGAGGTCAACCGGGCAGAGCGTCATGAATTGCTGCGCGTCCCGGGCATCGGGCTGAAGGGAGCTGAAGCCATCTTGCGCTCCCGCCGTCAAGCGAAACTGCGAGACTTGAGCGCCTTGCGCGCCCTGGGTATCCTCGTCGGGCGGGCTGCTCCTTTCCTGTTGCTCGACGGGAAACGGGCCGCCTACCAGCCCATACTGTTCTGATTATCCACTCCCGGCTCTCAAAAGGTCGGGAGTTTTGCGCAAAATACAGGATAAAATAGGGGAAAGGAAAACTGACCTTTCTGGTAATATTCTCTGTGGAGGTACGAAATGAAAAGAATTTTCTATGCTCTCACCGTTATCGCGTTGACTATCCTGGTAGGATGCAACGCCGCCGAGTCAACGGCCACGATAGAACCAGGTATCTACTACACCCAGGCTGCGCAAACCATTGCTGCGCAATTGACGCTCGCCGCAACCACCCCAGCGCCTTCGCCTGTGTCAGCATCCCCTACGCCAACGAACACCCCAACAAGCGCTGCCACACTTCCACCTCCGGTCTCGGGGCCATCGCCAACGCCCAATCCATGCAACCAGGCGAGGTTAATTTACGATGTGACGGTACGAGATGGGACCATCATGTCGCCCAATCAAAGCTTCACCAAAACCTGGGAATTGAAGAACGTTGGCACGTGCACCTGGACCTCTGGCTATCACTTGGTTTTCATTACCGGTGATGCGATGGGCGGCTCTGTCTCCCCGCTATTGACCAAAGGCGCGGTCCTGCCGAATCAATCAGTGGAAGCCTCCGTCAGTCTGAAAGCACCGGCAATGGCCGGCACTTACCAGGGCTATTGGAAATTAAGCGACTCCAATGGTAATCTCTTTGGGTTACAGGATGCGCCGTTTTGGGTCATAATCAAGGTGGTAACAACAGGCACGATTACGATCTGGCTGGACGCCGTTTCGTACGAAAGCGGCTCTGTAGCCGCCAACGGCTCGGTTCTGGGTGGGGTAAATGTAGGCGACACTGTGGACAAGGACGGCGTACAGGGTTTCTTGAGTTTTGACATTTCTAGCATTCCCAAGAACGCGATCGTTGATACAGGGACGCTCGATCTATCCCAATACGTTATCGCCGGCGATCCTTTCGGCGGTCTGGGCTGCCTGAATGTCTACCAGCAGGACTACACGCCGTTGAGCGCTGGCGACTTCTTCACTGGCGCGTCGTCTGAATCATTTATGGACTGGTGCAGCGCGGAAAGTTTATCCAATGTGGTCGTGGATAGCGATTTCGCCGCCGCCATACAGGCCAGAGTGGGACTGAGTACCCGCGTCCAATTCAGGCTACAGTTCTCCGACAGGCAGACCAATGGCAATGGTGCGAGAGACCAGGTACAGTTTGGAATCCCATATTTGATCGTGCAATATACGATCCCATAATATTGGACGCGGACACTCAGAGAACGAGTGCAGGTGAGTGCCAACTTATGCTGACCGAGTAGGTGCTGCGCAGAAAAACCAATAAATCCGCGTTCTCCCTGGCCTAGCCCGCCAGGGCAGGCCGCGTCAATCCGCACCCGCTTGATTATTGCAGTGACGACTTCATTCGTTTTGAGGAGGAACGGGCATGAAATCAATTCGCTTTGTGCTTGCCGTCCTGTTCATTTTCGTTCTGGCAGGCTGCCATCTGCCAAGAAGCG
>Ga0315293_10002297_pt1 | contig 18459 bp, 17 predicted proteins | sample YL17G13_20_MG_FD_203071 | JGI IMG/M metagenome (GOLD analysis project Ga0315293, IMG submission 203071) | Sediment microbial communities from Yellowstone Lake, YNP, Wyoming, USA - YL17G13_20 | ecosystem: Environmental > Aquatic > Freshwater > Lake > Sediment | place: USA: Wyoming | collected... | reverse complement strand
CCGACCAGCCTGACCTCAGGGAATCCCACGACGTCGAAGAAATACGGATAGGGCGGCGCCATGAATCCGCCGTTCTCGTAGCCGAAAATCACAACGAAACTATTGATGCGGCTACGGGCCAGCAGGTCGAAGTACCGTTGCCAGTAGGTTTCGTCATACAGGCGGCTCTCGAAATATGCCCGCTGCATCGTGTAAATCGACACGGCCCGTTCGAGCACGTCGGGGCTCTCGCTCATGTTTCGAACGTGAGCAAAGGGATCGCCCGTTTTCTCGTTCCACGAAATCCGATCCGCTGTATCGAGCGCCGCATACATCAGTCCTCGCGTATCAGATCCGCAGAGAACGGCTGCGGGCTTGCCATCGATCTCGGTGCGTCGGATCACCAAGGTTTCCGGACCTTCAGGCAAGGGGATGTTCAGCGATCTCAATGTGCGGGCGGCAGGGCCGTTGCTCGAGGCCAGGCCGGCGAGAATCAGAAAATCCATCTGGGCTGCCCCGACCCGCGTCAATCGCTCAATGATGAAGTCCTCCTGCAGCAACGCCTTTTCAAGCGTTTCCAGGCCGTAAGTGGCGGGGCGGCCGAAGGATGCATCGGCGACAAGGCCCACTCGACCGGCTGCTCGCGCCGAAGGCCCGTACACCGGAAACGACGCTGTCATATAGATTAGAATCGCCCAGACTGATCGGTTCATTTGTCTTCTCCTCTATGATGGATGGCTCGGTGGCATGGGCGGCCGCACGTCGGCGCGTGCGCCCTCGCTGAACGATCCCGCAACAAGCAGCAGTATAGAGACAAGCGTGACTGCAGGAGACATCCTGGATATGGTCTCCCTCGCCCTTACCGTGGCTCTGTTCATGTTCAGACTCCTCTGTCCCCCGATATATTCTCCTGCACTTTACCTCCCATGGCCAGGTTCACACCGTCCTTGCGCAGGGCATCCTGAATCTGGGCGACCTTCAGCTCCCGCGGCATGACTCCCTGCCTGGCCGCCAGCGCTGCCGCCAGGCCCGCCGCATGCCCGGTAGCCATGCAGTTGCCCATGCTCTTGCCGGCGGCCATGGCCACATGCGTCGCGGAGATGCAGCGTCCAGCCGTCAGCAGACCATCCACTTTGTCGGGCAGGATGGCCCGGTACGGCACATCGTGAATCATCATCTTCGTGAACTTGTACCCCATGAGGTCCAGATAGCCGCTGCGCCAGGCGATCACATCCTCGAACGTCCGGCCGACAGCCGCGTCCTCTTCCGTCAAAATGTACCCCCCTTTGACACGCCGGGTCTCACGGACGGCAATCTGAGGACCGGCCGCGACCAGTTCGATTTCCTGAAGTTCCTCACCGCCGAATTCGCGCATCGCCTGGGTCATCTGGAGCACCTGCCGCCGGCTGACGCATTCGGCCTGCGACCGCTGCAATGGGTCCGTCATGTCGAATTGTCCTATATCTCGGGTGCCGGTGTGATTGATCCAGTAGTGACGGCAATTGGAGACCGTATGGAGTCCCCAGCCCTTGGGAATCAGCGGGTATTTGCCGCGTGCATCGCCGGCCATCTTCTTCATATTAGCACGGCGTGCTTGCTCTGGCGAGACATTTGCCATGCCCAGCAGCAACGTGCTCGGCATGCGGGGATCGATGGTCTCCATCATTGTTTCAGCACCGGCGAAGTAAGCCACATCCGCATCCCCGGTGCAATCAACGACGACCTTCGAGCGGATTTTGGCCAAACCCTGCTTGGTGCCCACAATCACGCCGGCGACTCGATTGCCTTCCACCAGGGCATCTACGGCCGACAGATGCACAAGGTACTTGCATCGGACCTCGTCCAGAGCGTCAAGGACAGCAACTTTCAGATACTCCACGTTGCAGTATAATTGATGCTGGCCGATGTGGACCGCCTGATCGCCATAGGCAAGGAGCTTCTCCAAGAGCAGTTCATGTATGACCGAACGGGCTTTGGAGTCCGGGCGCATCTGATTGATCGGCATCCCAAGAGACCACGCGGCGACGCCGCCGAAAAAGGCGCAGCCCTCAATCAACAATGTGCTCACGCCCGCTCGGGCCGCTCCCAGTGCCGCACCAATCCCCGCCGGTCCCCCGCCGACAACCAGCACATCCGGTTCACAGGGGATGTTGGCCTGCTTGTGAACCGTTGCCGTGTTCTGATCAACGGCGCGCCCGGCCTCGGCACCCGTCCCGACAGCCACGATACCCGCCGCCTTCAGCAACTTCCTTCGATCCATTCGTGTCTCATCCGTCATGGCTTCAAACTCCTTCCGATTCAATCAGCGTGAGCGTCCAGTCCTTTTCCACGAGTTCATCCCTATTGTCAGGAACCGTCCGAATTACCGATTCATCGTCAGGTGGAGCGGCTCGGCATTGAGTGCCTTGATCACGATCCTGTCGCCACCGGCATCCTCGAGGATTCTGACTGTTCGCGTCTGCCCTGGTGACATATCGAAGAAGTTGTCCTCGAACACCGCCCCGACGGCATTCTCTATCTCCAGGCAGACGCCTCGCGCAAAGACGTCCGACGTGATGGTAATGCCGTCGTCCAGGGCTTCGGCCCTGAGCGAAGCTTTAGGCAGATGCAGATACCGTTCGCCGATCAGGAGCAGACTCGTGTCGCGCCCGGCGAAGGTCGCGCTGACAAACTGCGTCCGCAGGCTGATCTCACCCAGTTCGGTGGCTGTTATGCACCGCCTGGACTCGCCCGGTCTGACCGACGCCTCCGCCTGCACCCGCCCGAGCACCTTCCCATCGAAAGCGAGCCGTTGAACGACCAGCATCCCCGCTACGGGCTGGGGCGAGTCGTTGACCACCCAAACACAGATTCGATCCCGTGTCTTCTCAAAAGAAACCAGCACCGGCTGGTACGCACGACGAAGAAAGTAGTATGCGATTTTCGGCTCCAGATAGTAATCGATTACGCTTGAGTAGATCATCGGCCAAGAATCATTCAGCCGCCAGACGATGTTGCCCCAGCAGTGTCGATTGCCATCCGGCTCACCGTCCCGCGCGCCACGGCGTTCGCGCTCGACGCGGTCGCGCAGGTAATCGCCATGGGCCATGCCGATTACGCGGATCAGATCCTCCGCCGAGGCGGGATCGCAGAACTCCTCGATTGCGCCAATCCTGTCCCACGTGGCGGCCCCTGTGGAGTGATACGCCCATCCCGGCGGCCAGCCCACCTGACCGGGCCTGCGGACGGCCGGGTCAAATCCTTTGGGCCAGAATTCTTCATCGCTCAGGAAACGTCGCATGCTGGCCACGGACGGCACGCTGGTGCGCAGGACCTCGGACCCGAACAACGGCACAGATGCCTCCGGGGCGAAGTTGATGGTCGTGTAGTCATGCCAGTCGCCCTCCAGAGGCCAGTTGCCCGTCGGCCCCCCGTAGGGCGAGCTGGTGTGAAACAACCTCGTCGGATCGAGGCGCCTGCAAGCGTCCGGCATGATTTTCTCAAAGATGTTACGCCTGGCCTCCGGGACGTCGGCCGTGGACGACCAGAGGTACTGTTCATTGCCCCCCACCCAGAGCAGGACGGATGGGTGATTCCGCAGTCGGCGAATGGTCTGTTCGATCTCGGCGCGGCAATTCTCCTGGAATTCCGTGTCACCCTTGCGATGGTCGTAGTAGCCAAACATGAAATCCTGCCAGATGCAGATGCCGCGGCGATCGCATTCATCATAGAACGACTGCGGAGGCAACTCGCCCTCGCCCCAGATGCGCAGAATATTCATGTTGCCGTGCTCGGTCAGGTCCAGCAGTCGCATCGCGCGGTCCGCCCGCCAGACATGGGTGGCTCCCTCGACCGGCACCCAGTCGCCGCCACGCAGGAAGACCGGCGCGCCGTTGATATCGAATCGGAAGCGTTTCTCACCGGTGGCGGGATCAAGCAGAACCGGCCGGACATCGCGGATGCCAAACGTCGTGCGCCGACGATCGAGCACGCGCTCGCCGACGCGCAGACTCACTTCGAGGCCGTAGAGATTCTGTTCACCATGCATTCGCGGCCACCATAACCTCGGCTCGCGGACGGTAATCTCGAAATGAGCACCACCCGACGATGTGCTCTCGTTCCCGCTGGCGATCTCCCGACCGGAGGGGTCGCTCAGCATCCAGTGAAGAGACGCATCATCGCCGCCGGTTTCAACGCCGATACGGACACTTGCCACCCGATGATCCGGTGACAGCGTGGGTCGTATGCAGACGTCCTCCACCCAGACCCGGCCGGGCAGATCGAGCACAACGTCACGATAGATCCCCACCTTGACCGAGTGCGGCCTGGCGCCGATGTACGAGCCGAAGTCACAATGAGATTTTCGAAGGCTTTTGTGTTCTGCCGAATTCGGGTCATCGGGCGGAAGCCGCGCCGCACGCATGAACCGCAACGGAGAGGAGAATACGATGATGAGCATATTCTGCTGACCCGGTGGCGCAAGGTGATCCTCCACCTCGACGGCGTACTCGCGAAACATATTCTCGAATTGGCCGACAGAAACGCCGTTCAAATACGCTTCGGCCAGCGTATCCAGTCCTTTGAACCGCAGCAGGGCCGGACCAGCGATTTCAGCGGGCGTGGCAAACCGGCACGCATAGGCCCAATCTTTCTCGCCCACCCATGCGCAGGCGGCAGCGTTCTCGCCAACGTGTGGGTCGGCAATGACGCCATGTTCAAGCAGCACATCGTGAACCTGTGCCGGCATCGTCGCCTCCATCCATCCATCATCGCGATCTCCCAGTCTCTTAACGAGTCTGTCAAGCGCAGGCTTGTCCGTCTCGATTTGCTTCACATACCAGCCCTCTCTCAAGATCATGTGTGTTCTCTCCGACGCCTGCACGCAGGCAACGAGCAGAATCAACATGGCCATGACTACCGCACATCGTGATCTCATAGGGACACTCTCACGCCATGATGCTTTCCAGCTCCCGCCTCTCTGTCACGGTCATGGAGCGGGTTTCCTTCACGATTCTGACGTTTTCCTTTAACTGGTCAATGGAAGCAACACCGATCACCGCGACCGAGATCGGCAGGCCCAGGGCGTAGCGGATCAACGAGTCGGCGTCCACCTGGTGGGAGGTCTCATCATGGTAGTCGCGCATGACCTTTCTGAATGGATTGCCGGTGACCAGACAGCCGTTGCCGCCGCCCATAACTTTCATGCCTATGACGCCCATTCGCTTGCGGTTGGCGGCAGGCAGCAGCTCCTCACGGAAGCAACGACGTCGGCTGACGGGATTCAGCGTGGTCAAAAGCGTATCAAACTCGTACATCTCGATGGCCTGTCGGAGCATCTTGGCGGACTCATGGCCTGTAACACCAAGGAAGCGGGTTACCTTCTCTTCTCGCAGCTTCTGCAGCGCCGTCAAGACCCCATCAGGCTTGCTCCAGGCCAAGATATCTTCCCCGGCGGAGATGCCGTGAATCTGCAGGAGGTCGAAACGGTCGGTCCGCAACCGCCGGAGACTCCGTTCGACACTCCGCATGGTGCCGTCATAGGAGCGATCGTGTGTTTTGCACGCCAGAAACACCTCCTTGCGACGGCGGGCGAGCACCTGGCCATAGTTTGTTTCCGATTGCCCGTTGTTATAGCTCGGCGCCGTGTCGAAATATGTGATGCCCAAGTCGAGCGCCGTTTCGGCAATCGCAACGGGATCGTGATCCTCCGACGGTGGCAGTTGCATGCCGATCACACCGCCCAAGGCCAGGACGCTTACCATCGCCTCGGTCTTGCCCAGCGAGCGTTTGGGAATCACCTGCTTTTCCGAAGGCAGTGCTGGAATCGGATTCCTGGCTGTCGCCATGCGGGACCCAAGTCCTAGGGCCGCCAGCGCTTGAATGAATTCACGCCGTTTCATGCGCACCATGATAGCCATTTCTCGTCCGATTGTCAAAGGCCCACATGGCCGAGCCATCTACGGTTCTATCCAAAGTTGTGCAGTCGCTTGTTCTTGCGGTAATTCGCTTTCGCCGCCCTCACCGAAGGGGCCGCGAAAGAAAGGTGAAGGCAAGAACCTGCAGGGTCTGACTCGAGCCGCCCCTTCCGCCGTTCATACGCTCGACATGCAACTCATAGGGTCCGGAAGCCTCTCATGGCATGTGGACCAAACAGGGGGCAAGACCCGCCCTGGAAATCAACTGCCGAAGATTGGAGCCACCAAATCGGCCTCTCTGCTTTTTTGTGCACTATCCTTTGACAACTTCATGCTTCTTGATGAAATCCGGGTCAATCTCCACGCCCAGACCCGGACCCGTGGGGACTTGAATCTTTCCGTCGACCACCGTCAGAGGCGAAGTCTTGCATTCAAACTGTACATTCGTGCTCAAACCTTTGAACTCATGATGGGCAAATGCATTGGGAAGTGCAGATACAAAATGAATCATGTAAAGGTATCCGAGTCCTCCTCCAGACATGTGCGGCGTACAGAGTCTGCCGAATGCCTCCGCCATACGCGCCACTTTCATCGAACGAATCATGCCACCGAAATAGTAGTTGTCAGGTTGAACAATTTGCAGCCCATCATTGGCGATAAGCCAGCGAAAACCATGCAGGCTGTATTCCTGTTCGCCACCTGCAATTGGAATGGTCAGTTCGTCGGCAACCTCTTTGGTCTCCTCATACCAGTCGAAAGGAACAGGTTCTTCAAAAAAACCATAACCGTACTCCTCCAATAACTTGCCGACCCGCATCGCCTCATCCACTGAGTAAAAACCGTTTGCATCTGCGTACAGAGCCATTCCGTCGCCGAATGTCTCACGGATTAGTGGAATAATCCTTTCGGTCCTTCCTGCTGGAGCAACGGCATGGATGTCTTCGGTCATGAACATAAGGCCGCCAACCTTGATTTTGAGCGCGTGGGCGTTATACTCCGCCACATCCCTCTTTATCAGTTCCAGGGACTCATCTAATTGCTTTTCTCGGTATTCCGTAGCTTGGTACACTGTGACTCGTGGGTGGTGAATTTCTCCGATCAACTGGCCAATTGGTTTGCCGGCAATACGCCCCAGCATATCGAGGATCGCAAACTCAATGGTGGCCAGAGGTATCCCCAGCGCCATGCCGCTTAATCTGAAATTGAGCTGGTATGTGTACACCTTCTCCAGTAGCAAATCCAGCTCGCGTGCGTCCTTGTCAATGAAGAAAGGTTTCAACGCATTTAGAAGGATTAAATAGAGCGAATTGAGTCCGCTGTGACCGACCGAAATGCCCTCCACGCCATCAGAGGACCGTACCCGGCACAGGAAACTTCGGTTGCAGCGAAGCAATTCGAGTTCCTTGATGATCACTGGAGCAGCAAACAACTCCTTTCTCAGCACAGGCTGTTTGAGTATTTCGTCAAGCCGGGTGTACTCACGTCTCTTGGTAAATGAACCGGGGCACCGAGCTTCTGAGCCGCCACAACCGTGCGGCCACGTGGCCGCAAGCCCGCTGGCAAGAGCCGTACTCATAAATCCTCGACGATTTGCTTTCATGATACGATTCCTGCAATCTCAGTTTCTTTGTGTCGCCGACAGGAGCGATTATACCGGAAGCACGCAACGATTCAAGGAGGGAATTAGCACAGCCACCTGTTTCAGGATAGGTCTTTGCATCTGTCGACTAATGTGCATTTGCGCGTACCGTTCGTCGCAATTCTGAGTTTAATATTGTCGTTTGAATTGTCAGACCGGGCGACTTCCCGAAGCTCCTCATTGGCTGCCACTCTTCTCTGCGAATGCTCGATATCAAATTACAGATGACGCGCTTGTCAAGCGGGACAGTTTTTTTGCTCTGAGCAGAAATATCAGGACTTAAGCAATGGTCATTGAAGCCGTTGTACATAAAATCGCCGTTTTTGGGCCAAAATCAAGGGTGGCAGATTCTGGAAATTGATTGCGGTTTAGGCCGATCTTGCACTTTTTCTCACTGAACTACGTGGGTAGTTCTGGACTGCGGCGCACCCATCTCAGCATCAGCTTGCTGCCTCGCCAATCGATAAGCCATGCCGATCTTCTCCGTCGATGGCGAAAGGTAAACCGACGTCGTTTTCAGGCTCCTATGGCCAACTTGCTTCTGGACAATTGGCAGAGCAACACCGCGGTCAACTACGTAGTGCATCACATGACTATGCCGCAGGGAATGGACGGTGAACATTCTTAGGCTACGACCGCAAATATCTTTGCCATACACCTGCTGCAGGCCGGCCCTACTGACATAGCGTTGAAATATCTGCCTGATACGATTCTCAGAATATGGCTTGTTCCACCTTTTTCCATGGTGGAATAGGTATGCCTCTGCGTTCTTGGTCCTGTCATCCCGCTTGGTCATCAGGCCACGTTGCTGCAGCATGCTCTTGATTTCATTAGTCAGCCCTCTTGGCAAATAGCTTGTCCGGGCATATTTGGTCTTTGTGTTCTGGGCCGGAAAGAAAATGGCGCTACGGCTAAAATTCACATGCTTGACTTGGACCCTGACAAACTCGCCTACACGACAGCCCAACTCGTAGATGATCTCGAACATGAGCTTATGATGATAGTTGTCGATGCTGTCGAAGAAAACCTTCAGTTCTTCAATTGTTAGGTAACGAATCACTTCTCCAAATCGCTCATACCGCTTTGCATCACTCTTCATTTGAACTGTAACGTGAAGTTGCGATGCTTTATAAACCTTCCGACCAACTGTAGGTAGCAACGAAAGATTTATAAACTCCAAAGTCTTTATGAATAGTGAAGGCAACTTGACCCAAACATCAAAGGACGCTTTCAATCCTGACAAAAAGCTCATGTCACTGAAAGCATTATCAGGAAGAACGAAGCAGCCTTGAAATTTTGGATTCAACAACCTTTCATGTTTGGCCTGTTCCAGGCTGGAGACACCCGGAATTCCCAGAAACGGCCTGAAATCCAGCAGGTCATCTTCTCAGCCAGTGCTATATAAGACTGGTTTTTCACACCACCAGACTCTTCACCTCTTGCAGATTTCTTTCTCCCCCCTTTTGTCTGCTCCATTCCTTTGCCCCGGGCGATTCCACCGACGGCATTTCTCTGCTGATGCTTGTCAATAATCCGCAGCCTCCGAGAAGGTCTGCTTGTTGATCGCTCCTTTAGAAAGGTCGCTTCTTAGGCGCCCTCTCACGGCCTTGAATTCATCAGCATCAGCCGAAAGATTTAAATAGTACATCGTCTTTACGATCGTACAGATTGGTAGTAACCAATCGATAAGGAATAAGCGGAAAATGTCAAAACCAGAAATTACCTTCAAGGTTGGAGCGGTCAGGGCCTCTGTATTTCGAAACGTCATCGTGAAGAACGGCCAGTCGATCCCATTGCCAAAGGTTGTGATTGAGGTCCGATACAAGGACAAGACAGGCCAGTGGCAGGGAACCAACAGCCTCAGCATAAACGACCTTCCTAAGGCCATTTTAGCCCTTCAGAAGGCATTTGAGTACCTTATGGAGCACAGAAAGTCAGAACAAGCAGAAAATGATGAAACGGCCTCTCAGTGAGCTCAGCACTCCAACCTGCACCCAAGATTAGAATAGTCTTTCTTAGCTGGAGATGCAGTCTATGAGCATCCCGACACACCAGGTTCTGTTATTCCTGTCCACCTACGAGCCCTCGCACCGCAATTCGGCTTGAGTAGCAGCAGATCTAAGAAACCACCCCACAGCTCTTGGCAGGCCCAAGGGCTCTTTTTTTGCGCGCACAAGACACACAACCCTGATGGTTACATCCCTGCGCGCAGGAGGTGCCATCAGAACAATTTTAGGAGGCACTAACAACACCGAAATAAGCTCCTGAGAAACCACCAAGGCCTATTCAAGTGGTACTCGGCAGCTCCAGAGGTAATTCGATAATTGTAAATCGTAGTTTGAATCCTATTTTCTATTCTGACCCAGATGGCATGCTCGTCACCTGAGAGCGTGTCATCACTTTTTAATGAATTGGAGGTATTTCACAATGGAAACCATACAGGCAAAAGTCAGCAAGAGATTATTATCAAAGGCCGACAGGCTTTTCACAGGCACACTGGATGGCAGGATCATCGAGATTCTGCAGAACGCCAGGCGTGCAGGTGCAACAGAAGTGACAATCACAAATGAAAAGGGACTCGTTACAGTCCGGGACAATGGATGTGGTATCGAGGATTTTTCAAAACTCCTTGACCTTGGAGATTCAGACTGGGACGAGGCATTGGAAAAGGCAGAGGACCCGGCTGGTGTAGGCGTATTCTGCCTGGCGCCGCGTAAGGTGACCATGAGCTCAAAGGGCAAGAAGATCGTCATAAGCAAGGATGGCTGGACCGGAAAACCGATTCAGCTTACCAAGGTTGATGACCCGGACAAGGGCACGGTCCTTACATTTGCTGATGAGCCCTGGGAGCTGTCTGTAGTAAAGAGGCATGCTGTATTCAGCGGTATGAAGGTGGTCGTTGACGGCAAGACCTGTCCGCAGGAGCCTTTTACCTCAAGCAGGGCTGCGCCGCATCCGGAGCTTGGCTGCAGGATCGAGGTCCGCGAGAGAGACCATCTCAACCATTGGCACAACGAGTGGAGAGAGCATTACTACGACGATACGATCGTAGTGAATTTCCACGGTCAAGTAGTGAAGTCCACGTATTACCCTATCAGTGAAAGCCTGGTTTTTCTGGTGGATATGACCGGAGAGCCGACAGGGATCCGGATGATGCTGCCGGCCAGGACGCGATTGATAGAGAACAAGGCCTTTGAAGCACTCAAGGCGGCAATTGAAAAGGAGGCCTATCACTTTATCCAGAAGCGGGGCAAGCACACATTACCGCACATACCAGCAATGGCAAGGTGTTCGCATCCGATGTTCTGATGGCCGTGCTAACTCCTGAGAGGGCCGAGCGGCCCTGGCGAGGTGCTGACCACGTCTATGTAACGCACAAGGCACGAGAGCAACTGGCAAGTTCTCACATATGGTACCACCTCGGCGGCTGGAGTGAAGATGGTGATACGTATGAGACACAGGAATACCTGTTCGGAGAAGAGCTTGAGCTGTTCTGGTCAGACATCATCGGGCCGGGCGAGTACATGCGGGCGAAGATAGTGGGGAATCTTGATAGCATCAAGGGTGAGTGGCAGACCATCACCATCGACGCCCACAGGACGGTCGTGATTATGTACAAGAACGGCTCCCAGAAGACGCTCAAATCCCCGTTTGCGGAGGATAGCAAAGCATAATTAGGGACGGGGGCCAATAGGCCGACACACATTCGGCTCATAACCAGATAGCAACATAGCAATTCCCACCAACGGAAAGAGAGTTTTCTCTTCCGTACTCAACAATTAACTCAACCAATGATGGCGCGCTTACTAAGCGAAGTGTGCCATCGCACTAAAGAATTGGAGGTAATTCAAATGGCTTGGAGACCAACACAGTACCTAGTTGAGGGCGAGCTGGACAATACCCATCCGGGTAAGGTCACGGGATGGATGCAGTTCGCCGGTGTGAAAGAAAAGGTGACCTTTGATTTGGAAGGCGACTTTCACAGAGACATTCGTGGGGCAAAGGTCTATTTCATAGGAGACGCATCGGAAACCGACCCACCTGAAGAAGCAGCGGGATACATGGAGAGCTTTGCCCAACACCAGACTGGAAAAGCTGGTGACATAACTGCCGGACTGCCGCCAGCAGACTATGTCTCGTATCCGTACCTGGAGATCTATTCTGATCAAAACGGCAGAACAGTGATCGAATTGGAGCCCTTTCAGATCGAAGTAATCGGCACGCCGATACCGGCAATAGAGTCAGATCCTATCTCCCGCGAACAGCAGAGCCAAAACATGGCTGCATTCCTCGGTGGCTTAGCAGAGGAGCTGAATCTGCCGAAGGAACGGGCAATTTGCGTAGGAGGCAACGCTGTTGTCACGACTCACAAGAGGGTCGCCAACAATAGGATCCGCGGCATGAGGCTTCTGCCTGAAGAGATTCGCAGAAAGCTGCCACCATTGTATTCGCAGGATGGCAAGGGCGGCAAGGCAATCGCTTATTTGAAGCTATTCACCCCCGACAGCTCGTTCACGTGGTGGATTACGGAAGGATCTCCAATCAAGGATGAGTCAGGCGCCGAAGTCGACTTCCACCTGTTCGGTCTTGTGGAAGGCCAGTGCAAAGAACTCGGCTACGTCAGCCTCAAAGAGCTTGAAGAGGTTCGAGGCCCGATGGGTCTTCCGATTGAGCGGGACCTGCACTGGCAACCCAAGACGCTGGAAGAGATCGCGCCGGAGATGTTCGAAGACTCTGGGGCAGGGGGTGATTGAAATGTTCACCGATGTAGAGTTTATGACGGCAAGGGAAAAAGAGCTGGTCCTGAAAAACTGGAGGAACTTCTTGGAGCACGGCCTGCTGAAACAGCATTTCACAAAGAGGCTTTATGAACACCTGCATTTACACTGCGGTTTCATAGCTCACTATAACATCCACGGATTCTACTCTGCCTACTTCGAGGCCGGTCAGGATACAGAAAGATTTTTCGAGCACTTCTGTAATTACACAGCCGCCGAATGCCGAGCGAACGGCGATTACGGTGATGTGAATACTGCAATGCGGCAGGCCTATGAAGAGTTCAAGGCGGAAATCCTTTCAAAGGCGCAAACTGATATCACACACAGTCTGGATGTTCTCGATGCCTGTGTAAAGCGTTCCAGGGAGGATGACAAATTTGCCAGAGAGTTTTTGAGCAAGGTAAGAATTTAACGAAAGGAAGGTAACCATGTATGAGAAGATTGCAGAGATTATCGAGGCTGTAGTGGGCGACGGCTTCACGGGCGAGGATTACGACCGGGGCTGGCACGACGCCGTCAAGCGAGTTGCCAGCGAACTGGCTGATCAGTTCCGGTTTGAGAATCCTTTCTTTGACCGTCAGGCGTTCCTGAAGACCTGTGGCTTCGACGCAGGACAGAAGTGGAGGGCCGTGCCGTACAGCGACAGGACGGAGATAGCGAATCCCTTTGCAGTCGCCACGATCATAGACGGCAGCGGCGATATCATCGCGGATGTGTTCAGCCAGGAGGCCGCCGCCCTTATCGAAACGGCGCCGGAACTGAAGCAAAAGCTATCAGAATATGAAAGGACCGATCATGGATAGGTTCACAAAGGTCACGGTAGGGTTCGTCACGCAGACGTTTGAGAAAAACGATGAAGGCCGGTTTGTCTGTACGCACCAGGAGTTCATCGCCGGCGACCAGTGCGACTATGAAGATCCCGAGAGTAATCCAATTGAGCCCCCGGATCATGAATATCAACCATACAACATGACTTTAGAAAGGACGTGATTATGGAGCTATTCGAGGTAACGACAACTGAGCATAACGGCGAACAGGAGTACTGGGGTAGTCACCTGGTCGCTGCCAGAGATATTGACCAGGCCAGAAAGCGGGCCAGGAAGTACTTCAAGAATTGGTATGAAGATAGCTGCGACAAGCGTGCTGACCCTGATGATTTGGACAGCTTTGAATTCATGGGCGGTCATATCCTGTTGACGATAGATAACATCGTCCAGACCACGCTTGAAGAGTGGGTAGACAGGCAGGTTGGGCTTCACAGTATCGGCAGGTTGCCGCAGGCCAAGTTCATGTGCCACAAATGCAAGGCGCTGCTTACTGCATGCGAGTATATACGCGATTGTCTTGATGTCGGCGGCGAGCAGTCACGCCAGTTTACAGAGGAAATCAGGTATCTGAAGAAGGCTATCAAGCAGGGCCGCCGATGATCTGCCTGCCGAGAATTGAGTTGGTGTGAATTAGGATGTATGCGGTAGAATCAAAACCTATTGAACGAAGGGAATATCGTGGGCGTGCCGACACGTTCTACAAGATAGGCATCAGTTTTGGCGAGGCCATGCAGGAGCTTCTCAAGCAACAGGAGGCAGAGTCAAATTCCCACACTAAGTTGGCACCGGCAAGGGGCGAGACTGTACGGTTCGACCCTGTTGTACAGCAGATCGAGGGCTGGACCGTGCACGTGGACCCGAGCATGTTGGAGGGCGAGCATAGCGAGACCGGGGCCAGCGCGCTGAAAATGCTGGCCAATCACCTGCAGCGAATCGCCATTCTGCTGCCGGAAGAGCAACTGGCCAAGATGCGGAAGCTGGAAATCTGGATCGAGCATCACCATCCCTCGTTGGGTGCCATGCAATACCATCCGGATATTGGCTGGCTAAAATCACACGGCCATGATCCGCGTCTGGTCAAGAAGGTGCATATTCCGCGCGCCGAGAGTCTGCTTGCGCGGCATCAACTGATCAAGCACCCGGCGGTCGTGCTTCACGAATTGGCCCACGCCTATCACGACCAGTACCTGAGTTTCGACAACCCGCGCGTCATCGAGGCCTACAAGAAGGCGAAGGCGGCCGGCATCTACGAGAAGGTACTTCTTTACAATGGCAATAAAGTTCGCCATTATGGCCTGACGGACCACAAGGAGTATTTCGCTGAAGGAACCGAGGCCTACTTTTACCGCAACGACTTCTATCCGTTTGTTCGGGCGGAATTGAAGGAGCACGATCCGGAACTGCACGACCTTTTGGCCGAAGTGTGGGGGCCGTTGCAGTAACATCTCTGTGCGAGGGGCCGACCGCGCAAGAATGATTTGGGACAGCGGATGATGCAAATCCTGTTCTGTTTGTGAATTCCGGCCTTCCCCCGCGAGCCAGCTCGTTGGGTCCGCCGGAAAATTGTTGAAATCGAAGGGAGATTCTGACATTATGGGCCATTGAGTGTGTAAAATTGTTTCTGTGAAGTGTATCCGGGAAGTCCCGGTACCCCGGAAGAGCAGGCAATGCTTGCGCGCGCGACATCTAACCAGGGCTTTCACTATTACGGCGAAGGCCTCTTTTTCATTCTGCTCGGCAAGAGTCTCGCCGAGACAATGCTCGAACTGCTCAAGAGCAAGTGAGCTCCATGCCATACGGAAAGGAAGAGAACCATGAGACGAATTGTATCGCTGTTGTTGGTTTCAGTTCTGGTATGCCTGATGAGCGCGGAAGTTGCCGGCGCCAATTGGGGGCCCAATACCAATGATTTAGACACAGCAATCAACACGGGTGATTTTAGCGGATACTTCCGCAACATCTCGACATGGCTGAATCAGAAGATACCTGCGAATGCAAGCAATGTGACAGAAGCAAGCATGAAGCAGTTGCTCAAGGATCCTGTCTTTGCGAACACTCTGGACCAACGCCAACTCATATCCAAGCATGGTGTAGACAAAATGGGGGCTTTCGCGCGAGTCGAGCAAAGCAACAGGACATTCCTGGCTTGGCTCCTGCGCAACACAGAGGCTATGGATTTGTATTTGGAGAGTGTTGTGCCTACGGGAATCTCCGCCAGGGAGAAGAACAGTTACACACTTCCCATAGCAGCGCTGGATATCTGGAAGAAGATTCTCAACGCCGATCCGGACTTAAAAGAAGGCTTGCATCTAAGGCTTGCCATCGCAACTGCCGCTGCTCCCCCCGGAAGCGGCAATCGGGGCGCCGGTCAAAAGGAACCGCCCGATGATCCTGTGGATCGGTATAAGCACTTCAAGTCGGCGCACCAGAACAAAGAACTGTTTCCCAGTTTCGACAATCTTACCGTTTGGGAATATCAGCAGGTTGTTTCTTCATGCGCTTCTGACAGTGATCTGGCCTGGGCGAGGGAAATGATAAACACCTGGCGGCCTGATTTGAGAATCAATGAGCAGGTTGTTAATTCGACCAGCGAGGTATGGCGTAGAGATTCACCTTTTCCATATACGGGCGGTTTCAAATCGGTGCTGGCAGGGGGCGGGAAATGCGGTCCCAGGTCATCGTGGGCTGTAATGGTCTGTCAGGCGTTCGGCATCCCTGCCATAGGAGTGGGTCAGCCTGCTCATGCTTGCGTTGCCTATAAAGCGGTCGATGCTTCCTTATCCCCTCAGCCCGGCAGTATCTGGAAGGTTGCTTATGGTCGCGGATGGGAGGTGTCAAAGCTCCAAGGATTGTCAGGTCCTGACTTTCTTGCGGGAGTTGAGGAGCGGTCGCGCGTGACTGAATTCTCGCAGGTCGAGCATCTGCGGTGGCTTGCATCTACGCTTGCCTCCCCTGAACAAGCGGCCGCCGTCATGGCAATCGCGCATAGAATCCGGAAGTCTGCCCCCACAGCGCCAAAGAAAAATCTCACGGCGTCAAGAAAGGCAGCAGAGGCGGATAGAGAACTACCATCACAAGAACCAGCAGGGAATGCAGCAAAGACAGCAGTAGCCAAGCCGGAGGCGGTTGTCAAGGTGGCGCCCGGAGGCGCACGCATTGAGGCGGCAGCGTTTTCCAAAATGTCAGGTGTTTGCGTCCATGATTGTTACACGGGCGGCAAACAGCTATATCTTCAGAAAAACACGGCGAGTAGTTGGATAGAATACACCCTCGATGTGCCCGCGGCAGGGACGTATGGACTGGAAATGAGAACCGCGACACCGAACTTTGAACAAGTGTTGGACATCAGCATAGGCACCCAAAAGTTTGCGACCGTCAAGGTCCCGAACACGCATGGATTGTGGGGCACGACCGAGCAAGTGAATATCAGCCTGAACAAGGGCGTGCAAACGTTACGGGTATCGGCCCCGTACCAGAGGGGAATTGCGGTAAGGTGGCTTGAACTGAAAGCAAAATAAGCCATAGCGTCACGTCTTCGTTTATCGGATTGACCTTAAGCCCGATTTGCAGGATAAGTAACGAAGTGAACGTAACCAGGTGTTCGCGGCTGTGAAGTTGCGGGCCGTAATAAAGTGAGATAGGATATGAGCGATGATATTATGTAAACGCATCCTTTTTCTGTTGACAATGTTTGCAGTGATGTTCCGGAGCACTGGCTTCCTGAAAGGAGAAGAGACCGGGAGAGAAGTAGAGGAAGGAGAGACTTTATGAATCGACGTGAATTTCTCAAGAGTGGTACAGCGGCGCTGGCCTTCGGATTGAGCGGCTGTGCCGGAACAATGCTCCGATCTGGCAAGATCGCCGGGAAACCAAACATCATCCTGTGCATGACGGATGACCAAGGCTGGGGCGATGTGAGCTACAACGGCCTGAAGCAGATACAGACTCCCGCTCTGGATGCCATGGCTGCCGAGGGCATGCGGTTCAACCGTTTCTACGCCGCGCACCCGAGCTGTTCGCCCACGCGGGCCAGCGTGATGACCGGTCGCCATCCGAATCGCATGGGATGCTTCTGGCCGGGCATGCCCTTGAAAAAGGAGGAAATGACCATCGCGCAGGCTGTGAAGAGGGCCGGTTATGCAACCGGGCATTTCGGGAAATGGCATTTGAATGGTGTGGCCGGACCCGGCAAGTTGATTCCAGATTCCGATCCTCTCTCGCCACGCAATGTTGGTTTTGATGAATCGTTTTCAGTTTCAAACTATTTTGAACTGGACTGGACCTTCAGCCATAACGGTGTCCCTGAAAAAGTGACAGGCGACGGCTCGGATGCCATTGTCGCGGAGGCCCTGAAGTTTATCGAAAGGAACGTTAAGCAGGAGAAGCCATTTTTTGCGTGTGTCTGGTTTGGCAGTCCACACGTCCCGCACAAGCCCCTGCCCGAGGATCTTAAGACGGCCGGTGGCTCGGCGTACTATGGCGAGATTGTCGGGGTTGACCGTAGCATGGGCACCCTGCGCAGCGGACTGCGCAAACTCGGCATCGCCGACAATACTATTCTCTGGTTCTGCAGTGACAACGGCTCGTGGCTCGACGAAAAGGCCCCAACAGCACATGGCTCGAACGGAGTGTTACGTGGCCGTAAGGGCGACATGTGGGAAGGCGGCATCCGCGTGCCAGGGCTGCTCGAGTGGCCCGCACGGATCAAACGGCCCGTCGTAACCGAAGTGTCTGCCTGCACCAGCGATATCTATCCTACGATTGTTGACCTTCTGAAAATCGATGTGCAAGATCAGGTGCAACCGCTCGACGGGATAAGCTTGGTGCCGCTCCTGGATGGGCAGATGAAGGAAAGGCCCAGCCCAATCGGGTTTTGGCAGTGTAATGGCCGCCTGTCCACGGATTCGGGCCCTTCAGCCTGGAACGACAACCGTTACAAGCTCGTTAAAAGCGCTCCCGACAAATTGGAGCTTTACGACTTAACGGTTGATCTGTCGGAACAAACCGACTTGGCCGCCAGGCACCCGGAGATTGTCAACCGGATGAAGGCCGAGTTGGAGAACTGGCAGCAGTTTGTGCTGCGTAGTTGCCGCGGCGAGGACTACAAGGGCAAGTCATCCGTGCAGAAGTGAAACGGTGGCTGTGCAGCATAATCGGCCATGAAGACCCCTATAGGTCAGAGATCGTTTGAGTGTGAAGTTTGTTTTGACTGTTTGAATGACAACCCCAATTGAAACCTGGGCCCAAAATGCCCGAACAACGGAATGGGTGTCGTCGCACAGTTTAGTGGGGCCACAGGCCCGAAAAGGGCGAAATCTGCTGTGGAAACCCGGGCATCAGTG
>Ga0315293_10002295_pt1 | contig 18462 bp, 7 predicted proteins | sample YL17G13_20_MG_FD_203071 | JGI IMG/M metagenome (GOLD analysis project Ga0315293, IMG submission 203071) | Sediment microbial communities from Yellowstone Lake, YNP, Wyoming, USA - YL17G13_20 | ecosystem: Environmental > Aquatic > Freshwater > Lake > Sediment | place: USA: Wyoming | collected... | reverse complement strand
CGCCCGGAGGGCGTGCCCCACATTCTCTAACCGTAGAGCCGGGCCTTGCCCCCGCCCTCGCTGTCACCCTGATGCCGTCCCGCCCTGGCGGGACGGCAGAAGGATCTCCTCAAGCCGGCAGCCCTAACCCAGTCCGCGTGGCGAGCAGCCAGGCCCGGAGAAGCGCAATCAGGGTGATGAGCCTACAGAGCCCCAGGTCCGACGCTGCTGGGATCGGGTCGGTGTCGACGCTCATCCGATCGAGGCTCACCGGCGCGCGCAGCGCGGGAGACGGCGCCCGCCGCGCCGCGAGGGCGATCGCAGAAGCAACAAACCACAGGCGGGGCCGCGAGGCCCCGCCTTCTTTCCTGCCGAGGTTGGAAGCCGGAACTCCGGGGGGGCGATGCCCTCAACCTCAACGGCAACCTTCGCCACTCCCCGGAGCGTGGCCGTGCCCAGAATCAGAATCTGAAACCGACCGAAACGCGGAACGTCCGCGGCGTCTGGTAGTCGCCTTCACTGTTCGGCTTGCCGAAGTTCGGGCCTCTCTGGAAATTCGCACCCATCTCCTGGCAGGTCGCGGCCGCCGCCCCCTGCGGGCACTCAATGGGTTTCGTGGTGAACGGGTTGAAGGCGGCCAGGTAGGTCACATCGTAGTTCGTCAGCACCTCCTCGTCGTAGCTCTCGACGCCCTGTTCGTTGAAAACGTTGAACACCTCGGCCTGGATGAACAGGTTCACGCCTTTGATCGGGAGCTTGTAGTTCACCGCCATGTCGGTCCGCGTGATGTCGTCGGTGGACAGATTGCCGCGGCCACCGAAGTAGTAGCTGAGCCCCGTCGGCGTGCTGACATAGCCCGGGTTGGTCACATAGGCGGCCGAGTTGATGGCCCCGTCCACCGATGTGCGCGTCCCGGAGTCGAAGTTCTGGAGCAGGCTGAAGTTGAAGTCCCCGGCCCGCGTCGGCACGTCCAGCGTGACCCACACCCTCGCCCGATGCCGCTGGTCGCCGGTGAGGTATCCCATGGGGTAGTTCCAGCTCGCCTGGCGGTACTCGGGACGCTCCGCCGCCACGCCGGTGAGGGGGCCGCTGCCGGTGTCCTCGCCCGTCACATTGCCGACGAGGCGTGACCACGTGTAGGTGCCGCCGAAGTCCCACCGGTCCGAGAGGCGGTAGCGGAACTGGGTCTGGATTCCGGTGTACTCCCGGTCGTAGATGTCGCTGTCGTTGCTGACGATGGCATGGTCGTACGTGGTGCCGTAGGCGTCGGTGACCTTGCCAGTCGATGTGTTGACGAACGAGGCGTAGAAGTCGTCCCAGTTGCGGTAAACGAGGTCGGCGCGTGCGTAGCCACGGGTGCCGATCGGGCCACCGACGCCGAGGGTCCACTCCTTGACGTTCGGCGACCGCAGTCCTTTCGGGTCGAGTGTGCTTTCCACGCCGGGGACCGACGGCGGCGTGCGGAACGGTCGCAGGTTGGTTCCACCGTTGGCGAAGAACCAGTCGAAGATCATCTTCAGCGCGACGTCGGTCGGGACGAGCGAGCTGGTCGGGGCGTTGAGATCGTTGTTGATGCTCGGCCCGCGGTAGTTCCACGAAAACGAAGCGTTGCGGCCGGCCGGATCGCCGTCGTTTCCGACGCCCTCGGCCAGGCGCCCCACATACTGGCCATAGCTGGCGTTGATCATGAGGCGGCCCGTGCCGAACACGTCATAGTGCGCGGCGAGACGCGGGCTGATCGCAGAGTCTTTCGCGACCTGGAACGTGTGGTCGCCGCTCACGGCGTCGTTCTTGTCGTACCGCGCGCCGAGGTTGAAAGTCCAGTGTTTGTTCAGTATCCAGCGATCGTTCAGGTAGATCGAATCGGAGGCGTACTCGGAGCCCTCGCTGACGACGAGGATCGGAAGCCAGGAAATGCGGGTGGACGTTCCGGAGGAGCCACCGGTGAAGCGGCCGAAGATCTGGTCTCCGCGAACGATGCTCTGGGAGAGGCTGATGCGGTAGTCACTGCCGTTCTGGTAGTTGTTGACGTTACGCACTTCCAGGAAGTGCTCGTAGCCGAACTTGATGTCGTGGCTGCCGAGCCGCGGCGTCGACCAGAAGTAGGTGCCCTTGGCGGTGTACAGGTCGTGGTCGCGATGCTCGCCGTCCGCCGTGGCCCTGAACGTCGGCGACCAGTAGCGTGTCCCGCGCGCGCGATCTTGGATCAGCGTGCCCTTGATCAGGTCGAAGTACGGCGAGCCGGAGCCGAGGAACGCGAATTTCTTCTTCGAGTACTGTGCCTCGATGAAGAACCGATCCGTGATCACGCCGCTGTAGTTCACAGCAAACATTGAGTTCGGCGTCTGACGCTCCTTGACCAGGCTGTCGAGGTCCATGATGACCTGCCCGGTCTGGTTGGTCTCGCTGGCATCAACGTCCATGTACGAGGCGATGATCGTGTGGCTCGAGGTGATGGCGCCGGTCAGCTTTCCTTCCAGCCGCGTGTCCTTCGTCCCGTGCGGGTACGTTATCGGCGCGAGCGGCGTGCCGACGGGGATCGGATTCCCGTTGGCGTCCTGGTCGCCCGTGCGCGCCAGGCCGGGCACGGTCTGACGAACGTCGCTCGTCTTCGCGAACCGTCCTGCTCCGAAGAACCACAGCCGGTCGCGCCAGAACGGCCCACCGAGCGTGGCCTCGTACACCGGGTTGATCTTGTCCTCCTGGTCGGCCGTCAGAGGCGTTTTGGCGACCCAGCTCTCGTTATTGAGGGTGGTCCGGAAGCTTCCTTTGAACTGGTTGCCGCCCGACTTGGTGATCATGTTGACGACGCCGCCGGTGAAGTGTCCGTACTCGGCCGAGATGCCGCCGGTGAGGACCGTTGTCTCCTGGATGGCGTCTTCGATGAAGAGGTTGTGCGCCTGTCCCCGCAGGTTCTCATTCACGATCGCGCCGTTGACCAGGTAGAGGCTGTCGAACGACATCGCGCCGGACATCATGATATTGCCGCCCGGCCCGTTGCTGTTGGCGCCCGGAGCGAGAAGCGTGACCGCCTGCAGGGTGCGCCCGACCGGGAGGGTCTCGATCAGGTCCTGCCTGAAGTTCGTGCTGACCTGCGTTGACTCGATCGGCGCCGTCATGATCGTTTCCGCGGTGACTGTGACGGCCTCCGACACGGCGGTGGGTTTGAGCTCGATGTCGAGGCGATCCGTCCGCGCCGCCGTCAGCGTCACCTTCCGATTGACGGTCTGCATTCCCTGCAGCTCGAAGGTGACCGTGTAGTCTCCGGGCGGAAGGAACGGAAGAAGGTAGTCTCCCGCCTCCGTGGTCACGACCGTGCGCAAGCCTTGAAGGCTTGGGGACGACACCGTGACTGTAACACCGGGAAGTGCGAATGCATCCGCCGTGACTTTTCCGGTCAGTGTGGATTGCGGGATGGACTGGGCCATGGCGCCAGCCGCAACCAGACAAACGATGACGAAAACGATCGTTCGCCTTCTCATTGGAGCCCCCTTTTATAGTGAATATAGGTCGTTTGATTCTCGCCCGCAACAGGGCGAGGCTCTCCAAAGGGTGCGGAATGGGCTACCGGCCCCGCGCAGCGGCTGGACTTGGGGCTAGGGATACTTGGAGGGGACCGTCAACGCCGCTGAGGCCGGCGTGGGCGAGAGAATCGGATCGAAACAGCCACTCAAACTACCCTTCGCCTCTTCGGCGGAGGGTCGGTTTCTAAGCGGGAGGGATCACGGGAGGAGGGCCTTGGTGGGGGCCGGTGGGCGACGCCAGACCCCCACTCCGTTTTCGATCTCCAACCGGGTGCCAAAGGGCGTGGAAAGGCTCTGAAGGCGCTCAAGAATGGCGCGCGCTTTCGCGCCTTCAGCTAAACGGGCGGTGCCTCGTTGGGGGAGGGGCATCTTCTGACCGAGGTCCAGGGGCACGAGGCGCATCTCGGAAAGCGCGCCCTTCTCGAAGGTGGGGAGGGCGAGAACGCTCTCATACCACTGTGGAGCAGATGGGAAACCCTTTTTCTCGTGCTCCTTGGCCACCAGATAGTCGGACACCAGGGCGTCCGGCCCCAGTCCGGCGGCTTCGTAGCGGTCGGCGGGCTCCGGATCGATGGTGTCGTTTTGGAAGAAGAAGTTGCCGATGGAATACAAGATTGGCCTGTCCTTGTAGATCTCTATGCCGCGCAGTTGATGGGGTCCGTTAATCGCGATCAAGGTGGCCCCGGCGTCGATGCATGCCTTGGTCAGCCCCTTCATCCAGTCGGGAGGTTCGATCGAGTAGTTTCCGGGCTGGTGGCCGTGGATGTTGACCACCACGAAGTCCGCCAAGCGGGAGGCGTTGGTGATCTCACGAAGGATCCTGTCCTGGTCGCGACGGTCCACTCGCTCATATGCGGCGATGCGGTCGGATTTCTTGACTTCGGTCGCTCCAGCGGTTTCCCTGAGCTTGAACGAGACCACGTCAGCATTTGGGGGTCCGGTCCGGTTCCAGGTGGGGGAAAGCTGGCGGAGGGTTTCGAAGGTGGTGGGGTCCACCTCGATGGTCCGATGCAACCTCACCGCATTGACCCCGGGCCGACCGACCATGTCTGGGCGGGACTGGCCCGCTCGGGACATAGGTGGGAAGGAGGTCGTGAAGCTGATGAGGGCAACGCGACCACGGGCGGTGTCCATGTAGGCGGGCCGCGAGGCTTCGCCCAGGTTGTTCCCACTTCCCGCATGGGGGATGCTCAGGCGGTCCAGGAGGCGGTTGGTTTCCCGCATCCCCTCCACACCGAAGTCAGTGGTGTGGTTGTTGGCGCGGGCAAACATGTCGAAGCCCATGGCCAGCAACTCGGACGCCATCTCCGGCGGGGCCACCTCCCAGTTGCCTCCGTTCTCCGCCTCGGCCCAGCCCTTGAATTCCGAGAAGCGGAGGAGGGACTCCTCCAGGTTGATGATCGCCACGTCGGCTCCCCGGACCAGGCGCACCACACCGGAGAACCCGATGTCGCCCGGATTGTCGAAGACCATTACCCGGCGGGTCAGGATGCCGTCCCCCGCCAGCGCGAAGGTGATCCTGGCCTGGGGCCCCGGTGGGGAGGCCTGCCGGGTCTGGGCGAAGGCGTGGCCCAGGACCATCACGCCCAGTGTGAATACTGAAAAGAAGCGTTTCAAAGTTTGCATGGATCCCGCCAAAGCTGGAGTTTTCCCAGATTGGATCTAAAGGACGCCGGAAGCGAAAGAAGGGCCATGTCCATGCAATCCCCGTCTAGCTGGCGACCCGCGGCCCAGAGAACGGCGGGGTGGAGTTGCTTGGGGATAGGAGGTTCCTTTCGCACCACCCGATGATACGGAAGGCCTTCGGGTTGTAGCAAGGCCTGAGACAGGGTCCCCGGGCAGGAGGTGGGCTCGAGGTTAGCGCCGGCGCCTGCCAAGACCGGGTCATAAGCCTCGCTAGCGGCGGGACAGCGCGCGCCCCGCGCGTGTTCAAGCAGTGACACCCCGGCCTGATGTGGGGCCGGCGCTCCGCGCCGGCGCTTCTCGCGAGCGAATAACAGACGCACGCCCGGACGGCGTGCCCCACACAAACTCGGGATTTGAAGGTAGGAGCGGGCCTCGCGCTCGCCCCTTGCGTGTCATCGTGAGGGAGTCCCGCCCCGCAGCGGCGGGGCGGGACTCGGAATGACCCGGCGAATCCTGGCTACTTCTTCACCACCCGGATCGTGCCGTTGACCGTCTCGAGCCGCACGTCCCCACCGGCTCGGTCGGCACGAGGTCGTCAGCCTCATCGGTTTCGGGGGGATCGGGGAAGTCTGGCGGGCGCGGGACGTCCAGCTCGTCCGGGGCGTGGCCGTCAAGGTTCTCAGCGCAAAGGCATCGGAGGACCCAGAACGCCTGGAAAGGTTCGAGCAGCGGGCACACGCGGTGGCCGTGCTCTTTCACCCGGACGTTCTGGGCATCCATGATTTCGGCGCTGACGGCGGGGTGACGTGCGTGGTCACGGAGCTGCTGGGGGAGAAACGCCAGTCGGTGTTGCGCTTCGAGGCGGGCGTCAGTGCACCGGGCCTGCAGGAAATGGCGGACGGGCTGACCGTGGTGGTGGCGAGGGAGCTATCGGTGCTCGGGGAAGGCGAGACCAGCACCGCTGAAGCTGCTTGTGGGGTAGACTGCAGCGAAGACCTAAGCTGAGCCAAGAGTTGCCGAGCAGTCGCACCGCCGCACGGAGGGCTCACCATGGACGTCCTCGCGTTCCTCCTGTCACTCCTCGCGGTCATCCTGGCGGTGAAGGCCATCGGGTCGGGCAAGGGCGTTCAGGACCTCAGCGAAAGCACGGAAAGGGAGCTGCAGTGGCTGCGCTCCCGGCTCACGGACCTGACGAAGCGATCCGAGAGCCTGGAGGCGAGCATCCTCGAGGCGCGAGGCGGGGCTGCCCCAGCCGCTCAACCCGAGCAGGCGGTGCCGGCAGTGGCGGTCGCTCCGCCGGAAGCGGTCGCCGCGCCGCCGCCGGCCATGCCGCTCGAGGAGCCGGCGGTCGAGCCGGTCGCTCCGCCTACGCCCCCGGCAGAGCTCTTGCCGGCGGAGGAGGCGCCGGTCCCGCCCGCTACGCCGCCGGAGTGGAGTCTCGCCGATGAGGCCGTGGGCGCACCGCCGCCTCCGGCGCCGGCCGCCGAGGCACCCGCCGCGGGGGAGCCAAAGGAGGGCTGGGAACGCCGTCTCGGCATCCTCGCGCCGGTGTGGGTGGGCGCCATCGCCCTCGCCCTCGCTGGCGCGTTCCTCGTCAAGTACAGCGTCGAGCGGGGGCTGCTCGGGCCCGGGGCGCGCGTGACGCTGGCGACGATCCTCGGGATCGCGCTACTGGTCGTGGGCGAGAGGCTGCGGCGGCGCTCGGTGGCGACCGCGGTCGGTGCCAGCGCGGCCGGGATCGCGGTGTTGTACGCCGCCTTCTTGGGCGGCGCGGTGCTGTACAAGCTAATCTCGCCGTGGCTCGGGTTTGCCCTGCTGGTCCTCGTCACCGCGACCGCCGTGGTGCTGTCGTTGCGGCAGGGCATCGTGGTGGCGGTCGTCGGGCTGGTTGGCGGCTTCCTCACGCCGTTCTGGATCGGGGCTGTCACGGCCTCCCCGGCGATCCTCTTCGCGTACCTGCTGACGCTGCAGGCGGGCCTGCTGATCGTGACGCGCAGGCGGGAATGGACGGGGCTTTCGACCCTCACCCTGCTGGCGGGACTGGCGGCGGCCGCGAGCCGGATCTTCGTGGCGACGGGTGCCGCCGACGCGATCTGGATCGGGCTCTTCCTGCTCGCCTCCGCGGCGGCCTTCGTGATCACGGCGCGCGGCTGGGAGACCCCGCAGATGGTCATCCTGTTCGACCCCGAGAAGCCCTTCCCGATCAACCTCGCGCTCGCCGGCACTGCGATCCTGGGCGCGACGGCCCTCTTGGCGGTGCTCGCCGTACGCGCCCACTTCGCGCTGGAGGAGTGGGCCTTCCTCGCGATTCTGGGTGTCGGCTCGCTCGTCCTTGCCCGCCTGGACAACAGCTACCAGCGGCTACCCTGGGCCGTGCTGGTCGTCACGGTGGGGCTGATCCTCGGCTGGGTGGTAAGCAGCAGCCCGGGCGAGCGGGAGAGCGTGTGGCTGGTTACGGCGGGGCTGTTCGCGATCTTCGGCGTCGGGGGCTGGCTCGTGCAGCAGGGGCCCCGAGCTCCCGCGCAGTGGGCTTGGCTGTCGGCGTGCGCCGGCCTTGCCGCCTTCGGGCTGGCGTGGTGGGTGGACAAGCGCCACGGGTTGAGCGTGGCGCACTGGGGGGTGGTGGCGCTGGGACTTGCCGTCCCATACCTGCTCGCCGCCTTGCGTGCCGCCCGGCGCGTGCCTCTGGCGGAAGGCCGCGACGCCGTGCTGGCCGGCTTTGCCGTGGCGGTGACCGCGTTCGTCAGCCTCACGGTCCCGCTGGAGCTGGCTCACGAGTGGCTGGCGGTGGCATGGGCGCTTGAGGTGGCGGCGCTCGCCTGGCTGTTCTCGCGCCTGCACATGCCGGTGCTGGCCTACCTCGGGATGGTGGTGGCGGCGCTGGTGGCGGCGCGGCTCTTGGTCAACCCGGGCGTTGTCTCGTACCCGATCGGCACGACGGCTGTGCTCAACTGGATCCTCTACGGCTATGGCATCCCGCTGCTGGCCTTCGCCACCGCCGCGTACCTGTACTGGCGCGAGGGTTGGCGAACCACGGGCACGGCTCTCGCCTGGGGTGCGGCGGCGTTTGCCTTGGCGCTGCTGACCCTCGAGGTCCGGCATGCCTTCCACCCCGGTGGCCTGGTCGGTCCACGGCCCGGCCTGATCGAGTGGAGCACCTATTCGCTCGCTTGGCTGCTCGCTGGCCTACTTTGCCTGGTCCTTTGGCTGCGGACGCAAGGGGCGGTGTTCATCCCCATTGCCGTGGCATTCTTCGCTGTGGCGGGCGTGAAGATCGTCGTCTGCGAGCTGCTCGCCGCCAACCCGCTGCTCACGCCAGCCAACGTTGGGGGCCTGCCGGTGTTGAACTGGCTCCTCTACGTCTATGCGCTGCCCGCCCTGGCGACCGTCGCCGGCGCCCGGCTGTTTGCGAGGGCGGGGCGGGACGGGCTGGCCCGGGTGGCCGCGTGGAGCGCCGGGCTGCTGGCCTTCGCGTGGCTCACGCTCGCGGTCAGGCATGGGTTCCATCCCCCGGCGCTGTCGGGTCCGCGGCCTTCGCTGGTGGAGTGGGCCACGTACTCGCACGCGTGGCTCGCTGCCGCGCTCCTCCTGGTCGCGGCGTTCCGGCGCTGGGGAGCGGCGGTCCTTCTCCACCTTGCCAGGGTCTTCACGCTCGTCGCGATGGCCAAGCTTCTGATCGTTGACCTAGCGCTGGTCAACCCGCTCTTCAGCCCGCAGTCGGTGGGCACGCTGCCCCTGCTCAACTGGCTGCTGTACGTGTACGGGGTGCCGCTCCTCGCTCTGGTCGCGCTTGGCCCGGTCGCCGGACCGCGGCGGGCGGCGCTTGGTGACCTCGCGAAGGCCGCTCATGTGGTTGCGATCGTGCTTGCGGCGGCCCTGGCTTCGCTGCAGGTGCGCCAGTTCTTCCATGGCGCGGCGCTGGACAGGGGCGGATTCACCCTCGCTGAGGTAGCGACCTACGGCATTGCGTGGATGGCGCTCTCCGCCGTGCTGCTCGCCTGCTGGCGCCGCTGGTCGAACGTGCCGGCCGGCTTCGGCGCACAGTTGCTCTACGCAGCGGCGGTGGCGAAGATCCTGCTCTTCGACATGGTCTTCTGCAATCCGATCTTGTGGCACCAGGGCGTCGGCCCCTGGCCGCTGCTCAACGCGCTCCTGTACGTCTACGCCGTACCCATCGTCCTCCTCGCCCTCGCCGCGAGGCTCCAGTACCCGGAACCCCTCGGCAGGGAAGTGGGGAGGATTGGCCTGTACGGTGGCCTTGTGCTTGGCCTGCTCCTCCTCACGCTGCAGGTGCGCCAGTTCTTCCACGGCAGCTATCTCGACGTCGGGCCACTCAGCGAGGCCGAGAACTACACCTACTCCGCCGCCTGGATACTGTTCGCACTGCTGCTGCTTGCGGTCGGCATCGCTCGCGGCGGCAAGGTGCTGCGCATCGCCTCGCTGGTCGTGGTCTTCCTCGCGGTCAGCAAGGTCTTCCTCTACGATCTCCGGCAGCTGCGCGACCTCTACCGGGTGCTTTCATTCTTCGGGCTGGGCGTGAGTCTGCTCCTGATCTCGTACCTTTATCAGCGGTTCGTTTTCTCGGGAGGCGAACGTGCGAAGACCTGAGTGGCTGGCGACCGTGTGGTGCCTGGCTGCGGCGGTCACCTCGGCGGCGTCCTTGGACGGGACGTACCGCTTCTCCCGGGAGCTGCCCGTGGCGCAGCCCGGTTGGGTGCGGGTGCGGCTGCCTCTCGACCTGCTGACGCATCTCTCGTCGGGCGGCGACGACCTCTTCGTCCGTGACCCGGCCGGCTCGCCGCTTCCCGTTTTCCCCTGGCGCGAGCCGGAGGAGCCGCCACCCAGCGAGCGGGTGCTCCGGGTCGTCTCGATGGAAACCGTGGCCGGCGGGTGGCTGGTCACGGCCGACGGCGGGGCAGGGCAGCTGCGCCACCGCATGCTGGTGGTCGATCTTCCGGGCACCGGGCTGGCCGAGGGCGTGCGGCTCGAGGGCTCCGACGATGGCTCGACGTGGCGCGTGCTGACCCAGGGGTCGATGTTTCGGCTGAACCGGTGGGGGATGACGTCGAAGACCTACCTCGACTACCCCCCGGCTGCCGACCGCTACCTGCGGCTCTTCTGGCCGGAGTCGGCGGGTTTCCCGGCGTGGCAGAGCCTGCGTGTCGTGGACTGGCCCGAAGGTCGCGCGCAGTGGGTCGAGGAGCCGGTGGCGTTCAAAGAGGTGGCCGGCGGGCTCGGCGCCGGATACCGGCTGGACCTGCCGCGCTTTCCCTTGCAGGGGGCCACGCTCGCCCTCGACGTGGACCTGCGGTACCCGGTTCAGGTGCGACTCTCGGTCGCGTGGGAAGGGTCGTGGAACACGGTCGTGGAGAGCGTGCTGCTGCCCGATCGGCCGGCTGTCATGGGCCTCCCCGCGGTTACGTTCGGCCGGCCAACGGTGATCTCGATGAGCGCGGGAACGTTCGCCACCCCGTCGCTGCGCGGGGTGAGCCTCCGCTACCGCCCCCGCTTCGTGGTCTTCCGGGCGTCCGAGGCGGGTCGCCACGTGCTCTGCTACGGGCTGCGGGCACGCCAGGAGGCTCCGCGGCCCGTCGGCACTCTCTCGCCCGCCGCCGAACCCCTCCTCGATGCCGAGCCGGGCGCCGAGATCAACCACCCCGTTCCGGGAGTTGTCGTGCAGACGCTGCTCGCGGGTGGGGCGATGCCGGAGGTCAGCTTCGAGAAGAGGTGGCCGGTCGAGGCTCCCGAGGCCAAGCGGGGTGAACTCGTTGTCCTCGAGCTGCCCGAAGAACTCTACGGCGTCGCGCGCCGCGATCTCGGCGACGTGAGGATCAGCCACCTTGGCCGGCAGGTCCCGTACGTGTTGTGGGCGTCTCCCGATGGGCGTGAGGTCGTGACTGAGAAGGGGACGCCACCACGGCCAACGGGGGAGCACGGGCAGAGCGCGCTCTCCATTACGCTGCCGTCGTCCTCGCTCCCGCTGGTGGCCCTCGAGCTTTCCACCCGCTCGGCGCTCTTCTCCCGTCCCGTGCGTGTCGAGACGGTGCGGCCACCGGCGCCGGAGGAGAACCCCCTCGACGAGCACTGGAGCGTCCACGCCGCTGCCACGTGGCGGTGCCCCGGCAGCGCCGACGTGCCATCTCGTCTGGCTCTTCCCCTCAAGGGTGTTGAGGGTCGTCAGCTCCGCGTCACCTTCGCCGATGGCGACAACGCGCCGCTTCCAGGCCTGGATCTGGTCGTGTGGCGCCGCACTCACGCGGTGGTCTTCCCCTGGCCAGGGGAGGGCAAGGTCGAACTGTGCGCCGGTGCGCCGCACGTGTCGGCGCCGCACTACGATTTTGCGGCTCTTGGTGACGACGTGATCCTCGATGCCCTGGTTCGCGCGCGCATCGGGGTGCGCGAGGCGCCTGCAGGCGGCTGGCTCCGCGACAGCCCGGCTATGCGCTGGGCGTTGCTGATTGCGCTGGCGATTGCCGCGGTGCTCCTTGTCGCCATCCTCGCTCGCGGCCTCAGGAGTCAGCCTCGCGGAGACGCCTAGGCCACGCTCGCGGCGCGGCTCCTGGGGGCGCACCGTGTGCGGCCTCTCCAGTCGAGGTAGGGCGGGCCTCGCGCCCGCCCCTTGTGTGTGTGCGCCCAGCAGGGGCATCGGCTACCTGGTGAAAGTCCGGGAGGGAGGAGGTCGCACCGACCTGAGCGAAGCGCAAGGGCACCCTCGCGAGGGGGTGTCTGGAGGAAGCGTGGAGCGAGAGGAGCGGGCCGACGAACAGGAACCGGATACGGAGGCGGAGCCTTCCGGGGCGAGCGGGCACATGACCGCGAAGCTCCAGCGACCAAGGGGAGGCGGCGTAGATCCGGCGGTCGTGCTCCGAAAGCCGATGTTCTTACCTGGGGAGATCTCGCCTGACGCCTGAAAGGGCGACCCCGCCGGAAGGCGGGGGAGCGAGAAGTCAGCAGAGGCCATAGTATCCCGCCGGAGGCGGGAGAAGGGCCGAACGGAAGGGAGAGCGAGGCGACCGTGAGTCTCGGTGAGGGGAGGCCCCAGAAGTCCGGGCAACTGGAGCTGTCGTTCGGGCGACCGGGTGAAGCCTGGGGCGCAGGACGGAGCGGGGAACCCTCATCGGCGGCGAATGGAGACGCGCGCTCGGGCGCGGTGCACACGTGACCTCAACCTTCCGAACCGCCGGACGCGGACCCGCATGTCCGGTGGTGTGGGAGGGGAGCGGCGACGATTCTGTCGCCGCCCCCTATCCCGATCATCCCGAGGGAGTCCCGCCCCGCAGCGGCGGGGCGGAACTCTGAATGACCCGGCGAATCCTGCCTACTTCTTCACCACCCGGATCTTGCCGTTGACCGTCTCCAACCTAATGTCCCCGCCGCCGCTGCCGATAGAGCCGGTCATGTCGGCGCCCACGTGCTCGTGCTTGTTCACCGGGATCCCGAAGTCGTTGCTCAGGTGCCCGTTGACGGTCTCGGCCGCGACATCCGCCGCAACCCCAGCCGCCAGCCGCAGCTCGATCCCGCCGTTGACCGTCTCCAGCTTCACCCGTTGGCGGGCGTCGAGCTTCTCGAGCTCCACGGTCACCTCCCCGTTGACGGCCTCCACGCTGACGTTGCCCGCCAGCCCCGTCAGCTTCGCCTCGCCGTTCACGAGCTCGGCGTTGACCTCGCCGCCGAGGCCGGACACCGTGAGGCTGCCGTTGACCAGCTCAAACTTGTCGAGGGCCGCGCCCTTGGGGACCGTGAGCGTGTACTCCACCGACAGGTGCCGGTGCCCCGAGCCACTCGAGTCCGGGTAGCGCGTCTCGATGTTCACGGAGCCGGCCGTGGCCCTGACCTCGATGCGGAGCTTGTCGAGGTCCTCGCGCGTGTCGGCTTCCTTGACCGCCTGCACGCGCACCGTGGCCTGGTCCCACACGCTGACCTGCACGCTGCCGTTGACGTTCGAGAGCGCGATGCGGCCGCCGGCGGCCAGCGGGTACGTCTGGTCGAAGTTCTCCCGGAGCGGCTCGGCAGCCAGGGCCAGGGCCGCGATGCAGAACACCACAGGGATCAACAGGAATCCGGACAACTTGACTCGGTTCATGGGGGCTCCTCCCTTCACACCCGATTAGATGCCTCAGGTGCCTCAAGGGTTCAAACGGCCGCGAGCCGTGTGCCGTTGTCTCTGTGGGGCACGCGCTCCGCGCGTGCTGTCATCGCGAGGACGCCGAGCGTAGCGAGGGGGACGACGCGATCCCGTCGTTTTCCGCGAGATTGCTTCGCCCCGTCCTGCCCTGCAGGACGGGACTCGCAATGACAGGCACGCCCGGGGGGCGTCCCCCACATTCCCCAGAGGTAGGGGCGGGGCTTGTCCCCGCCCCTTGTGCAGGGGCTTGCCGAAACAACTCGTTTGAGATACAACCCCAGGCAAATGCCGACCTGCATCCGATGTCTGGGGATCGTCGCTCCCGACGCCCGTTTCTGTCCGGCGTGCGGGGCGGAGCAGCCCCATTCCGGTCAGGAGAAGACCGCCCTCGAGAGCTTGGCGCCGAGCGATATTTCCGCAAGCGTACCGCTTGGCGGCTTTGCGCCGGGCCAGATACTTGCGGAGCGCTATCGCATCGTCGGTCTGCTGGGAAAGGGCGGCATGGGCGAGGTCTACCGCGCGGACGACCTCAAGCTCGGGCAGGTGGTGGCCCTGAAGTTCCTGCCGGCCGACCTGGCCGGGGACCCATCGGCCCTGGAGCGCTTCCGCGCCGAGGTAAGGACCGCCCGACAGGTCTCCCACCCCAACGTCTGCCGCGTCTACGACATCGGCGAGAGCGACGGCCGCCAGTTCCTGACCATGGAGTACGTGGACGGGGAGGACCTGGCCTCGCTCCTGCGGCGGATCGGCCGCCTCCCCGGTGGGAAGGCACTGGATGTCGCGCGGCAGCTCTGCGCGGGACTCGCGGCGATCCATGATTGCGGCGTGCTCCATCGCGACCTCAAGCCCGCGAACGTCATGCTGGATGGGCACGGCCGGGTGCGCATCACCGACTTTGGCGTGGCGCGTTCGGCGGGCGAGGTGGCGCCTGGCGAGCTCGCGGGGACGCTGGTGTACATGGCTCCGGAGCTGTTCGAGGGGCGGCCGTACAGCGTGCAGAGCGACCTCTTCGCAGTCGGCCTCGTGCTCTACGAGGCGAGCACCGGCACGCGCGCGTTCGACGCCGCCAACCTCGCCGAGCTGCGGGAGAAGCACACGCGCTCGTCCCCGACAACGCCCTCTCAGGTGCAGGCGGACGTGGACGTCGCCCTCGAACGCGCGATCGTCCGCTGCCTCGAGAAGGACCCCGGCCGGCGGCCGACGAGCGTGAGAGCGGTGGCGGCCGCTCTCCCCGGTGGCGACCCACTCGCGGCGGCGCTGGCGGCGGGAGAGACCCCCTCCCCGGGGATGGTGGCGGCGGCAGGCGGCGAGGGCGCGCTCAAACCCCGCGTCGCGTGGGCGCTGCTGGGGACGGCGCTCGCCTTCATGCTTGGCTGCGTGCTCATCTCCGGGTTCTCCGCCGACCTGGGCCTTGCGCCGGCGGAGAAGGGGCCGGAGGTCCTGGCGGATCGGGCGCGCGAGCTCGCGACCAGGCTGGGGTACGCGGAGAGGGCCGACACGGCGGCGTGGTTCCAGCGCTGGTACGACCCCATCAAGTACCTCGCCGACCACAAGGTGTCCACCTCGTGGCGGCGCGAGATGGGCGCGTGGGGCGCGCCGCTTCTCTTCCGTTTTCGCCAGAGTCCGCTCCCGTTGACCACGCTGGATTGGGCGGGCGTGCCGGCGGTGGACGACCCCCCACCCACGGTCAGCGGGATGGTCACGGTGACCCTCGACGCCCGGGGACGGCTGCAAGCCTTGGAGGCCGTCCCGCCGCAGCTCGATGCGTCGCCCGCCCCGGCCACCCAACTGGACTGGCCGGCCCTGTTCGCCGAAGCGGGGCTGGATTTCAAGGAGTTCTCCGAGGCGTCCCCGCAGTGGCTCTCGCCGCAGCCGTTCGACGCGCGCGGCGAGTGGACCGGTGCCCTTCCGTGGGCGCGGGAGATCCCGGTCCGGGTCAGCGCGGCGGCTTACCGCGGCAAGCCCGTGTACTTCGAGGTCCTCGGCCCATGGTCGCGCCCGACCCGCATGGCCGAGTCGCGGTTGCGGGCTGCTTCAAGGTTCCGCTGGTTCGTGATATCGGCCGTGGTCGCCGTGCTCCTCGCCGGAGCGATCGTGTTCGCCCGCCGCAACCTCCGCAGTGGCCGTGGCGACCGGCGCGGTGCCCTCGTCCTCAGTCTCGCGTTCTTCGCCACCAACCTCGGTCTCTGGCTGCTCTCGGCCCATCACGTGCTCGACCTCTCCGACGAGGTGTGGCTGTTCATCGACGGGATCGCCAATGCACTCTTCTTTGCGGCGTTCGCGGGCCTCCTGTATCTGGCCTTCGAGCCGTACATCCGCCGCACCATGCCCGAGGTGCTGATCGGCTGGGCGCGGGTGGTGGAGGGGCGCTACCGCGATCCGCGGGTCGGCCGGGATCTCCTCATCGGAAGCGCCGCCGGCGCCGTGGCCGCCTTCGCGATGCACCTCGCCAACGGCCTCCCGGCCTGGATCCCGTTTTCCGGGCAGACCACCGTGTCGCCGTACCTGCCTGCGTTGGCAGGCGGCCGCGGCCTCTTCCGGGCCGTGACGGATTCCGTCGGGGAATCTCTCATCGCGTCGCTCGTCGGGTTGGGGCTGCTCTTCCTCCTCAGGCTGATCGTGCGCCGGACGTGGCTGGCCGTGATCCTGCTCGCGGTAGTCGAGGCGCTCATGTGGGCGTGGGGGGAGAACCCGCTCCTCGACGCCATCGGAAGCTTGACCGGGGCCATCCTCTTCGCGGTCATGCTCGGCAGGTTCGGTCTGATCGCCGGCTTCGCGTACTTCGAGACGAACATGTTGCTCTGGTACTACACGCCGATGCCGCTCGACCCCTCGCGGTGGTACTTCGGCACCTCCCTGGTGCTGCTCGCGTTCGCCCTGGCCATCACGCTCTACGGCTTCCGCGTCTCGCTCGGGGCCCGGCCCGTGCTGGTGCCCGCCGAGCAGACCTGACGGGGACGGCCGCGCATTGATTCCTGTCTTGTTTCTGTGGGGCACGCCCTCCGGGCGTGCTCGGGCTGTCACGCGCGTTCAAGGTAGGGGCGGGGCTCGCCCCCGCCCTTTGCTTGTCATCCTGATGCCCTCCGCCGACGGCGGGGGGCAGAAGGATCTCGCCAAACCGGCAGCCTTTACCCTCTCCGCACCCAGAGCAGCCAGACCCCGAGGATCGCAATTAGGGCGATGAACAGGAGCAAACCCACGTCCGACGTCACCGGTATCGGGTCGGCGGTGACGTCGAAGCCGGAGATGATGCCGGGGTCGGAGGCCGCGACGATCGTCCCGCCGGCGCCGCACGCCGGGGAGAGCAGAAGCACGTCGTACGATCCCAAGGAACTCGCGACCCAAGTCTGGGTCGGAACGATCAACCCGCTCGAGGAGGCGACATTTACTGTTGCGATCAGCCCTGACGGAGCGGGGTCGCCGACGGTCCACACGCTGTTGCGGACCACCGCGGCGCAGTAGGTCCCGTCGGGCGCCTGGCCTTCGATCACGATCGGGTCGCCGATGCGGTAGGAACGCGACACAGCCTGGATCGAGGTCCCGCCGGGTGGTGGGGGAGGTTGGGCGCCAGGGCCGACCACGAGATCGAAACGGGCGACGTTGTTGGACGTGTCGAACTCCTCGATGCGCCCGCTGCGGTCCACCCAGCCGGTCACCTGGTGCTGGCCTTCGGTGAGCGTGACCTCGGCGGGCACGAACGCCTCAGCCCCTGGTGCGAGCGAACCGACCGCAAGCTCCGTGACCAGGGTGCCCGTGCCTGGCTCGCCGTCCCACAGGGTGAGGTCTGTGCTTGGCGCATCGCTCTGGCCGATGTTCCGCACCCGGGCGACGACCCTGACGGTCCCCGACTCGATCTGAGCGCCGCCCAGGTCCACGGCAAGATCGGGCAGCATTGTTCCGACCGAGAACGAGGTGAACGCGCTCGACGAGCGGCCGGCCGCCTCGAGCACCGCCTCGAGGTCGTGACGCCCCGCGCTGGCCCCCGGTACGAACACGGCGATTCGCTGCACGCCGGCTAGCGAGACCGACCTGGCGATCGCCACCTTGCCGTCCACGCGGAGCGCCAGCGTGCCGGATCCGGAGCCCTGCGTGTCCACGAGGGCGGTGACGGTGTCGCCCGCGCCGGCGTAGAACGCCTTGTCGGTGCGGACCCCGAGCACCCGCGCGCCCTCGAGGTCGAGCTGGGCGGCGGCGTCGGCGAGCAGGGTGCCGTCCTGACCGTACACCCCCACGACGCAGCTCTGGGTGCCCGCCTCGGCGTCGCTCAGGTCGAGGCGCAGCGTCCCCTCGCGGAACTCGCCGGCCTCCAGCTCGAGCGGCGTCTCGCCCATGAACGCGGCCTGCCCGCTCGGCCCGACGAGCCACGCCTTGAGCTTCGTGGGCAGCGAAGTGTCGGTGGTCACGACCGCGTTCACCAGGGCTTCCTGGCCGGCGAGGTCCGTGGGCCTCGTGGCCCGCATGCGCGTGATCCGGACCAGCGGCCCCCGCACCTTCACCGGGAACTCGCCGTTGATGACACCCCCGTCGGGTCCGCTGCCGTAGAACGTCCAGAGGATCGGGTAGCGCCCCTGCGGCAAACCCATGGGGACCTGAAACGCGGCGCTTCCCGAGGCCGACAGCGACACGGCCTGCTCGAAGCCATAGCCCTCAAACACGCCGGGCTTGTTGAGCGTGATCGCAAGCTGAACCTGCTCGCCAGGCCTGTACTCGCGCTGCGAGGCGGAGATCTCCACCGGCCCGCCGGCCGGGTGGATCGTGAGCGCGTCGAGGTGAAGCGCGCGGCCCGACGTGAAGTAGATGCCGTAACCGAGCTCACCGCCCGGCTCTTCAATCGGGACCTCGAACCGGAGCTGCGTTCCGGAGGGCCCCAGCTCGAGGTCTCGGCGCTCGCCGAACGGCGGGTACGAAACCTGCGCGAACAGCGGCAGCAGCGACGCCAGTTGGCCGGCCTCCAGGGTCAGGGTGAGGACGACGGTTCCACCGGCCGTGACGTGGTCGCGGTCCACCTGCGCCGCCACGGTCACCGGCGCACCTTGCACCGAGAACCTGCAACGCCCGGCCCCGACAGTCTCCCCCTGGTCCGTGGCAGGGTCGATGCGGATCAACGCGTAGACGGCCTCCAGCCGGCTGGACGGAAGGTCTGCCGGGAGGGGCACGTCGAACCGTACGGCTTCCTGCTGGCCCCCGTGCAGCCGTCCCTCCTGCTGG